>Ga0163109_10002956_pt1 | contig 13042 bp, 11 predicted proteins | sample CRUFie1St13metaG_FD_108704 | JGI IMG/M metagenome (GOLD analysis project Ga0163109, IMG submission 108704) | Marine microbial communities from the Costa Rica Dome - CRUD Field 142mm St13 metaG | ecosystem: Environmental > Aquatic > Marine > Oceanic > Photic zone | place: Costa Rica: the Eastern... | reverse complement strand
CCCGGAATTACCTTCCATTGCAGTTCTGTTTCCGGAATTACCTTTCATTGCAGTTCTGTTTCCGGAATTTATGTTTTCTAGGTTTTCTGTCCCGGAATTACCTTCCATTGCAGTTCTGTTTCCTAGGTTTTCTGTCCCGTTTTCCCCTTTTTTTCTCCCTCTTTTTCCGGAATTACCTTCTTCTAATAATAATCTCATTGCAGCTGTGCTTAGGTTTTCCGCATTTGCATTTGTATTGATTACGGATTGTGTGAACCGCAAAGGTAATATTAGTCGTGCTTGTAAATTTTCAAAGTAAGGGAATGATGAAAGTTCATTACTTTTTTGGGTTACAACTTCCATTTGTGGTAAACTCATGATATTACTTTATATTTATATTAATATATTAATATAAAGTAATGAGTAATAGCGATACTTTTTACCGTCTTATTGAATTGAGTCAAGATGAATGGTCAGGAAAAGATGTGGGTGTTTCACTTACTGGTTCAAAAAATAATAAACATGACCGAAATGATTCCCCATCGGATTTAAAATTTGTAGAAACGATGATTTCTAATTGGTTTGAATATAACCGTAGAGTGCTTGTAAGTATTAATGAAATTATCAATCTATTTCCTGATTTGAATCATAATCAAAAAGAGTCGTTAAAAAATGTAATAAAAACAGCATTGGGTAAATATACATTGAATAAACCATCGGAACAATCGAAAAACAATAATGTTAAATTCGAGTTGAATTTAGATTCATTTAATAATGTGTTATTTTGTAGTGGTGTAAAATTTGCACAATTAATTGGTAATCCTTCTAATCCTCATAATCAATACTTATCAAATTCCAAATCTATTTTTGCTAAATATGTCCATCCACACCAAATATTGAGTATACTACAGAAAGATAAATCTCAAATAAAAGATCTTTCTATTCATATAAAAATTATCGGGCTCTTGCATTCGAAAAAAAAATTTGTAGATACATTATCATTAGTTAAATTTACTGGCAGTAATTGTTTAGGTGAGATTGAAGGAATATTTGAACGAGAAATAAGTAAAAAATTTTTTGAGGAAACACAATGGTTTAGGCAAGTTCCAAAGGATGACATTTTGTATGTTATGAATTTAAAATATTATGGTAAAGGTGTATATAAAATACGAGGTTGTGATGATGAAGAAATAAAAAATATCACAGATTGGGTAAATTTTATGAGAACAAATTATTTTTGTGATGAAGAACAGCAGTATGATGCAAAGAAAATATTTGCATATTTGTTTTTTTCTGTATTGTTTTTGGAATGGAGTGGAGATAAAAAGTCTTTAAATAGACTGACTAAGTCCTTTAATATTGAGAAAGATGAATGGAAATGTATTGAACAAACTTTGAAAAATTCGCTTGAATTAAAATGTATATGTTCAAGTGTAATGTGTCAGGCATCTGGTGCCAATATGTCTACAAACTATGCGAAAAGAGCAGATGTAGGTCACAGGTTAGCAAGTAATCATTTACTACTCTTATTAAATGAATTGGATTCAGTACTTGTGAATAATCTAGCATTGGGTGATTCAGGAGTCGAAAATAGAGATGTCAACCAATGGCATTTAACAAGATATGTTCCATTTTTCGGGTCCAAGTTATGGGGTAATTGGTACATAAAAGATAATATCACTACCAAAAACAACAACAAGAGAGCCGCCGTATTTAAAGAATTGAGTAATATTGGAGAGAGTGTTGAAAATATGAGTAAAGGAAAGAATGTTGAAAATATGAGTAATGGAAATAGTGAAAATATGAGTAAAGGAAAGAGTGAAAATATGAGTAAAGGAAAGAGTGAAAATATGAGTAAAGGAATGAGTGAAAATATGAGTAAAGGAAAGAGTGAAAATATGAGTAAAGGAATGAGTGAAAATATGAGTAATGGAAAGAATGTTGAAAAGAATGACTTTAAAAAAACAAAAACAAGAATAAAAGAATGGTTTAAAAGCAGATCACCCAAACAATATAATTTTATTGGACCACCTTACCCAAAATTAACAATACCACCATATGATATTTTTATATCAGGTTATGTCGATAAATTAACAAGAGTGTTAAAATATAATCATTGTCATTCATTTAATTGGATAGGAAGAGAGGGTGGCTTACCATTTGTTCCTTGTATTGAATGTGGGGAACCCGTAGTATTTGATAAAATTAACAAACAAAACGGTGTTAAATTTTATGATATATTTTCGTTTGGTGATGATAAAAAGTTATCATGGTTTTTACCATTTCTTGCTATTGGACATGCTGATTGTGAGTCATGGAATGATGACGAATTTTCACCAACGGATCAAAAAGAATGTTGGTCAATGTTAAAAAGCTTTTGGAAAATATTTACAGATGGAACAAAAGATCATTACGAGTTATATTATGAAGCATCTGATTATAAATATACATCTAAAGAGAACCGAAAAAAGAAATTAAATAATACAAAAGAAAAATACAGAAGAAGAAATACATCTACATGTAAAACAAAGGAAAGTAATACTTGATAGAATCAGAAAGTTACAAAATGAAGAAAGTACAAGTTTCTTAAACCCAAGTCAACTATCAAATCAATCACAAAAAATAATATGAGTAAAAGTAAAAAGGAATTAAATTACACTTGCTATAAAAGTACAATTGAAATTAATAGATGATGGATATAATTAAAATTCTATAAAGAATTATTATGACCCTCCAAATGATTTCTTAATGCATATGCGCTTGCGGTTAAAGGCAAGAAAGGTGGTTCTTAGTATATACTATTTGAACGAATAAAATGAAAGTTATTATAAAAGTACAAATTGAAATAATATCACCATAACCAAATTCTTTTATTTCATCATAATCATTTAATATACATTTATTTTTCAAATTCCATAGAACTTGAATAGAAATACACAACATTAACACTATAAGTTTTATACCAACATTACTTACAAAAACAGAAAAAAGTATAAATAAAAATATATACACGTGTAAAATAGTAAGTAATAATGATAAATTAAAATACAACCCAATATAAAAATAAAAGTGACTTACAAAAACTAAAGATATAAACAATGAATCAACAGAATTTAAATGAGAAAATAATTGTATAAAATACAATAACAAATCAATTAAAAATGTTAAAATATACAAAATAATTTTATTATTCATTAATAATAGTTAAAGAATAATAAAATTAATAAACTAATGTTTCTTGATATTACAACACGAGGTGAATTTGCAGTTCAAGGCTTTGAAACTGATGATCTTGGTATATTCAAGAATTTACCACACCAAATACACGAATTGATACTAAATGAACTGGAAATCAGTCACAAACTTGATTCAGTAATAATTGAAAATAGTACAGTGAATCAAACTGAAAGATACTTAAGATCAGTGCTGTTTGATTCACCAGTTTACATAGAATATAGTTACAATGAATAAACACCAACTTAATCCTTCTTCAGTTTCAAGGCTTCGATAATTCCTTGAGAAATTCCTTGTTTGACACCTTCTTGCACACCTTCTTTGACACTTGTGGTAAATGCTTCGATTATTGCAGAAAGTTCATTTGAATCACTTTTTTCATTCTTGGGTTTTGATTTTGGTGACTTCTTTTCTTTGATCTTCTTTTTTGGATTTTCAATTAACCCACAAGTGTGACTAGGGCGTCTTCCTGGACCCGTCATATTGCACGCCTTGCAATCATCATTATCTTCTTCGTCTTCAGATTTTTCTGAAAATGGATTGTCTTCTTGAGTAGCAGACACAGGCTTTATGGAAAGACCTTTCTCTCTTCCTCTTTTCTTTGGATAGATTTTCTTGAACACACGTTCACGTTCGGTTTTGGACTTTGTGGTACGCTTCATATATTTGATATCAGGATCGGCACCAACTTCATAAGAATACGTGATAACATCGTCTTCGATGCTGATAACCTTACACAAACCACCGTCAAGACGAAACTCTTGAACAAGAGAGTTCCATTGACCCTTTGTCAATTCTTCAGCGGGTGATTCTTCGTCTTCATCAGAAGAACTATCGTCAGAAGATAGTTCTTCTTCAGCAGCGGGTGATTCTTCTTCAGCAGGTGGTTCGTCAGGTTCTTCAGCGGGTGGTTCGTCAGGTTCTTCAGCAGCGGGTGATTCTTCTTCAGCAGGTGGTTCTTCTTCGGTATCTGATTCTTCATCACATACTTGTTCAAGTTTTGAAGCGATCTTCTCTGGAATCTTAACCATACAGTCTTTTCTGTTCACCGTGTAACGCAAGACAGCGATCTTCTTACGCTTTACAAAAAACGTGTTTGTGACTTCTGGTCTGATACCAACTATCGAGATGGAAATTGGCTCGTACTTTGTTGCCAGTGGAAGTTTGTACCCCGTTTGTGGGATAGGTTCATCGCTTCCGTTGACAATCCAAGAAAAAAGGTTCTCAGCCTTGACTCGCATAGGTTTTATGCTGACGTCACTCTTTTGGTAAAACAAATATATTATTCTTTAACTCCTGATTTGGGGACTCGGGATCTTGGTTTGGGTTTCTTGGGGTTTCTTTGTTGTTCTTCTTCTTTTTCTTTTTTCTTTTCGATTTTTAATATTTCTCTTTCAATGGCTTTACGTTTTTTCTCATATTCTTTTTCGATTGCTTTTTTCTGTTTTTCATATTCTCGTTCAATACGTTTTTTCTCTTTTTCTTTGTCTTTTTCTTTTTCTTTTTCATCTTTTATAGATTTTTTAACTTTTTCTTTTTCATCTTTTTTCTGTTGTTTTCTCTGGGCGACTTTAAACAATTCATCTTCTGGGTTATCCATTACAATTCTCATTAAATCACAAACAGGGTTCATAATTTGATGGTCAAGGTAATATTCAACATCAATAGGTAAATTATTTTGAATAACATAATTGGGGTCAGCCGCTTTTTCAAATTGTTTTGCGTTTGCATTTTCATTTTCAATAAATACATAAGGAATTCGATCACCTGATCGAGGGGCGTTACCTGGGTCTTCTTTATACATTCGCAAACCAACTTGAATGTGTGGTTGATTATTATTTTTATAAGTTGATTTAATTTTAATTGTTCCATCGGGTTCCGTTAGAAACTTTACGTTACCCATTGATTTTGACAATATTAACTTATCAATTGGTATTTTATTATCAAATAAATCATCTACAACTTTTTGTACAATTTGTTTTGCGGCATTTATATCTTTTTGAATCAATAATTCGTGAATAATACCATTGCATACATCTTTAACAATATGGCAATTATCTCTTCGAACTACTTGCAAACCTTTAATGTCAATTGTTGGTTTCTTTTCACCTGTAACTTGCTCTCTTTTTTCGTGCATTAATCCTGCGTATCTTTTCTTTGAAGCAAGTAAATAAGGGCAATATACTTTTTCGAATTCTAAGTCAATAATACCTTTGTAATGAACATCTTTATTTAATTCTTCTGTTACCCACTCACCTGCTTCTTCTCCCATTATAAATGATTTTAAGATTGCATCTTTACCAGTAAGATCTGTTTTAAACTTAACCATAACTGAATCTGTATCGCCATAAACACAAACTGCACCTGTATAACGACTTTCTACTAAATTTTTAGTCTTTTCAATCATACCTCTTCCAAGAGTTGTAACTGAAGATGCAATTTCAAGACAAGGCATCATACCAACGGCTGCACCACAAAAGCCATACACACTATTGCAACTTACTTTTAATGCCAATTGTTTACCATTTAATATTGCTTTTTTGAAAGGGTCGTTTTCTTTTGCCATTAACTTTTTTACTCTTTTTCTTTCACTTAACAAGTTTCTTAAAATAAGAGGAAGTATACCTCTATTATCTTCTCCGTTTACACTTTGAACAAAGTAATGTGTTTCATTTTTGAACGTTTTTATAACTGAAGTAGTGGTATTACCATTTTCGTCTGTTTCAGAAATTTTTTGTTCTATTGGTAAATTCCATTTTACTTTTTTGAGTTTTACTTTCGTTTGGTCTTTTAGTGATATTGCGTGTATAAACCCACTTTCTCTATCTTCATTTGAAGTCTTTTCTTCGTCTGTTTTAAATTCATCTCCAAATGTACCTTTAATACGAGTTGTATAACACAAGTTATTTGCAATCATAATTGTTGGATAAAGTGATGCAAAGTCGAGACCTGTGATTGGCTCATAATATCCACCAGCCATAGCATTTAATACTGTTGCGCCAACATATCCATCATTGTCTTTGATTTTGGGTAAAATTGGAATCAAATATCCTTGCTTGCGACATTCATAAACAAGTTGACTAAAGACTTTAATTTGTTGTCCTCTTGACATAAGCCATTCAAATGGAACTCGTGTAACGTTAGCCATTTCTATCATATTTGGAAATATGGTCAATTTATTCATAAGTCTCATTGGTAATTTTGTATCTTGAAGACAATATTCAGCAACTCTTTTTCTTTCATCTGGACCTTGAGTAAACAAGTCAAATATTTGCCTTGGTGACACATCTAATTTTCGTTCTTTTAAGAAATGTTCACCAACATAATCTAATTTATAACTTTCTAATTTGTGCTCTCTTCTGATAATTTGAAGCAAATCAATTTGAAGAATACCGGGCATTTCTAAATGATATGATTCTGTATGACCATAAGCATTGGAAGTAAATGTTTTTGTTTCAAGTTTACATTGATATTCTTTGAGTTTACTTAAATAACTGAAATTATCAACACAATGTGTATACCCTGCGCGATCCCATAAATATTGCAAATCAAACCCCAATATATTATACCCAAGTAAAACATCTGGTTGATTTTTTATCATTGCTTTTTGCCAAGCCATTAATAAATCTTTTTCATTGTCAAAACATTCCATATCAATACCTTCAATTGATGTAGTGTCATTTAACACACATGCGTGGACATAATAAGGTTCATTTTCTCCATATTTGTAGAAAGTAGTAAATATTTGAATGATTTTATCATCTGGTCGTGTGGCTTGTGGAAATGTTCCATCGCCGGATGTACATTCAATATCAAATGAAGCCATAATAAATGGAGTTGGTGTATCACATTCTGTTGGTTTTACATAATTATAATTTACTTGAATTTCACAATCACACCATGATTGTTTGTCATCGTCTTCGGTATATTCAATATACTCTTCTTTAATTTCGATAAATCCAGCAGGTGTAATATCTTGTTCGTGCATAAATCGAAGCATAGGATCAACGTTTGATTCATATAGTTGAAATGAAATGGGTGAATGGTGAATATCTTTGTATTTTCTTGGCTTTTTGAAGTAATTTTGCTCTTTTTTGAAAGTTTTCAAATCTGAAAAACACACTTTGAAATACTTTTCTCTTTTGTTATTATTCCATCCATTAATTGGGATTTTATATTCTTCACTAAACAAATCACATTCAAACCCACCATTATCAATAAACCATTTTTTATATTCATCAATACTTCCTTCTTTTTCTTTCAAATATACTGTATACGCTTTATTATGAATTAAACTAGATGTAAAGTTGTCAATAGTCATATTTGATGACATAATTTCTTCTCCATTATCATCAAATTTAGGTGTTTTCAAGTAATAATAAGGTTTGTAGTCGTTTATTGTGCAACAAACTGACTTTCCACAAGGTGTTTTACCGAAAACTCGTATTTGAAAACTGTCATCTTCTAAAATATCGTGTTTAATAACTTCCCAATTTAATGCTTGGAAAATCATTTATCTTATATAAATAAAGGTATGTTAGTCTTTAACTCTAAATTATAAAAATAATTCCAAAAAAAACCCAAAATCACACCAAATATTAAACCAACATTAACTTGTTTTAACGAGTGCATTTTACTTGCGACTCTTTGGTATGATGTTATAATTGCTAATATCCCAAATAAAATACTATTAAAATGATCTTTTTGTAATGTAAAAAATATAAAACATAACCACATGACTTGAGTATGTCCTGATGGCATACCATTTAATTGTGGATAAGCAGGTCTTGGAGAGTCTATTTTTAAAAAATGTGAAATTTGTTTTAATTTAGGACCAATCAATGTGTAATCAAAAATAATGACGCAAATCATAAATAAATATAAGCAATTTAACTGAATAATGGCTTGTAAAAAAAGAAAAAAAATACTTAACAATGGAATAAATCCACCAAATTCAATTATAAAATTATTTAAATTTTCCATTATATATTTATAAAAAAGACATTATTTAAATATAATGAGTACTTATTCATGACGACGTTATTTAAAGAATATAAGAAAAAAAGTATATCTGATCCACGAAAAACATTTGAAGCAATTGTATATGATAAACTTGAAGAATTTGATGAAAATATGATAAAAAATAGTTTAAATAAAAATGAAATAAAACAAAATAAAATAGATTTTTTGCTTGAAGTTGCTCCATTTATTAATGAATATTATCATGAAGATGAATCAAATACAACTGTATGTGAAATAAGTAATACATCAAATAATATGAATAACTTTATTGTGACACAGCAAAGTACAAACAGAAAGGGTGCAGTTTATGAAAAATATATGAGATATATTGGAGATTCAAATGTATATGAAATAAATAAAGATGATATAATATGCGAAATTTGTAATGTAAGTAAAGTATTTGATTCTCATGAATCATCAGCGATTTGCCCTGAATGTGGTGAACATTCTTATACTTTAGATACACATATGTTTCATAATGAAAGTAGTTATCAATATAACAATGGAAATGAACAACAAAGTGAAGTTATGCCAATATATGCATATAAAAGAAGTAATCATTTTTCAGAATGGTTAAGTCAATTACAAGGTAAAGAGACAACCCATATACCTGATTCTGTTTATGATTCTTTAAGAAATGAATTAAAAAAGGAAAGAATTTACAATATTGAAAATATTACACATGTAAAAATAAGATCATATTTAAAAAAGTTAAGATTAAATAAATACTATGAACATATTCCTCATATTATACAAAAGTTAAAAGGTGTATCACCTCCTAAAATAAAACCCGAAATAGAAGAAACTTTACGACAAATGTTTTATTTAATTCAAGAACCTTTCCGAATACATTGTCCTAAAAATCGTAAAAATTTTTTGTCATATTCATATACATTATATAAAATGTCAGAGTTATTAGGTGAAGATGATATGTTAGATAAATTTACATTACCATTATTAAAATCAAGGGATAAATTAACAGTACAAGATAAAATATGGAAAGGGATTTGTTCTGAATTAAATTGGGAATTTATACCAACTATTTAAAAAAATAAATGGTTAATATAATAATGTCATCAAGTGACGTTAAATATGAATATTTAACTACAGATCCAATTACAGTTCCTGGTCAAAAATACGCGCTTGTATCTTTTGTATCACCAACAAGTAATCAAAAGGCTGATAAAATGGCTATGAAAATAAGAGGATGTTTTCAAACACTTGAAGAAGCAAAAGAACATGCCAAGCATTTATCTCAAATTGATAAATCGTTTGATGTCTATGTTGTTGAAATGTATAATTGGTTAAAAATACCACCAAATCCTGATGATATTAATGACCAAGAACATCAGGATAAATGGCTTAATGATTTTGTGAAAGGTCATAAAGAAGAGCAATTGAAGGCGAAGAAGCATTTTGAAGAAAGAAAACAAGAAATGATGGATAATATTCAAGAAGATAACAAAAGAATTGAAAGTGAGAATCAAAAACTTATGGAAACAAACGATCCTTGGTTATCAAAAAAAAATGAAGATTAAATAATAATAAATGTATTTGCTTATAGCGGCAAGTTATTTTTTTATATTAGGAATGTATATGATAACAATATATCAAATAAAGGAAGATTACAGGAAACAAATTGGTTTGTTATCAAATAAGAATTCATTTTTAGGGGAATATAAAAATGAAGATTATTTAAATAAACAATATACTTCAAGTAGTTCAGCAAGTAATACTTTACATTATATGAAAGTGCATTATAAATAGTAATAAATAAACTGATCACTCATATCTTGAGGTTTCTTTATCCACTTTTCTTTTGTAGCATATCCTATTGTATCAATTAGTGCGTTATATTGGTTGGAACTTAATGTATTATTTATTTTTGAAATACACTGAATAAATTCAGTATTAGGTTTTTGCATAATTGTGATATTTTCATAATTTTCAATTAATGAACAAAGTAATTTTTTTTCTTTTTGTGTGATTCCTTTGAATCCTTTACATACAACATATTTTTCTGAGTTACATGGTCTACTTGAATAAGGTTTTGTAATATGTACTTCAGAATAATGAATGGAAAGTATGTGTAATAAATCAATCATATTGTTTGAATAACAATCAAATATTTTCATTACAAATGAACCACCTAATATTTGACATTCCATTGCTGAAACAACTTGACAAAGAAATAATTTATATGATTGATGTTCTTGTGAGCAATGATCATTTGACACATCAAAACCTCCATCAGCAGTTACTAAATGTGCAAGACCTTTTTGTTCAAACATTACACCTAAATATTTTATGTTTTCAACGTTTGTTAAATCACCTGTGTTATCGATACCATATGTAATACAATTTTTATCAAATTCATTCATAAAATCTGGTAAATTTGGATCATTGTTTTCATTTTTCAGTGTAATTCCGGTCCAATTTATATTTTTATTTTGTTTTTTCCTTAATTCAATTATTGCTTCAATGAATCCACCTGGTCCTTCGCAAAGATGTAGTGTGTTTATATTATCCAAATTACTATGTTCCAAGTCAAAATCTTTTAAGATTTCTCTGATTTTAAAGTAGGCTCTGCTTATTTTTCTAGGGTATTTTCTTGGTACTTGTTCGTATGGATTTGTAAAATGAACAGCACGAGTCCAAGATTTTCTTGGAATTGTTGAAATAAGTTCTTTTTGATGATCAACCTTTTGTTTCATTGATTGGTCTACATAATTTTCTTCCGAATTTCTTGCAGAAAATGAATAACTATCCAAACGCGTCTCGGGTAGTTTATAACTTTTCATATTTAATTATTTTACTTATATATTCTTTAACTATACTTAAAGTATTGTTTTGATATTAGAATAATGACTGAAATTAAAGTATTGCTTGATTCATCTGGTTCAATGAACCGAATTAAAGATGATTCAATTGGTGGGTATAATGAATTTTTATCTTTACAAAAAGATTCGGAAAATTTTGAAAATATTTATTGGAGTTTATATTTTTTTAATAATCATTATGAACAACAATTTACAAATAAAAAGGTTAAAGATGTTGAATTTATGAAAAATGAAGATTTTAAACCACACGGAGGAACTGCTCTTTATGATGCAATTGGTAAATTATTGAATGATACAATTGAAGAATCATATAAAAATTATATTGTGGTTATTATTACAGATGGACTTGAAAACTCAAGTAAATTGTATACATCAGAGGCTGTAAAAGCGATTATAAATAATAAAACAAGTGAATTAAGAAATGAAAACCAAGCATCGTGGGATTTTGTTTATTTAGGAGCAAATCAAGATTCGTTTCTTGAATCTTCAAAATTAGGAATAAACAAAGATGCTACAATGGATTATAATACAAATGAAAAATCTGTTAAAGCCTTATATAAAAGTGTAAGTGAAGCAGTTACTCGAAAAATATCAAGTCAAGATAAATTGTCATTTTTACCAATTGAAAGAATCAACACAATGGTGTAAAAAAAAAAGTATAATATATATTATATAATGTCTAAAGTATATTGTGGTGCAAAAAAAGTTCCTAAAGGACGAAAAGTAGGAACTGAATCACAATGTAAATCTCAAATTCGTTTATTTGGACAACAAAAAGTATCAAACCCAATTTATAATAGTTTATTAACAACTGGTTTACAACCTGTTTATTGTGGTGCTCGTAAAACAAAACGTATTCACGGAACAAAAGCACAATGTACACAAAAACGTCAAATTAGAAAATACGGCTTATTTACTCTAAATTCATTCGTTAAAAGTCAAACAAGACCAAATACTCCTAAAACTCAAAGTGGTCCAAAAAGTATTTCAAGAAAAACAAATAAAAGAAAAGCAGTTAATAAAATTTTAGGATTTCAAAAAATGAAAAAAGAACAAGAAAAATTTAAACAATTAATGAAAAATGTAAATGGAGCACAACAAAGAAGAAGAACAAAGTTGAAAGCCATTTTAAGAAGAGATGATCAATTTACATCGCACGTTCTTTTGACACCATCTGATATAGTGAAAGAAATTATACCACTTTCAATAGATCAAACTGGTAGTGGTTCATCCGTTGGTGCGATTTATACTTATGATTATGGTGTAATGGTTTGTAAATTAACCCCTTTTAATTTTAGAGGTAATAAACCTAATCCTGGGTTACATGAAGTGAAACTTTATAGTTTGTTAAACAATATGGTAAATCATAATGTCACTCCTTTTGTTATAAAAGGTTTAATGGGTACTGCGTTTTCACCTGAACATACTAAAACTCATAAAATAGACGAAGATATGGTAAATTTGTTTGAACTTAATAAAAATTTCAAAGGGATTGCGTTTTTATCCGAAAGTGTTGATTCAAAAAATATTTCTACGTTTGGAAATTTAATGAGAAATAATCAAGTATTTGACAATCACATTTTTCAAGTATTATGGACACTAGAATGTTTCAATCGTATACAATTTAGACATAATGATTTACATCTTGGTAATATTTTAATGTTTAAACATAACAGACCAAAAGGTTCATATAGAATTTTCAAATATTCTGATGCAAATGGAATAAAAAGAAAATTGTTTATTCCAACAACGGAATACGAAGCACGTATTTTTGATTTTGACCGATCGCAAAAATCGTTTGTACCTAATATACGAAACTTAAAACCAAAATATCAACAAGAAATCATTATAGGATATCCCCGTGATAAATTTATGAGAATGCATACATTATTTAACGAAAACCCACAATTTGATACATTTAAGTTTATGAATCATTTATTGACACACCATAGTTACAAAGTTCCTGG
>Ga0163109_10002955_pt1 | contig 13045 bp, 16 predicted proteins | sample CRUFie1St13metaG_FD_108704 | JGI IMG/M metagenome (GOLD analysis project Ga0163109, IMG submission 108704) | Marine microbial communities from the Costa Rica Dome - CRUD Field 142mm St13 metaG | ecosystem: Environmental > Aquatic > Marine > Oceanic > Photic zone | place: Costa Rica: the Eastern... | reverse complement strand
TGAAGATATTCCAGCAAGTAATTCTACCTCATCTTGTTTCATATTAGGATATATTTGTTCTAATACTTTTATTAGTTTATTTGTATCCTGTGTCTTTTTCTTAAATCCAATCCAAGGATGATATTCTATATTACCAGTAGCACCACTCATACATAGTAGTTGCCATTGCAATTTTTGATGCTTGCTTGTTTCCATATAATTTTTGTTATAGTATTCATTTGTTTTGAATACAGCAAGTTCCTGTTTGTCTCTATCACCTTTTACAGAACTTACATATCTGTTCAACAACCAAAAGCTAACTTGCTTACGTTCGTCATCATTTATTTCGTCCCAAACATTTTTAGCACCCATATCTATAGCGGCTAGTATATCTTTTATAGGGAGTTTTTGTTGTGCCATTCTTCTAAGTCCTCAGGTGTGTTTATCTCTGTTCCTGTATATTGTACACTCTTTAAGCCTATTTGCCAACCATTTTTTAACCAACGTAACTGTTCTAGTTTTTCAATTTGTTCTTCTTGACTTTCTACTTTTGGATAGTTTTTTAATGCATGAGAAGAATATCCATATATGCCTAAATGCCATTCACCATAACCTGTCATACCTCGTCCAAACCATAATGCACGATTGCCTGCTTTTACCATTTTCACAGTGTTAGGGTCATCTTGTTTTTCCTTAGGCATAGATGTATATACTGTAGATACATCACAATCTTTTAAAGCATCTATTGTAGCAAGAATTATTTCAGGAGTAACATCTGCCATGTCGCCTTGCACATTTATATAATGTGTATAATCTTCATCCCATCCATACCCTGTTGCGTTTAGTTTTTCTTTTTGTTTCTTTTTTACATATCCTGCACATCGTTCAGTGCCATTTTGATAAGGCTCTTCATCAATATAACAATCGGATCCTATTTCATTATGTATACGCTGATCATCTGTAAGAACCATAGTATGATACCCTGTACTTTTACAGATATCATATACTCTTTTTACTAAACAAACTCCATTTAATTTTGCTAACGGCTTACCATTAAATCTTGTGCTTGCCCAACGTGCTGGTATTAGTATAGATATATTCACAAAGGTCTCCTACTATGCATAACATCAATCGTATAATTTTTTATTAGTATATCTTCTGGAGCAAGCATTACTTGGTTAACAATTATTTTTGCTAGGTCTTCTGTGTTCATTTTTCTTGCAACCTTATGGGCAACTAAAGGAGTATCCATTCTTCCTAATTTAATTTGCACAACTTTACATTCACTATCTATAAGTTGTAATTGCATGCATGCTTTGTCTAGTGCCGCTTTATGTACAGCATAATGATTTACAAAGTCATAATTTCCGTCTGCACTTACACTTCCAATATTTAGGATCATACACTTTCTGGTTTTATTTTTTTCAAATAATTTATATAATAAATCAGTTTGTGCCCATCCAGAATATGCGTTATTGACAAACACGTTCCAATAATTATTTTGTACAAAATTTTCTAAATTCTTGGTGAGGTCAAATCCTGTGCTACGACTCAATCCTACTGTATGATAATCATAACTTTGACATAGCTCGTATATTGCCTTGCCTAAACCGCTGGTATGTCCTGTGACAAAGACATTCATGGCAGTCTCTTCATATCTTCATCAACCATCATATGAATTAATTGTTGGAAATCTACTTTTGGTTTCCATCCTAATTCTTCTTGTATTTTTGCACTATCTCCTCTAAGATAATCTAATTCAGCTGGCCGCACAAAATCTTTGTTAATTTTGATATAATCTTCCCAATCAGTTATTCCTGCATATGTAAATGCTGTTTTACAAACATCTCGAACACTGTAGCATTTTCCTGTAGCACAAACATAATCTTTAGGTTGTTCAGCTTGTAACATCATCCACATTGCTTCTACATAATCACCTGCAAATCCCCAGTCTCTTTTAGAATCTAAATTTCCTAAATGAATACGATTAGAATGTCCTTTAGCAATTTTGGCTACTCCATAAGTAATTTTTCTTGTGACAAATTCTATGCCTCTAATAGGAGATTCATGGTTAAAAAGTATTCCTGAACAAGCAAACATATCATAGCTTTCTCTCATATTACGTGTAATATGATATCCATAAAGTTTTGCCACTCCGTAAGGTGAACGTGGTTGCATGTTAGTTGTTTCTCTCTGCCACCCACCATCATGACTGTTTCCAAACATTTCGCTTGTTCCAGCTTGATAAAATTTACAAGTTTTTTTGATACGTCTAATCGCTTCCAAACAATTTAGAGGACCTATAGCATCCACAGCACTGGTCACATGTGCTAGACGCCAACTACCACCTACATAACTTTGAGCCGCTAGATTATAAAATTCATCCGGTTGCCATTTTTCAACAATATCAAACAGACTACCTACATCTGTAACATCGCCTGTTTCTAAAAATAATTCTCTATCTAATAAATTAAAATAATTAAGATTGCCCCAACTTGGATCGGTATATCTTTTAATCATTCCTACTACACGATAACCTTTGTTTAGTAAAAAGTCAGCAAGATAGCAAGCATCTTGTCCTGGGAATCCTGTTATTACTGCTATCTTCATTGTAATGTCTCCATTAGTTCTTTTACTTTTGTAAGTTGTTCTTCTAAATTTCTATTATCATTTCCTAAGAAGAATCCCTGATCGTGTATTTCGTTTGCACAATCATATTCACCAAAGGTTGTATAATTTAATCTATCAATTACAGGATTTCGCATAAAATTACCTGCTACAATAGGTCTGCATTCAATACCATATTCTTTAAATAAATTAATTACATCACTACGTTTATTTTGTAAATTGTTTTCAAGAACAAAACTAAATCCAAAATAACTATGTACACTATTTTGCGTAGGTAATTGCGTTCTAGCATAATCTACATTATCAAAAAAATGATGATAAATTTTACTATTAATGATGCGTTGATCCAACATCTCGTTAGCTTTACTTAATTGTACTTGTCCTACTGCTCCGCTCATTTCTAAAGGACGAACACAGTATCCTGGTAATACAAATCTAAAACTATCTTCAAACGGATCACCTGATTTTTTATACAAAGAACTATTATCGCCTATATCTCTTACCCAACCGTGAGCTCTTAAACTACGCATATAATCATAAAGGTCTTCATCATCTGTAACAATCATGCCGCCTTCCATTGTTTGTAAATGATGACTAAAGAAAAAACTAAAAGTTCCTGCCGTACCCCAAGTAGCACAGTATTTGTTTTGATGACTTGCTCCAAAACTCTCACAATTATCTTCAATCAAAACTAGTCCTCTATTATTGCATATACGCTTTAGATCTGCAAGTTCGCAACTGTTGCCTAACAAGTTGACTGCAAATACTGCTTTTGTTTTTTCTGTAATTGCTTGTTCAACTAACTTGGGATCTATGTTAAGTGTATTTTTATCTATATCTACAAATTTTAAAACAAGTCCGTTTTGTTGTACAGGAAAAAATGTTGTACTCCAACTAACTGCCGGTACTATTACTTCGTCTCCTGCCTTTAAGTCATATTTAGGATTTTGTACTATACTTGTAAGTGCAATTAAATTTGCACTACTTCCGCTGTTTGTCATCACTGCATATTTTGCACCTATATGCTTTGCAAATTCATTTTCAAACTTTGCAACTTCTGGACCCATTGTGTATCTACCACTGTCCATAACTTTCTGTAGTGCTGAGACTTCTCTAGAGTCCCAAGTATCATGTGCTAAACTATACATCAAGTGGTTTCCTTTTCAATACACCATATAGACTTTACTGCATTGGCTGTAGGATATACTGCTCTACCAAATGCTTTCAATGCTTCTAAATTTGTATCTATATGTTCATAACATTCTTCTTCTGTAGTAAAGAATAATGGTTTACCATGAAGTGTTTCTACTTCTACTGAATCGTTTAAAGGCATTTGTAAAGGATCTCCCCACCACAATACTATAGCTATAATAAAAACTTTCATAAAAACTCCATTCTTTATATTTAAATGCTACCGTGTTTTTTAATGTCAGATGCGACTTTTTCAAAATCAGATAATTTTAACATGTTAGGTCCATCGCTAGGTGCTACCGCCGGATCCGCGTGGACTTCGATAAAAAAGCTTCTGATGCCCAACGCTGCTCCTGCTCGCGCCAACCCGGGAACGTAAGATCTGTTTCCACCTGATGATTCAGCCAATCCGCCAGGTTTTTGTACGCTGTGTGTAACATCAAAAATAAGATCGGCGCCGTAGTTATCCATAATATAAGCCATTCCTGTGAAGTCCACGACCAAAGTGTTGTATCCAAAACTAGTTCCCCTTTCTGTAATCCATACTCTTTTTGCTCCTTGTGTTTTTGTTAATATTCCGCCAATGTCCCAAGGTGCTAAAAATTGACCTTTCTTTATGTTTACAATTTTACCTGTATCAACACAAGCCCTTATTAAATCTGTCTGTCTACATAAGAATGCAGGTATCTGTAAAACATCAACAACATCATTATACATTTCTTTTATAGTTTTAACTTGTTGTGTATCATGTACATCTGTTAATGTTTGCAAATTACTAATTTGCATCTTCATTGTTCTAAAGGCTTCTAGTGTAACATCTAATCCTTTACCTCTCATGCCTTTCATACTTGTTCTATTAGCTTTATCAAAACTGGCTTTGAAAATATAATCAATACCTAACTCATCACACACACGTTTACATTCTTGTGCTATTTCTAAACTTTGTTCAACTGATTCATGCTGACATGGTCCTGCTATGATTCTCATTTTACTGTATCCTTTCATAGAATAATTGTGCAATATCTGCATGGGCTAAAGAGCCAGGATGTAACTTATCTGCGGCTTTAGGATATCGATCAAATATTTTTTTAAAATTAATATAAAATATATCTGGTCGAGCCCATTTATTTAATTTTTTATTTGTAATACTATTTCTCTTACATGACCAATGATATTGCACACATTGTATTTTTATTTCTTTCATATGTAAAGATAAATGATACATGTAATTCATGTGCATAACATCTGAATCGTACTCTGAATGTAAAAATTTATAATATTGCATAGCCATTTTTGTTTTCATCCAAGGACCGATAAACCCTTTTTGAAAATTATGGCCCCAATCTCTATCACCGTCTGAGATTTCTAAATTGTTATCATTTCTCCAATACCTATCTGCATCTGTCCACATAATACAACATACATCATTATCCTTAAAATTATAGTTTAAAATGTTTTGATATATGAATTTATTACTACATCCACAAACTCCATTGTTAACCACACTATAGTTCAATTTTTCTGCTAATCTACTAGGCCATGCATACTTACTAGGATTATGGCTATCTATTCCTAAATTATAGTTATCTGACAATCCTATGCCGTAGGTATTGCTACAACCAAATGCAACTATTCTTCCCATTAGGTATCCTTTACCATATAGTAAGTATTAACCAAATTTTGTAATTGTTTTTTTAATGTTTTGTTAGTTTGTGCAAGTTCACATAGACTTTGCCATTCACCATAATCCAACAACTTTCCTTGTGCTCTTGCTACTCCTGCAGGATCGCCTCCTACCAACCATCTCTTTATTTCTGGCCTATCTCTATATCTTGCATACACCACCCCGTCGGCTCTTTCGTATATCAGTGCTTCTCCTGGTACAAGTTTATCCATGTGTAAGCTCTACGTCTATTCTTTGTTTTTTATTTGTATACATTTTTATGATTTTCATATGCAATGCAAACTGTAAACGTTCTCTCCACCAATCTTCATTTTCTATAATAAGATGTGCATTACGTCCATCACTTAATTTTTTGTTAGCAGGTTGTGTGTCTATTCTTAACCATACATATTTTTTACTATGATGCTCAATAAACTGTAGTACGTTATCCAAATATAATGGCTCAACATGTTCTAATACATCATTACAAAACACTACGTCAAATTTTTGTTTAGGTTTTTGACTATAAATGTTTACAGCTGGATCATAACCAAGACAATGTAAATGAGGATATTTTTGCCTTAATTGCTGTAGCATTGCTCCTTTGCCACAACCATAATCTAAAAGTGATCGAGGCTTCCACTTTTCTATGCAAGCTTCGAACGCTTTTATTTTTTTAATTTTGTTTCCAAAACCCTTAGTAGTAGTGTTATGTACACTTTCCAATTGTCTTAGATAATTTTGGCTGTACAGTTCCATTAACCAGTTTTAGTGCCAACTGTGCGACGCACTATGTCATCATGGCTAAATTCAGCCCAATAAAGTTCAAAAGCTACACCATCTTCTAAACCTTCAAACTGATGTATTTTACCTGGCTTTACTTGTGTGAAATCTCCTGCTTCAAGAATAGTTTCATCTACTAAACCGTCTTGATCTCCGTTTTGCCAAACACGTACAAGCATCTTACCTGATTCTACATAGAAGCCATTCCACTTGTATTCATGTTCATGCTCCGAACACTTAAATCCCGCTTTGTATTCAATGCGGTGAAATTCTAATACGCCATTAGCGTGGATCAACTCAGTCTGTCCCCAAATCTTTCCTGCTTTCATTTTCTTAACCTTTCATCTTTCTACGTATAGCTTTACTATAATATTTTTCCCTGTTTGTTTTATCAGGGCCTTTATAGTGAGTCATATATCCCTTAAATGCTTGATTGAAAACATCTTTAGGCATGTCTTTTGTGATGTTATATGACTGTATTCCTTCTGCTTCAAACTCTTGTCTTACTGCATCATATACATGGCAATCAGTAAACCCTTTCAAGTCATAAATTAAATCTTCATCATAGTATTGTTTGAAACGTGTAAAGAATCTTTTACTGTCTGGGTGTTGCATATTCCAAGCAAGCCATCCTGTTTCAGTATATCTACCAGGCCTACCAAGATAACTAGACACATATCCATCTGGCATAAATTTTGTTAGATAATTTGAATCTATATTTTCTATTACTTCTGTATCTGCATCTAACCAAATTACTATATCACTGTCTGTATTCAAACCAGTGTGACACCAGGCATAACTTTTGTGGCTAAACCTTACACCATCCCAAATAAAACCTTTAGTACCATCTGGCACTTTTTTATACTCATTGCGTATTTTAAAAAGCCCAAGCTCTGGTACTTCTTTTAGTAATATTTTATTAGTCCAATTATTATTTTCAAATTTATACGGAGTATCAGTATATACAATTACGTCTATGTCATTTCCTACAATAAATTTTTGTAGACTAGCTATACAATGTTTTGCATATACTTCGTATCCTTTATCACTAAAAGTTGTAACGATTGTAATTTTTTTATTCATAATAATTTTCCATAGTCGATCAATTCACTTTGCCTGCTTACATCTTTTATAAAAAATGCACACAAAGGATTATCACCAGTGGTAATTGGAACTCCTAACAGTTGACCGTTTTTCAATTTTGGGAAGTACCATTTGACATCGTTGTAAAAATTTGTTATTTCAATCTTACCAAAGTCTGTTTTAAAACTTGTAAGTGGGTTGAATAAAAAAGATTCAAACCCTCTATCATTTATACTTGTCAATGGTAATATTTCTATATCATTGCCTGTAGAACTATCTCCTACTGCTATGCTCCAATCAACTGGCATCATTATTTCGTTTCCATTTATTTCCATTACCATTGCAGGTGCACTAAATGATTCTAAAAATATAAGTGGAATAAAAAAGAAATCTGGTTCTTTAGGGTCTGAATTATCTAATATTGCAAAACGTATGTCGTCTTCTAATTCGTCTGGTAAGTTAGTAAGCGAAAACGCTTTGTTTTCTAAACTTAATATATGCATTGAATATCCTTAATTTTGTTAATTATAACAAAGACTTACCAAAATGTCAACCAATTAATGCCAATCTACCTTTTCTATTGTAAATGGATATTGAGCTTCTCTGTAAAACTTTTTTCTTTGTGTCAAATGACGCTTTGCAAATTTACAAGTGCTAGTCAAGTCCCATATTTGCACAAAGTCTTTGTCTTTTGCTTTTCTTACACCTCTTCCTATAGATTGTATTACTCTGACAAAACTTTTGCCGGGTTCAATTAGGACAAGATTAAAAATACGAGGTATATTGATTCCTACAGATGCAACACCATATGTTGCAATCACTACGTGGTTAGTGCCTTCATTTATTTCGTCATATGCTTCTTTTCTATCTTTTAATTTAACATCGCCTTTAACAAATACACTGTTAGGAATAAGTTCCTGTAGCATTTCTCCAGCACTTATACGATCTACAAGTATTAGTGTATTTCCATCTTGCTTTATTTTGTTAAGTAATTTACTTAGATATTCTACTCTATTTTTATCAGTGACAAGATATTTCAGTTCTGACTGATAATCTCTGTGTACTACAGTATCTATTAATTGCACTACGTTCACATGACACTGAGATAACACGCCTTTGTCTTGTAATTCTTTTGCTGATATTTCTCCTATCACAGGTCCTAAACTTGCGTGTATACTTTCAAATTCAAAACGTTCTTTAGGTATAGTGCCAGTCAGCCCCCAACGTATGGGTGCATTTTTTAAATTGCGTGTTAGCAAGTTTTTTAAAACTTCCGCTTTTGCTTGATGAACCTCATCAACAATCACGGTGCTCACACCATCTAAGAACTCCGCCAGTGATAGTATTGCTTCTCCGTCCTTATGCTTCTTGTCCAGTATGTTTAATGACTGCCAAGTGCAGATGGTGTGAGTCTTACCCAACTCTTTTCTATCTCCAAAATATACGCCAACATCAAGTCCACAATTAATATAATCTTCTTCTGTTTGCGTTACCAAACTTTTATTAGGAACAATTACCAATGTACGTCCATGAGCTTCTGCTATATGACTTAGCGTTGCAGTAGTAATAGTTTTGCCAGCGCCTGTAGCTATTTCTTGTAAACTTTGTGGTGTATTTAAAAAATTATTAATAGCTTCAACTTGGTAATCTCGAAGCATAATAAGTTGTCCTTCAGCAGGATGTCCTTTAGGCCAATGTACATTTTGATCTGCCCAATAGCTTTCTGTAATTGGTTCAAAATTTAAATTTACTGGTTGTCTATTGTCTTGTATATCAACAATCTCCACACCGTTTTTATCAAGTATATCAACAATAGTGTCAAGATGATTTACATATCCACTACCGCCTATACCAAAAAAGGCTACTTTGCCGTCCCAACGACCAAGTTTATACTGTGGCATATATCTTGCATACGGCACTTCAAATTTAAGTGCGTTGGCTATTTTTCTTCTTACGTCTACCGCAAGACCTTCTAGCTTAACGTTTACTTCATCTTCTATAACTAACTTGCAACTTGGCATTTAAATTTTTTCTACATCTCTATGAAAGGGGCTTATTTCTGTATCATAATGTATTATTAGATCAAATTCATTTATATACGTTCTTAATTTTCCACTGCTCATTTTACTTCCTGAAAGCACTACAGCTCTTGGTTTCCATTCACTTGCTAATAACGGCTTAGGAATCTTATCACTACTAATATAAACAACTTTGCTTGAAATGTCAAGTGGTGAATTAAGATTTTTCCTTTTAATATAATTGTTTACTTCTTGTCCTTCTATTGTATTATTGTCTTCTCTAAATAATACACTAAAACTTTCTGGTTGAAATATGCCTTTAAATGTGTCGTAGAAAGGATGTATATCGTTTAATTTAAATTTATCATTGCACACAATTAAAATAGGATATCTAAATAATTCTAGCAAACTTTCGCCAAGCATATTATAATTATAAGTTTTTTTATTAATAAAAATTTGGGTCTTAGTCCTACGTATTATCTTATTTGTAAGTGCATTTAATCCTTTTACACTGTTTTGTAAATCGTCTTCATCGATATGTTCAACACCGTAAATATCTTTTCTATCTGCAAAAATAGGTAAGTTTTTTTGTGTTGGCTCACCTATATCTTCTATCATAACATCAATGGCTTTACGTGAAAAGTTACGCAATTTTAATCCGTATATGCCAGGCACATGATCTTTTTTATTATTGTACATTTTTTGTAGTTCCTTGTATACGTGTTGTACACTTTCCTCCACCTCAAAATGTTTACCTTCAAGTAGATTCATAACTTGAAAAATAGTTTGTTCATCGTAAGGAAAGTAATGTATTTTTGTTTCCCTGTCATATGCCTTTTCTTTTGTTCTAGTTTTTTCTAAAAGTTCTATTAATTTTTTATTAAATGTAAACCTAATTGCTAAACAATCTTCGCCTTTATATTCTACTTTTCGCACCCATTTACTTCTGTCTATTTCTCTGAGAGGCATGCGTAAGTTTTCAAATTCTGTTTTGTTAATTCCAAATTCATACAAAATATTATAATAATCATTGCATTTTACAACTGCAAGATCATATTGTCTATCTGTCAAAGGTATACTTCTGACAACTTGTCTGCCCAAACTTTGTATTAAATTTACATCACTAGATTTTAATTGTTCAAGTTTTACTTCGTGTACTTGATCAAATCCAGCTAATATTTCTAAACATCTTTCTATTGTGTTTTGCTGTTTCATAGTATTATAATAACTGATTATAGCTTAGAAGTCAATCTATTAAATGCAATACCTTCAGATATTTCATCTAATGTGTATTCTGTCCACACATAATTATTAAACCAATCTTCTCTTTTAAAATACTTTGGATTTTCTATACTTGATAAATTTTTGTTAGCAACAAGATATGCTAAACTTTCTGGTCCTGTAAATGCAGGTATACCTTTGATGACAGCCTGCGGCCCTGGATTACTAGACCAACTAATGACTGCCCATGCATTTGTAGGATCAAAATCAAAGTCATCGTAACTACCTTGAATATGCATAGGGCTTACACGTGAAACATTTTTCCATTCGTGTTCTATTGCTGGCAACATATTTCTAGGATGCGGCCTAATTATTATTCTTCTTCCTGTGTGATTCCTCAACGTATCTATTACATCGCTCAACCAACGTGTTACACTAGGCATCATGCGCCATTGATGGCTTTTATCATGTTGGCAACAAATAATGATATCTCCATCTTCGTTGCGTTGCCAATCTTTTAATGTCACACCTAATTTTTCAGCTCTTGAAGAATCTTGACCCATATCACCAAAGTATGCTTCTCCGTTTATACCGTTTAGTGCAACTTTCCAAGTTTCACCTCGTTTGATGCCGCCCACTTCTAAAACAATTATGTTTTTTCCTTTACTACGAAAATCATCCCATACTTTTTTATTTTGTGCCATTCTACCATGCCACAATACACTCCAAATTACTGCTACATCGGCGTCTAAAGAATTATGCACTACGGTACATCCTGCATCTTTTAAACTTTTTTCAAATGCTGCAAATACAGGTTTACTATTCATAGCGCCATTATCTGTCCACAAACTAAAAATCATGCGTAAATACTCCAGTACACTATTTACAAAGGAATTACAATGAAGCAAATAACTGTGGTTACTACATTTCATAAACCTGGATTAGAATTGTATGGACAGCGTTTTTTAGACAGTTGGGCAGAGCACGTACATCCTGATATAAAATTAAAAGTTTATACTGAAAAGTGTAATCCCGTAAATCCAGATGAAAGTTCTATAAGTATCATACCTGCAGAACATGTGCTAGAAAAATTAGAATTTTTTAAAGAAACATGGAAAAATGATCCAAAAGCAAACGGAATACCTCCAGAAAATATTAAAGCAAGACGACCAAAAGATTGGCATAAAAAATTTAAATGGGACGCAATACGTTTTGCAAACAAAACTTATGCGGTGTTTGATGCGGCATCCAAAGCAGAAGACTGGTTAGTATGGATGGACGCAGATACTGTTGTGCATAGTTATTGGGATCATAAGGATTTTGCTAATCTACTTCCTGATGATAAATGGTTAACTTATGTAGGTAGAGGTAAAGGATCGCAAACTTGGCCCGAATGTGGGTTTTATGGTATGAATTTGAAAGATCCAATATGCCAAGATTTTTTACGTGAATTTGAAAGAGTATATGAAGATGCAGAAAACGGTATATTTTTGATGGAAGAATGGCACGATAGTTTTGTTTTTGGACAAATATTAAACCGCATGAAACTGCAACATCCTAATGTATTAGATTACAGTGAACATATGTATTTGCGAGAAGCAAAAACAGGGGGCGGTGGGCATCCACTAATTAACACTGAATTAGGCAAATGGATTGACCATATGAAGGGTGATCGAAAAAATCAAGGCAAAAGTAAAGCTAGTGATATTATGGTTAATAGAACAGAAGATTATTGGCGCACATAATTACGCATAAATTCCCAAGCCTCACCGCTACGAAGTTCTTCAAATTTCCAATGACACATAGATAATGCTTCGATCCAATCTTGTCTATCAAACATTTTAGGATCTTCAAGTCGCTTTAAGGTTGTGTTAGATACATGGTGGTATTGACTGTAATTAGGATCAGGATCCATAGCAAATACAGGCACTCCTTCTATTAAACTTACTACTCCCGGACTAGAATTATAAGTTACAACTGCCCATGCATTTTGTAAGTCTTGTGTGATAGGTTTTTTCCAAGGACTAATTGTTACATCAGGTTCGTCTAATTGTAGATACAACGGTACTTTTTTATCTCCTGGGTGTCCTCTAACAACAATAGGCCTATCGCTAAATTTGCGAATATCTATAATTGTTTTTTTCAGCCATTCCATTACTGGCAAATTTCTCATACTCCATCCACCATTACGTTGTAATGGTATTAGAATATGCTCTCCGTTTTTTCTATAATCTTTTAATTGTATGTTAAGATCAGTGCTTAATTTACGCCAACGATTTGGATCAATATCTTTGTCAAAATAAAAACCTGTATTTTTAAATACGCCATCGTAACTGTATCTGAGATAATTATGTGGTAAATTGTCAGGCTTTGCATATAAAAATAAATTACTATCAGCTATTAAAGTCCTATTTCCCATAGCTTTTTGATGCTCTACTACTCTTGTGCGTAATTTTAAATGTGGTAAATCTTTTCCATT
>Ga0163109_10002954_pt1 | contig 13056 bp, 20 predicted proteins | sample CRUFie1St13metaG_FD_108704 | JGI IMG/M metagenome (GOLD analysis project Ga0163109, IMG submission 108704) | Marine microbial communities from the Costa Rica Dome - CRUD Field 142mm St13 metaG | ecosystem: Environmental > Aquatic > Marine > Oceanic > Photic zone | place: Costa Rica: the Eastern... | reverse complement strand
GAGCAAGCACCAGCACGGCATGAGTACGGAAGATCAACACCAGCTTCTTCAGCTGCATCAAGTATGTATTGGTCATCTGCGCATTCGAAGATTTCTTCGTGATCGGCGGTTTGGAGTTTGATCGTGAATGTAGCCATTAAAGATTGCCGGAGCCAAGCAGGGCATCCATGAGTGCTGAATACATTTTATTCTTTAGTAACTCAAGGCTTTCTTGTTCCTTAGGGTCGCCACCAGGCCACTTTTCGTGAGTCAACTTCACGCAGTTGTAAAGCATTCGAAGCGTCGGGATCGTAGTTTCAAGCGAGACAACTACTTCGTCTTCCGACACATTTGACTAGCGCGCAAGCATTAATCCTAGGCAAGATCAATTCGTCATCTGAATTGTTCCCGCAAGATCGCTTTTTAGGGTTAGCTCAGCGACCAAAAATCTATGATGCCTGAACACTGGGATACCTACCTGTTCGGCCTTGTAGATCTCTCAGCTGGTGCGGCACGAAAAAGATTCAGATTAAGTATCAAATCTGAATGGGGCTGTTGCGCCTACTGCGGCCGTACGCATGAAAGCAACGGAGATCCAATTAACCTGACGTTAGATCACGTTCGGCCCAAGAGTTTTGGCGGAAATAGCATGCGCCACAACCTGGTACCCAGCTGTCGCTGCTGTAATGCGGACAAGGGCTCAGAACGTGACTGGGAAGCATGGTTCATGCGCCAAAATTTTTATTCAGAGGAAAGAGCAGCTCGAATCAAAGAGTGGCTGAAACCTTACATCTATTCAGAACTTCATCAGTGGAATCGAGATCATGCAAGAGAAGATTACGCAGGAACAGGCTTTTCATCTTCGGAAGATCGAGCTAGAAGCTCAGGAGATGTCCAAAGAAGAACTGATCGGTGCGTTACTCGATTGCTGGGAGGCGAGATTTCAGCAAAAGCAGATTTTTCAAGCGAGCAGTCGAGCAGCTGGCTTGATGTTTCGCCTGGACGAGGAGGAGCCTTGTTATGTACTTGAGTCTGAAGAAGACCTCCATAAAATATTTGGTCATGAACCAACTGAAGAGGAGATAGATAACTACTTCAGGCGTGTTTGGGAACATGCCACAATGGAGCTGGACATGGAAGAAATCATTCTCGACTCTGAAGATTAATGGCTAGGTACAAATTTGAAGAGCTCGAAGCCATGGCAAGAATGGCTGGGTTTGACCCATCCATTTCACCGGTTATGGCCGCAATTGGCTTAGCTGAATCGAGTGGTAATCCATACGCTCATAACCCCAAGTATCCGGATGACTCGTATGGCTTGTTCCAGATCAACATGCTGGATATGCCTGGTTACATGTTGGGCAGAGAGCGACGTAATCGCTATGGATTGAGGTCGAACGAAGAGCTGTTTGATCCCATGAAAAACCTACAAGCAGCAAAGGATATCTACGAGAATCAAGGCCTTGATGCATGGAGTGTCTTCAAGAGTGGTGCCTATAAGCAGTTCTTGCCGGATAGCTTTAATGCCATCGAAATGCCTAGAACTATCGCCAAAAAGATGGCGACGATTGTGGATGATGGTCAATCATCAATTCCGTCTAGGAATATTGGGGCTATAGGTGACACATCCGTAGGGCGAGGCCGTAGTTCTAGCCCTGTCCGCAAAGCTGGTGCTTCATTGCTTAAGCGCAATGAAGACATGCCTGTTAACTATGCGGTGAAAGGCACAATTCTTGAATATCTTCCAGTCGGTGGAGCAGGGTTGCAGTTCTTCTAAAGCGAATAAATCAACTAAATTGCAATCAGTTACATCACCAATATGGTCGGCGCATTTGTTGCCGGTGCGGCATCTGCTTTGATTGGAGTTGCCCTAGGCCAAGGTCTGCGATTTAAGCTGGTCAATCGCAAAGTTGACGGTCGTATTGATCAGCTGGAGGCATGTATACCTCACCTGATTACACGAGCCGAAGTGCAAAATGCATTTGCTGAAGTAGCTCAGATCGAAGCACAGCGTATGCAGCATGAGCGCGCAGCCCGTCGTCCTGAGCCACCCTTTCCTTCACAAGCTGTTCAGACCAGTCAGGGAATGAACCAGCGCATCAATGAGCAGCTTGATCAACTTAAAGACCGGATTCAAGCTATGAACGACACGATGATGGCTCAGCCTTGACCATCGTCGTCGTTGTTGATTTCAGTTAGATGAAAGGGTTGACTCCGGCGTCCGTATACGGGGTCGATCCATTCCATCGTCTTGTACACAGGATGACGTCCATCGTGTTTGGTGAATTCCTTGCCATCAGGCCCCTGGAAGCGATCGTCTTCACCCCATTTGTTGCGCTGAAACTCCATGAGGAATAGCAGGCAGCAGCCGGCATGTGCCAGGTGTGAGAAGCCGGTTTCGGGGTCTTTGTTTTCGCCACCCCACCAGGCAAAGATATGCCGGCACATTGCAGCGAAATAGCGGCCCCAGAAAGTTCCTCGTGCCCAGTTATTGGCGCTGTATTTTTGTGCGCCATAGCCAAGAACATCTGCGATCTCAGCGATTGATCCGTAGGGGATTAGATCGAAGCGAGTCTTCTCTGCCAAGTCCCTATTTCAGTTGTTTTTAGGATAGGTAAAAAGCAAGGATTTATGGACCGCAGGTATAACCAAGCACGCTTCTATAACGGCACCCCTGCAACTAATCGAAGCGTTAATCGATCTGATTCACTAGTACGAAGTTATCTAGCCCGGGCTCGCAAGCAAAACGCCGTTGGCCAGTCGTATGGCGGTAGTACTGGCGGTCGTTCCAGCATTGATTCGAACCGCGGTCTCGAGATTTTAAGAGAGCGGGCTACACAGCAATCTGAAAGAAATGAGGTCTTCAAGGAAGAAGGCAGCGGTGTGTATGGTGCCCGGCGTGCAAAATACGAATCTAGGCAGCTTCCTGATCTAGGTTCTTAGCATCAGGTGGTACATAAGCTTCGATAAAGTGTGAGGTAACAGCGCGAAGTTTCAGATTTGTTCTATCAGGCAAATAACTGATGAATTCCTTAGACGTGTATCCATCGATTGTGAATAGACACGATCGACCTGAATTCCACTCAGGATCTTCGTTCTCCGGATCCCACCAGGAGGTCACGTTGAACGGCGAAGTCGACAACCGTCTGTAGTCGGGAAGTCTGTGATGGAGAGCATGAAGTTTCCGCCCGAGAGAAGTGATGCCGTCATAGGCTTCTTGATCAAGCAAAGCGCGCTGCTCGATCTCTGGAGGCAGGGCGTCCTTCCAGAGCATCCAAGAGTCGAATACAACAGCACGGAAAATGCTGTACCACTGGCCGTCAGGCGCCAGAAACTCATCTGAAGGCGATTGAGACCAAGGGAGATGCATCAGTCTCGATAGTTGTAGGGACGTTTATGGGCGTATTCCCAAGGCTTTTCCCAGTCGCCTTCGCCGCTGCGCTCGTTGATCACCACTCTGCCGAATTCACAGAACATGGTGTTGAAGCGGGATAGTCGAGCCTCCTGATCCATGGGATTGCCAACTGGCGGCAGGTAAAAGACCAGCGACCAGTCAGACGGGGAGATAGGTCGGAACATCTCGACCTCGTCATCCCAGTAAGTGGGGCGGATTCTTTTAAATGGGATGCAGACCGGGTAGTCCCATATCCAGGGACATTTGGTCATCGTCTCGTTGTGAGAGAGAACAACCAGCAGCTGCTCCACCCGGCCGGCCCGGTATTCACGAAATGCTTTGTTCAGCAGTCGTCTGCTGATGATTGCCATTGCAGGAGGACTAAGGAATACACGCTTTTCGCCGCGGATCTGCCAGTCGCCAGCGCAGACATCGTCAAGTGTCATCGTCAGGCGGTTGTTGAATTTGGCCGCCATGACCATTTCGTTGATTTTGGGCGTGCTGTAGGGGTCGAAATCGACTGCCCCAAGAACGGCTCTTGCTGCTGTGATGATCTTCTGCGGTGGTGCCAGATCAGCGCGTGTTATTCCCTCAGGCATTAAGCGGCAAACTCCTCGATGAGGGCCTGGATAGTCTTCGCTGGATATTCCCGATCAATCGGAAATAGTCGAGCCGATGAGTTGTCGATCAGCATCAACAGAACGTTCTGTTCGAAGTTGAAGTGGTAGAGCTTGGAGATAATGTCCGTCATGAAACGGGCAATGCCGACGTCTCCAACTTTTTCAGCCTCGACACGATCTTCCTCGAGGGAATCCAGAGGCATGTAGTTGCAGCTCTTAGCTCCGTCGTGGATGCGGACAGCCAAGACTCCAGGGCCGTACTTGAGAAAACCTTTATCGAATTCGCCGATCTGGTCAGCGAGAATTACCTCGCAAGACAAGGTCGAATACTTTTTAAGGTTTTCCCGATCGCTGCCGACGGCCTCCTTGAGTTCAGGGAAAAACTTTGAGACAAGCTCAAAGCGCGAAGGGCGTTGTGTCATTTCTTTTTCAAAGTGGATTGGAATGCAACAGCCGTCTCATCACTCATGCGTTCAAGAAGATTGACCATTCCCAAGATTGAGCTGTCTTCTGGCTTTGTTCCGAGTTGAATTGCAATTTCAGCAATCAAGGCATGAGCGTCAATCAGATTCATTAAAATCTGATCGTCATCCCATATCTTTGATGCAGGAATCTCAATCTCTTCGAAGTCGATTTGGTCGAGATCTATGTCAAATGCAGCATAGGAATCTCTCAATGAAATTTTGTCGTAACTAAATCCTTTCATGGTGCGAGCCTTGCTTTTTTTGCGCGATTGTTCATGTACCAGTTGTGAATCTCTGGCACCCATTTCATGATTTCGAGGTCAATGCCCGTCATCAGTTGACGGACTTCGAACTGGGCGTCAGCCTTCCAGCGCATATCTAGTAAGTGCAGCCAAGTCCGGAGGTTGGCTGAGATTTGCGCGCACTGAAAATGTCCGTGCGGGATGCATTGACGAGCGTGCTCTTCATTGACGCCAAGCTCACGCCAGCGTTTGTAATCAATGCAGGCAGATAGGTACTGAGCTTTCTGCTCATCGACCATCTCCTGGGTCCATTCGTACCCGTTGCCCTGACGGTTGTAGTACTTGCCAGGTGGCCGAGTCCAAAAAACCTCGTCCACCTTCAAATCACCGTCGGCCACCTTCACGAATTGGCTGCCGGTGTAGCGAAGTGACTGCACGTCAAAGGTGATGCCAACCCGGTGGGTCCGCAGCTGCATGATCGTGTCGTGGTCACTCTTGATGCCAAGTGTCAGCTTCGGGTGCTCGAGCGGGCCGTAATGGCCACGGTCTCCTTTGAGCAAACGCTCGACACAGATTTGGCCGCACTTGGCCTCGTCGTAGTCGGTCCCTCGAGGTAAATCCTCGGAATAATCGGTGTGAAGCGCAAGATAGATCAGACGCTGCGGCATCTCATCAGCCGATACCGTCGTGATCTCTTGCATGGGTGATGGCAAGAGAAGACTGCAACTATGCCGACGGTAGACATCGTGTCGTACAAATGCACGACAGTATAGGTATAGTTATGTGAAGCTAGTCCTTGATCTTGCCCAGATAGAACTCAAAGAGGTCCTTGGGGTCACCCAGTTCAGGGACTTTGCCTTGGAAATTCTGGATATTGGCCATAAGAGAGCGACCAGTGGCTTTGGCTTCATTGACGTTTCGCTTGCCCATTTGAGGTAAGAACCGACCGAAGTAATCGTCAGTGCCACGATTGCCGTAATCAGAAACGCTTGCAATCGCACGCCCTAGCTCTGAGTCGTCAGAAGGCGGGTTGTATCGAATGCTGCCGGGGACGTTGCCTTTATTGCTGCCATCAAAACCAGGACGACCACCACCAGGCCGACCGATAAGGCGATTATCGTTGCCACGGCTGTAAGGATCTTTAGGTAGGGGTGTCGGTTCGTACGCGTACTTATTGTTGTCGTCCTTTTGGCCGCGTTCTCCTGTTCGAATGTATTTCAGGATGTCATCAACTTCCTGTTGTTCATCGACATTGCCAATATCAAGGGCTTTAGCGGCATCTCGAACGCGGCCAAAACCATAGTCATAAAGGTCGTCAAACATCCTGTCTGATTCAGGATTGACCGTAACCATATCTTCTCCCCCACTGTTCGCCCTAGCGATATTCTCTTGGTTGCGTGGGTCACGGTAATCCCAGGATCGTCCTTTAATAGAAAACTGGTCATCGTGAAGCCTGCCTCTATTGCCACCCGTTCTTTCGTTGAAGTAATGCTTGCCATTTTTAATGGTGACGAACCGACCATATTCGTCGGTGTAATTCTTCAAACCCATAACTTCCGGACTTTTTTTTGATTCTAAGAGTTATCTTCTTGCTGCTTTTTCACGAGCTCGTAGATAATCTCTTCTGAGCTGACTGGCTTATTGCTTGCAAGCCTGAAGTCGATCCACATCTTGTTGTGCTTTTCGATCTTCTCAAAGCGCTTCGGATCAAGGTCTTTGGTCTGCTGAAGAAAGTCGATCGTCTCTGATGCAAGTTTGCTGGTGCTGAACTCAAGGTCAATCGTGTCTAGATTGCGATGCTTGAAGTAATGAGGCACGCCAAGAACTCTGATGTGCAATGGGTTGCAGCAATTGTTGTTGCCGCAGGTGTGCTTAATTGGCAGCCTGCCGATATCCCCCCAGGTATACCAAGTGGTCACCCTTGGCGCACTGTATTGACGGCCGTGATTCCAGAATCTTGGAATGGGAAAATACGACGAATTGCTCTTGGTATGCATCGGACCATGCCAAGGCCAGCATTCGTCTAACCCACGAATTTCGACGTAAGACCAGAACTCAAGGAACCTACGTCGATGAGACTTTTCAATCTTGTGTACGTCGAGCGAGAGTCGACCCTCAGTCAAGCCTGCAATGCAACGAACGCATGCATGTGAGTCGTCGTAACGCGGAACACGACCATCGCGTGAACCAATGGAGTGTTCCGCGTGAGGACAAAGTGGCCCACCGATTGTTCTCGTGTGAAGATCAGGAGGAATAGGCCAGCGTGCCATTTATTAGCTCACTTCTTCTGTCAGCTTATTGATTTTTTCAAGACGATTCACACCATGCCATGAATCAGTTCTGGCACGATCCCATTTCACCTGAACGTAAGTACGCATAGAGGCAGTTGGTTTTCTGCCAGTGCGCCGCAAAATTACATCCAAGACAACACCTTCCCGACCGGAACGGATTGCTTTGGCGGCCATGCTTGCCTCGTGGGTATCACATTGCATTCGGCCTTGGCCAATCTTTTCTTTGACACGATCGCCTTTTTTGAAGCGGTCGAAAGTTTGGTTGCCTGTGCTCATGAATTAAGCGGGTATCCCGCGGGTGGTTTGAATTCACCGCCAAGTTTTTTGCACTGATCAATGTCAGGGCGAACAACTATGCGGCTGAGGGGCCAAAGCTCAGTGCGAGTGGTGCCTTCAACAACAACAGGTACGAGTGCTCTGTTCCAGCCAGCCATCTCTGGCTTGCCAATAACAAAGCCGGGGCGTCCATCGGAGGAATGGAAGACTCGGTTACCCAGCTGAAGATCGGGCATTTGCGCTTGATGTATCTGGCGTCCTGTCCGACAGATTAGTCAGCTGATCTCTTTCGGCAACCGAATGACTTCTTCATTTAGATCGCCAGACATGCTGATTCGATGAACTGCAACTCCGGCTTCGATGAACATTGCTCGAGCAAGGTCGAAGCTTTCTTGCCACCGCTGCGGTTCTACGTAGTCAGGAACAATGACCTTGCCGATACCGGCCTGGATGAGCAGTGCAGCGCATTGGCTGCATGTCATTAATGGCCACACATAAATAGTTGCACCATTGAGGCAGATCCCATTTCGTGCTGCGAATGCCACACAATTGGCTTCTGCATGCGTGGTCAACTTCAGTCGCTGCTCTCTGTCCTTGAGGCGGGCATCGGTATCAAGAACGCCTGTTGGCAGACCATTAAATCCAGAGACGAGCATCCGCCTATCTCTGACTGCAACCGCGCCAACTTTGGTGCTTGGATCCTTGCTCCAACCAGCAACTGTACGGGCCATTTGAAGAAACCGCTGATCCCAGTAAGCAGGTGCTTTTGGTGGTTTGAGATTATCCAAATGTTTTATCGTGAAAGGAATGTATAGCGCCAATAATGTTGGAAGTAACCGCAATAATTGGCATCGCTGCAGTGGGTGCTTTGTGGCGAATGGCCTTTGAACACGGGCGTATCAAGACAGGGATGGAGTCAATTCTGAAAGAAGTTCAGATGCTCCGAATCGACCTGACTAAGGACATCAGAGCCCTAGAAGAAGACCTGCATGATCACGAGCTACGGCTGCGGGACTTAGAACGGAAATAGCTGTTCCTATGCCGCCGGCGATTACTAGAAGCTCAGGCCATCGGTGCTGGACCAATACCTTGAGGATCACTAAAGAGCAGAGCATGTAGAAAACGATGCTCAGGATCAGTGGAATGCAATACCTAAGTAGCGGTTTGCTTATTGCTCGGGGCAGTGTGTCCCATAGGGAAAGGACAAACCGCATTTCGATTTTTTTCAACCAGTCGTAGAGATTAAAGAGGTCATCCATTAGGTTGCCCCCGATCCAACTGTGAGCTCGTCTTCAAGTTGTCCAGGTCTCCAGCCGGAGTTCCAGATCTTGAAGCAAGCCGCATTGAGCTCAGAGCGGGTCATGTTCCACGTGTACAGGCAGTCGTGCAACCCCTCGAGGATCTCTGCTGCGGGAGAGTCATGAGCGACTCCGGCGTAGCGATTGAATAGGCGACCTGCCACGGTGAGGGATTCCGTGCTCGGCTTGCTCTCTTGGAGCAGCGCACGCACAAGCATCATGTCTGTTTGACAGAGGGCGTGGCTAAGGGTCGGGTTGCTGTTCATCCGCTCGCTGTGTCAAACGGATATTAGTGGCTGTCAGACGAAACGACCATTTTGCCTTCTAGACGTAGTCGGGCTTTCAGATTCCGTGTAATCCACCGTGCTGCAGCGAATTTGCGGAAATTAGCAGTCAGTAGACAGACTTTTGCTCACTTGATATCCAGGTCCCTTTCCCTTTCTTGGTCTTCACCAAGTTCGTACGCTCATCATAACGAGATGTCCGACAGAGCGGGCGAGTAAATGGTCTAGTTCTTGGGTTCTTGATTGCCGCTGAAACCGATATATCAAGTGAGTGCGAGTCTGTCTACGTCTCTAAACGCAATAAGACTCATCTGATAGCAGTGCTTTTAAAGGGATTGACCCCGTCATAAGAACCTTAAGTGCAACTGAAAATGCATAAAAAAAGCAGTCCCAGACGGGACCGCAAAAAGAGTCTCAAGAGTTCAGTCTTGGACTGAGACGAACGAGAGCTAAATGAAAGGCATGTCGTCGGACAGCTTTCGCTTCAAGAACCCTCGAGGCAGGATCCAAACACGGATCTGACGACCTGAATCGTCGTTCTGCAGGATGCCCCGTGCATCTTTAAATCCGAGTTGTTTCAGGACGTCGGTGACCGGGATGTTCATGTTGCTGTGTCGATCGACCGGCACATGCATCTCGTCGAATAGCGAATTCAAGACAATGCAGTGACGAGGTGTCTTCCCTCTGGTCATTCGCAGGAGACTTGTTGAGTCAGAGCGACGTAGACCGCGATCAAGAGCTTCGACGACGGCCCCGTAAACAGGGGTATCTCGAGTGAAGCCGTTGATCGTCTCGTCGATACAGCTCAGTTCGTAGCTGCTGAAGACGTGCGGTTCCCCATCGAGGTAGGCACTGTATGCAGCAGTCCAGATGGAATCCCGTTCGAGCTTGAGGCGATCCAGATCAATGATCCTGAGGTCGGGATTCTCCCGTGCTGATACAACTCCTTTGACCAGGATTGGCATGAAGCGTCGGTTGCCGGTTGGGTCAACAAGGAAGTCCCTGCTGTTGGTGGCACCTGAAAGAACGAAGCTTCTGGGGAATGGCCGCTCGTTCTCGTATTTACGAGCTGAGTTGTCCACGGAGACGGACACGAGGTTCTTGAGTTCCTCGCAGTATTTGCGTTTGGAGTAACGCTCGAACTCGTCCATCAGGACGATCCATCCCTGGTGCAGAGCGTGAGGCCTGTCCTTTAAGTACTCGATGCTCTGCTGAACCGTTGTCGCCCAGGGGTACATGTCCTCGTCGGTGTAGTCGGGAGGAGTGATGTACGAGAAAAAGCTCGACTTGCCGCAGTTCTGGCTGCCAATAAGAACTGGCATCCAGTCATGTCGACATCCAGGGTGAAAGAGCCTGGCTGCGGCGCCAATAAAAAAGCGCTTGAGGACTTCATCGGCGTATCTGTTGCCACTTGGCATGACCGGATTGGTGCGGTCGTCCTCTTCAACGCCGATCAAGGTGGTGGCCAGCCGACTGAAATAGGGGCACGGCGGCACCGATGTCATGCACTTGGTGACGTATTTGCGAGCCGGGTTGTACTTGTTCTCTTGGGCGATGTGCTTAACAAGGTCCTTGACCTGGTCTTTGCGGAACTCCTGCCCACCTGCCTGAAGACCGACCTTGATATAGGAAGCCCCGGGATCATCAACAGTGAGAGGTGAGGAGGCTGGGCCGTATTCGATTGCAAGGCTCATTTCATTGAGCCGCAGCCCCGGATAGGTCTGGTTGATAAAGCCGGTCAGGACGGCAAGCTTGTTTTCGCCGTTGTTCCTTTGCGGCGGGGGCTCCGGCGGAAGGTCATGTCCCTCGAAGGCGGGGTCTGTATTGATTGGTTCGTCTGCGGGCTCATCGAGTTCTGCCTGCTGCCTAAGGAAGCCCTCTGACTGCAGCGAGAAGCTTGAGACCGTGTTCTTCGCTTCTCGAATCTCGTCTTCATCTGGGTAGTCATCGAGGCCCAGGAAGTCCTCGTGATCCATGCCGACTGCGTTGCCGAACTGCTTGACCCTGAAACCAGCCGAGTCACTGAGCTCGCGGATCTCATCAGGCAACTCAGATCGCCAATTGGGTATTTCCTGATCGGCGATAAAGAAGAGAGTTCTGAGGTTGGTCTTCTTGCCGACGCCGTTGAACCACTTGGTCTTTTGAACACGATGTGCGTTTGCACCCTGGCCATGGTGGGTCTGTGCTGCCCAGTCACCCCAAGCGCCAAATAGTCGATCGCCTTGTGACGCGCAGGCATGCGAGATGCGCATAAAGCGGTCGCGGTCCTGGTGCGTGTCAAGCCTTTGGAGAATGAACTCGGCCTTAGCAATGTCGAATTCGTCGTAATCCGTGGGGTGTGACTCGGTCTGCTCTTGGCTTTGCCGCTGTTCGATCTTGGCTGCGCTGATTAGGTCAGAGCCCAGGACTGCATCAGCGTTAAAGCAAATTTCCTGTCCTTCTGAGTTGCCGTAGTAAGCACGGCATGGGTCCTTGCAGTTGGGGTCTGCGCCGAGTGTTTTTTGTAGGACTCGATAGAGGGCCGTGTAGAAGCCGGCGTCCTCGATCCGTTCGGGGAGTCGAAAGAGGATCCGATAGCGATGAGCTCCCTGCTCTGGGTCGTGGCTGCAGGTCGTGTAACCCCAGCAAGCCGCTTTGGCCAGTGGGTGTGCGAGGAACTGATCAGTAGTGAGCCCATGATCAATATCAATACCTATGAAGTCGGCATGTTTAAAAGCTGCCGACGTTCGATGTTCGGAGTGCATTTCCGCACATACAAAGGCGTTGCCGCCCAAAACCCAGTCCCTAAGACCGTTTAGGCCAGTAGATTTTGTTACCCAACCGGAACCTAATTTCCAAGCTTCGTCTGATGGGAGCTTATTTTTAACGCCCGGATGGACTGAAAACGTAAACATTTGCATGACTGATCAGTCAGAGGGCTGACAATGTCTAGGCCGAATGCGAGACTCTGCACGAACTGTCAAACAAACCGGTGAGCAAGTCCACTCGAGTGTCTGCTGGTTGTAACGTTCTGCAGGCCGCTCTGATAAATTCGAGTCTAAGGAAATTATCCGAGAAGCCAGTGCTTAAGGGTAGAGTCGGCCAGTCAAACGGACGCGTTAGCCGGATGGACGCCCCAGAGACTGATCGCTTTGTCACCCTCCTCAAAGAGATCCTTGTGCAAAAAGGCATTTCTCAAAGGGAGCTTTCGCGGCGCCTTGGCGTAAAAATTGGAACACTCTCCCGGTACTTGAAAGGAGACGTCAATCCCTATGACGTGAAATTGGGCATTCAGCGAGCGCTGACCGAAGAGCTTGGGATCACCATGGCCGCTCTGTATAGCCGCCTTGATGGTACCGACGCTCCGTCCGATTTGTCGGTCAAAGACGTCAGCAGCTGGATTCGCTCCTCAGCTTCGCCTGAGGACATGGCGCAGCTATTTCAGTCACAGCAAGAAGCTCAGCTGCGTCACCTTGAAAGACTCACGGCTGGCGCCAAGACCTCCAACCCTGGTTGGATTCCGGTTGATGACGAGAGAGCGGAAGCCATCAGTAATGTGCAAAATTATTACTTCGAAAAGATCTCAGAAGCCAAGGGCCTCAGCAAGCGAGAAGCCTGGGCAGAGCTTAAGGCTCACTTCGAGATCTTTTTGAACGAGAAAGAGGTTGCCAAGATGCAGGAAGTCGCTTTTGGTATGGATACTTGGCCTCCCCAGATGATGGAGGAATGCATGCTGAGGACTTGGCCGGAACGATGCCAGGTGCAACAGGCTTTCCAAAACTGGGCTGGCGTTGGCGAGTTACCGAACTGCTCAACTTTGCCAACCTCCGAGGTCGGCTTAATGAAAGACACTCTTTACGAAATAGTCGCCAACGCTAAGAAGTGATGTACGATAGATGAGGAGCTGACAGCTCCGAGAAAGAACTCCTAGCAGGCCCCTGAGAAAGGCCTGCTTTTTTATGCGCTTCAGCTGGGTTCAGTTGGCCAGGTGATGTTGTGGGGCCAATTTTCACCAGAAGAAGCGGGCAGATCCCGGAGCTGCTGGCGATAGGTGCTCCAAGTGGTTGCGTTAGCAGTTGCATCGGCAATTTGCGTCCAGTCAGAGCTGGCAAGCCTGCGGTTGCGTTCATTGCGTACAGCAGCAGCAACACTGGCAGTGTTATCGGCAATTTGCTCGTCAGAAAGATTCGATACTGACCATGTTTGGGTCCAAGTCCCGTCAATAAGTG
>Ga0163109_10002952_pt1 | contig 13066 bp, 11 predicted proteins | sample CRUFie1St13metaG_FD_108704 | JGI IMG/M metagenome (GOLD analysis project Ga0163109, IMG submission 108704) | Marine microbial communities from the Costa Rica Dome - CRUD Field 142mm St13 metaG | ecosystem: Environmental > Aquatic > Marine > Oceanic > Photic zone | place: Costa Rica: the Eastern... | reverse complement strand
CCAGCTACCATAGCGAGAGGGTTACCACTAAGAGTGCCAGCCTGATAAACAGGACCTTCAGGTGCAAGGCATGCCATAATATCAGCCCGTCCACCAAAGGCACCAACAGGTAAACCGCCTCCAATAATTTTACCCATAGCAGTAAGGTCAGGGATGACACCCTCTTTCTCTTGTACACCTCCAGGAGCAATTCGAAAGCCAGTCATAACCTCATCAAAGATTAGAACTGCGCCCTGCTCTGAGCAAATTTCACGTAGAAATTGAAGATAACCGTCTAAAGGAGGAATCAGACCGCAGTTTGCGGGATAAGGCTCGAGAATGACAGCCGCAATATGCGAACCATGAGTTGCGAAAGCCTCCCTTACCGCAGCTTCGTTGTTAAACGGCAGTACAAGAGTTTCCCGAGCAAAGGCATCTGGAATACCAGCGCTATCAGGATTACCAAATGTGAGTGCACCAGAGCCTGCTTTTACCAGAAGCGAGTCTACATGCCCATGATAACAACCAGCAAACTTGATGATCTTATCTCTACCAGTATAACCACGGGCGAGACGGATGGCGGACATAGTAGCCTCTGTTCCGCTGTTGCACATTCTGACTTTTTCGATGGAAGGCACCATGTCTATCAGGCGACGGGCCATCTCTACCTCATGGGGATTGGGAGTACCAAAACTAGTTCCGGCGTGTAGCGCCTTAGCAAGAGCCTCGCGAACAGGCGCAGGGTTGTGTCCGTGAATAGCCGGCCCCCAAGTACAGACATAGTCAATAAGAGCATCTCCATCAGCAGTATACAAGCGACAACCTTCAGCACGTTCGGTAAAGAAAGGAGTGCCTCCAACGGAGCGGAAAGCCCGCACGGGCGAGTTAACACCGCCTGGCATCAATTTGAGAGCTTGTTCGAAAAGTTGGGTAGAAGAGTTACTCATTTAATGAATTTTAGAAATTACAATTTTTAGACTAAAGATAAGCCTCTAAGAGGTTTGTGACTGAAACTTCTGAACGATAGGCATACGACGCCCGATTCCAAAGGCAAGCGGTGTAATCTTTAAACCAGGCGCAGCTTGCTTTCGCTTGTATTCGTTAAGATCAACCTTGCGGATTATTTCACAGACTGTAGCGGCTTCAAATCCCGCTTCAATGATTTCCTGAGAGGATTGCCCTTTCTCGACATATCTTTCTAAGATCTCATCCAAGATAGGATATGGGGGGAGGGAATCTTCATCCTTCTGGTCAGGACGAAGTTCAGCAGAAGGAGGCTTCTCAATCGTGTTTAGGGGAATAACTTCTCGTTCTCGGTTGTAATGTCGAGCGAGATCAAAGACTAGGCATTTGGGTAAATCGGAGATCACTGCAAGTCCTCCGCACATGTCGCCATACAAAGTACAATAGCCTACAGCTAGCTCACTCTTATTTCCAGTTGTGAGTAAAAGAGCTCCATGTTTATTAGATAGAGCCATGAGAAGAAGTCCGCGGGCGCGCGCCTGCAAATTCTCTTCTGTAACATCTGTCTCGAGGCCTTCAAAAGGTTTGGCAAGGGTAAATTGGGCGGCAGCAACGACTTCGGATATGCCTAGGACATGGTACTCGATCCCGAGGTTACAGGCGAGCTCATGGGCGTCATCCTTACTGTGCTGACTGGAGATTTTAGAGGGAAGGCTCACACCAGTTACGTTCTCAGCCCCGAGAGCCTCTGCAGCGATAGCAGCGGTAAGTGCAGAATCGATACCGCCACTGAGACCGAGCAGTGCCTTGCGAAAACCACTCTTGTCGGCATAATCACGCAGACCAAGAACTAGAGCGCGGCGGATATTTTCTAAGTTGTCCTCCTGCAGCTTATTGGAGAAATCGCTCTTGGAGGTGGCTAGCTTAATATCTTCAGCGAACCCAGTGCATTTAGACAGAATCACTCCTTCCGAATTTAAAACAACGCTGTTCCCATCGAATATCAACTCATCGTTACCGCCAACGGCATTACAGTATGCGACAGTGCAATTACACGCGTTAGCGGCCTTGCGGAGAAGTTCTATCCGATCAAACTCCTTGCCGACATGCCACGGACTCGCCGATAGATTAACGAGTAAGTCGAGATTTTGTCGGGATAAATATTGTATAGGATCCGATGAGTAGCGTTGCAATCCAGATACATTGGGCTGGTTCCAAATGTCCTCACATATAGTGACCCCAATACGGCTTCCGCCCAACTCGAAAACACCTGGAGAGTCAGCAGGTTCGAAGTAGCGGGCTTCATCAAAAACATCGTAGGTAGGGAGCAAACACTTACGTGCAACGACTTCCCACTTACCCTCGCAGCAGAGGGCCACGGAGTTAAAGTATGAGCGACCTTTGGTATTGGTATTACGTTCTACAAAACCAACCAACGCCGGTACGGCTCCTGTCTGTAACGCAAAGCTTTGCAGGGAAGTCTCTATATCTTCCACAAAACGCCCCTTCAGGAGCAAGTCTCTCGGAGGGTATCCGCATAACACAAGCTCTGGGTAAAGGATTAAATCCGCACCCTCAGCAGCAAGATTATGATATGCGTCGACAACCTTCTGGAGGTTGCCTAGCATATCCCCCACCGTAGTATTGATCTGAGCCAAACCGATGTTCATAGATTAGGGAGTATTGCTTTCTGCATGGATCAACTATACAGGCAAGTACTGATTCATCAAAAGTCAGCCTTCTTACTAAGCTAGTCATGAAACAACATGCCATCATTTTAGGGATTCTAGCTCTCGCGTTTTTCTGCCGCGTCATCGGTCAACTATGGGTAATGCTGGACAGCCCCGAATTTCTACCGCCAGCAGAGGAATGGCAATCTGGTTTGATTCCATATTCTTTGCTACTTCCTGCTCAGGTCTGCATATTGATCTTTCAGCTGGTGGTATTTCTTCAACTTTGGATGCAAAGTGGACCGCTGACCACCCCACGTCCGTCGCTGGGGCGTTTTCTCAAATTCTCCAGTGTAGTGTACTTTCTGGCAATGATTGTACGTTACGCACTTACGATGTATTTAAACCCAGACATGCGTTGGCTCGGCGATATTATTCCAGTTTTCTTTCATTGTGTGCTAGCTCTCTACATCTATGTGCTCTCGCTACATTTTCGAAGGATAATTCTAAAAACTTGAATTGCTCCAAAGCACAAAACTGCCTAAGCAGTTAGGTATTGAAGACGCCTAACGAATTCCTACTAGCTTCGGGCTCCCCCCGTCGCCTAAAGCTTCTGACAGATGCTGGCTGGAGATTTAGTGTACAGCCTCCAAATGTCGAAGAGATTGAAACTGGGTTGCCGCCAGCTCAACTTGTATATGAAAATGCAAGTCGTAAGGCAAAAGTCGTATCGGCAAAACAACCGAAGGCACTTGTGGTGGGCTCTGACACTACGGTGGCTATTGATGAAGAAATTCTGAATAAGCCCACTAGCATGCCAGAAGCAAAAGAGATGCTGAGGCATTTGTCTGGTCGTGCACATGAAGTCCACACTGCGGTCAAAATTTTGTATATTGAGGGTAGCGTTGATTTAGACCTCAGCATATCCAACCGAGTCCAGTTTAAGAAATTGGACGAAGCAGTGATACATGAATATCTGGACCAGGTCTACACCCTCGATAAAGCTGGCGGCTATGCCATTCAGGAAAAAGGAGAGCTGATCATCGAAAGCTACGAAGAACCTCTTTCAAGTATTATAGGCCTGCCTATTGAATTAGTCACTGAAAAGCTAATCTCTCTGGGCTTTGACAAAACTTTCCGTTCCTGAAATGGTGGGCTAATAGAATGCCTAAGTTGAAGCACAGGGAATTTCAGTTACTTCGAAACTGCTACGGATTGGACACAGTTTACACAATCGTGCTTTTGGCCGCCTTTTTTATTAGCATCGGTGCCCACGTAGGAATGGGAAAGCTGCCAGTACCAGGCTTCCTTTTCGGTAACGATCTATCGGATACGGATGAATTAGAGGTTAGCTGGGCTTTCGCGACGAAAGAAGATAAGCCAGAAGATCTCGCCGAAGAAACTCCCGAACCTGAAAAGCCCCGATTTGTAGAGACAAACCCTGAGGCGCCAGAAAACGAACCAGACCAGACCCAGAATGAATCTGATCGAAACCAGCAGTCTGCACAAGAGGAACTCGAACCTGACTTGCCAGAGGACGACCCTAAAGTCGAAGGCGAGACTCAAGATTCCCAAAAGATTATCCAAGGGCACATCGCAGAAAAGGCACCAAAACCAGAATCTGGCATTTTCTCGCTGAATACACCCTCGCTTCCAAACAAAGCAAAGGAAACGGAGGGAGAAGACGAAAAAAAGTCTTCTGCACCCCTGCCACCACCTAGCGCGCCGGAAACAATCGAAAAGGGACCTGGAGAAGGTGTCGCCTCTATCCTGCAGAACAAATTTGAGACTACCAAGCCTACACGAAACACCACGATACCCTTAACTTCACCCACCCGACCTGACCCAAGGTCTACAAGTATTGAAGAATTGACGCCACGTAAAGTAGAGCCAAGGCGACCTCTACCCCGCCCCAAACTTCCAGCAAGCGTAGTTCCTGGTCCACTCCGTGACACAAAGACTTCTGCGGCTCGCACAGGAACTCTTGCAATCGATGCAAAGTGGAGTGAGTTTGGAGAATATACCCAGCGTATGATAGCCGCAATATCTCTACAGTGGCACAAACTCGCTTATAATGCTCGTTTAGATACCGAATTAGCCAGCACCGTTCATGTTAGGTTTATCCTGAATAATCAGGGAGAGGTAGAGAGCCTTAAGATTATCGAAACAAGCGCCGGCAAGCTAGCATCCGTCCTATGCAAAGACGCAATTGCATCTCGTGCTCCATTTGGAAAGTGGACTGCTGACATGGTGAACACCTTTGGTGCACGCACTGATGTGAATATAAGATTCCGTTACCGATAATTTGGTGAAGGATAATCCTGAATGTTTACATTCTCATCGATCCCATGAGCCTACCCCTGCACCCAGAAGCACGCGTCATCGAAGAACACCCCTGCGGCATCCTCGCTATTGAAAAACCGGCAGGACTACTCACCCACCCTAACAAGCCAGGAATAGCCCACAACTCCCTACTAACCGCAGAATATGACCCCAAGTCCGAAACATATATTTGGAGCGAAGGCATCCTCCACCTCAATAACCGCTTGGACTCCCCTACATCTGGTATAGTACTGGCCAGCCTAGGTAACAAAATCTCAATAGCAGTTAATGAACTCTTCCGTCAAAAACGCGTAGAGAAGGAGTACCTTGCGATCGTGAAAGGAATCCCAACGACCAAAAAAGGCGACTGGGAGGACAACATTGCACGCGGACGCCAAAAAGGAAATTTGAGAGTTTCCAGAGGTGGAGGCGGCATACCTGCAAGGACAATGTTCGAAGTCCTCAGAACCAGCCGAAATGAAAGTCGAATAGCTATGCTTAAACTCACACCGAAAACGGGTCGCACACACCAACTTCGCGTTCAGGCTGCCCTTCATAGGCTGCCAATAGTAGGGGATCGGAACTATGGAGATTTTGGCTTTAATAGAAGATTCCAAAAATCAACTGGCCAGAAACGTCTTTTTCTACATGCCCACCGCATTCAGTTTCAAATACCAGGCTCAAATGAGCTATTTAGTGCAAAGTCCCATCAACCAGAGGAATTCGAGAAGGTATTGCACTAAATCGATCTACAGTTTCCCGTTTGCAAATTCTCATAGGCAATCTACCTTCAAAAAATCTCTCCCTAAACATGATTATTCCCAAAGCACGCAAGTTGACTGATTCTCAAGTCGCAGAAATTCGAAGAATTGCTGCAGAGTTTGACTGTGAAATCGGAACAGTGGTCGGAGCAAACCGAAATATTTACGCTATTCTCGGCGAAGAACGAAGGGAACTACTAATAAACCGTCTTTCAGGATTGGAGTATATCGAACGCGTAGAAGGAATCGACGCCCCCTTCAAGCTAATGGATCGTCGTGGAGCCTTGGCGGCCAATGAAATCAATATTGGTGGTGTCACTCTGGGAAGACAACTGTTAGTCATCGCAGGGCAATGCACTATCGACCCAAAGCAACCGGGATTATTTCTAGAAACTGCAGAGGCTGTTAAAGAGGCAGGAGCTCATGTTCTGCGGGGCGGCGTATGGAAGCCTAGAACAATGCCATACAGCTACCAAGGGGATGATCGTGCACTTGAGGTCATCTTAGAAGCCCGCGCAAGGACAGGGCTACCCATCGACATAGAGGTCATGGATGAGCATCAGCTTCATTTGGCTGTCGAGGCTAGAGTCGATATGATTCAAGTCGGCACGCGCAACGCCCTGAATTACAGTCTCCTCAAAGCAATTGGCGAACAGACTGCCGAAAATGGTACCATAATACTGCTGAAGCGAGGTCGCCACATGGCGGAGGTCAACGAATTCCTTGCTTGCGCAGAGTACCTTGCCGCCAATGGCAATCCTAATATCTTACTCTGCCCTCGAGGTACATTACCAGCCCTAGACGAATTTAGGAGTCACCCAGATGAAGCCATCACACCGCTAATTAAGCAGAAGACCTGGGCGCCTGTCGTTGTAGACCCCTCGCATTCCGTTGGACGTGCAGCCTATGTCCCTGCCTGCTCAATGGCTGCAGTGGCTTATGGAGCAGATGGACTTTGTATTGAGACTCATATCAACCCAAGAAAGGGCATTGGGGATGACCCTAAACAAGCTATCCGTCCTGAAGTATTGAGAAGTCTAATCGTGGAAGCCTGCCAACTACGTGAGATGCGCAGTCGTTGGCGGTTGTAAAATTATCCTAGATATCTACTTCAACCGCTATATCGCTAAATTATTTGATTATACACTATGGAATTCGAAAAATACCATGCGTTAGGGAACGACTATTTGGTTCTTCCCCACGACCAAATTGAAGGAAACCTCTCTGAGGAGGAGATTCGGCTAATTTGCCATCGTAATTTTGGACTGGGCTCTGATGGTATTCTTCTCGGTCCCCTTCCCTCTGAGAAGGCACAGTTTGGGCTCCGCATTTTCAATCCCGATGGAAGCGAGGCAGAAAAAAGCGGTAACGGCCTTCGCATCTTTTCTCTGTACCTTTGGGACACCGGTCAAGTCAAGGAAGAGCCTTTTACCATCGAGACTCTTGGAGGTCTTGTGCGCTCTCAAATCATAGAAGGAGCAGATAAAATCAGTGTAGAAATGGGTCGAGTAAGCTTCCTGAGTAACCAGATTCCTGTAGTGGGCGAAACGAGAGAAGTTATCGGTGAGAGTATCGAAGCTGCTGGAGAAACTTTTACCTACAACTCAGCCACCATAGGTAACCCTCACTGTGTAATTCCGCTAGAAGAAATCAGCGAGGAGTTAGTCCGCAAAATCGGCCCAGACATCGAGAACCACTCGAACTTCCCCCAGCGTATCAACCTGCAGCTCTTAAAGGTGATTGACCGCAACACTATCCAGATAGAGATATGGGAGCGCGGCGCAGGGTACACCCTGGCTTCGGGTAGTAGTTCCAGCGCGGCAGCCGCTGTGGCTTGTAAGCTAGGTCTCTGTGACCGCGAAATACTGGTAAAAATGCCCGGGGGTGAGATTGAAATCTCAATCAGCGAAGACTATGACATCCAAATGAGCGGACCAGCTACCCGCGTGGGAAGGATGACTCTGGACCAAAACTTTTTATCATAGCCGGTTTGTATGATGATCTTTTCCTTCTCAACTTGGCTTGAGGGCAATCCAAAACCGGCATTCATCGGCAAACTCACGTACCTTTAGTGGCTCGTTAGCGAGCTTGGAGCGAAGAATATTTGATTCCACAAGAAACCCCCCATCCTTAAGCAAGGAGATGATCTCCTTAACATTCGGCACGTGGATAAAAAGTTTTCCGAGCTCTGTGTCGTTGTACATGTCACCGAATTCTAAAAGCTCTGACTGCTGCTCCCCTTTACGCCAGCGCAAAGCCTCTTTCTTCCAATAATCTTTGAATTTGTAGTGGTCACGATCGTGGGTAGTGAAGATGAAGAAATGCCCAGGGCGCAACACGCGAAAAACTTCGCGAACGGCTTGCAAACGGGCAGCGGCACCTGGAATCTGCATAAGGCCATTAAAACCAAAGATAACCCCATCAAAAGAGTTGTCAGCAAAGGGAATAGATGTGGCGTCAACAACTTGTGTAGGAATGTCGTAATTAAGAAGCCCCAGAACACGACGACATTCACGAACCATTTTCGGACAGAGATCGGTGGCCTTTATATTCGTAAAACCCATCTCATACAGAGCTATGGAAATTCGACCTACTCCACTCCCTAGTTCGAGCAACTCTTGGCGAGGATGGAAGATACGACGAAAGATCTTTTCTTCTGACAACCAGAGTCCTGAACCTTTTACAGCTGCCGCATAATAAGCGATAACCCTCGGGTTTTCAAAGTAGGCTTTTACAGCGGCTTGATTCATATGCCACCTAGTGTTTTTAACTTGGTTTTCTAAATTATTACAACCACCTTAAATTTTTGAGAAAACACTTGCAAAAAAGAAATACAGAATTTTCCTATTCGACCCTCATGAAAGCGACGATTCAAACCCAAGGCCGCCAGTTTACGGTAGAAGAAGGGGACATCCTCAAGATCAACCAATTCACAGATACCGAACCCGGTTCAACTGTGGATATTGAAGATGTCCTCATGGTTCACGATGGCAAAGAGGCCAAATTTGGTGCTCCTATTGTAGAGGGCGCAAAGGTAACTGCAACAGTCCTTGAATCAAAAAAGGACAAGAAGGTCATCATTTTTAAGAAGAAACGACGCAAAGGCTACACTCGTCGCAAGGGACATCGCCAGCAGGTATCTGTCATAAAGATTGAATCAATACAAAGCTAGCCTGCCAAACTTCATTAAGACTTAACACAATTTCTCATGGCACACAAAAAAGGACAAGGAACCTCCAAAAACGGACGGGACAGTAACAGCAAACGCCTTGGAGTAAAAAAATTCGGCAGCGAACATGTGATCCCAGGGAATATCATACTGCGTCAACGCGGTACAAAATTCCATCCAGGTGAGAACGTTGGATTGGGTAAAGACTATACGATCTATGCCCTCACCGAAGGCAAGGTTCAGTTTCACAGCAACCGGAACCGGAAAATGGTATCCGTAGTTGCGGATTAATTCCGACTGTAAACACTTCAACAACCTAGCCTGCCGGTGAAATATTACACGGCGGGCTTTTTTGTTTTTGCTCCCCTGCCCTTTTCTATTTGGTTGGGGTAGTAATTGTCGAAAATGGAACTTGAAAACACCCTGCAACTACCAGACCTCTGGCAGCAGGAGGCATTACGAGGACTCCAAGAAGGACTCGATGTGGTAGTTGACGCACCCACTGGGGCGGGCAAGACCTTTATCTTTGAGATGCTAGCGGAAAAGGGGATCAAGGGGCAAATGGTCTACACCGTGCCCACCCGTGCACTTGCAAACGATAAACTTTACGAATGGCGTGCTAAAGGCTGGCAGGTAGGTATTACTACTGGAGACATCTCCGATAAACCAGAGGCACCTATTCTCGTCGCTACTCTCGAGACACAGCGTGGAGGCATCCTCGCTGGACACGGCCCAAGACTTCTAATCATCGATGAATATCAGATGCTTGGAGACACAGGGCGTGGCACCTCCTACGAACTCGCCATGGCCCTTGCCCCTTCACAAACGCAGTTGCTAATGCTCAGCGGCAGCACGAGGAATCCAGAGGAAATCGTAGAATGGATGAAGCGAATGGGCAGAAATGCCACCCTAGTACGCAAGAAGGAACGCCCAGTCCCTCTTGAAGAGGTATTCTTCGAAGCCCTTCGCTTCAAACCACCTAGAAGAATTCGCAATCACTGGTCTAAACAAATCTACAAAGCACTTGAAGCTGATCTGGGCCCAATACTGATCTTTGCACCCAAACGTCTTGCTGCCGAACAATTAGCACGACAACTGGCAAATGACCTAGAACCAGAGATTCCACTCTTCCTATCAGAAGCGCAAAAAAATCTTGCTGGATCCGAGCTAAAGAGGCTACTACGCAGCCGAGTTTGCTATCATCACAGTGGCCTAAGCTATGCCCAACGCGCTGGAGTAATAGAACCACTGGCTAAAACTGGGCAAATTCAAGTAATCGTAGCCACAACTGGCCTAGGTTCAGGCATCAATTTCTCTATGAGGTCCGTATTCTTGATGGATAACGAGTACCGTGCCGACGAAGAGCACAGACATCTGCGCCCAGATGAACTACTCCAAATGTTTGGTAGGGCAGGACGTCGAGGGCTCGATGAAAAAGGGTTTGTTTTAGTTGAACCAGGCAAGCCACGTCTTAACGAGGCCAAAGCCCTAAAGCTTAAACGACACAATCAGGTAGATTGGCCCTCCTTACTTGCTCTGATGCGTAACGCCGTCCGACAGGGGAAAGATCCGATAGAGGCCACCCAACTCCTAACCGGACGCCTTTTCAGCGAACAAAGGATTCCTCTCGGGCTTAGAGATTTTGTAAGCAATCCTCCCGAAACTGCTCAGTTCCCTAAGACTAAATCAAAAGGGCCAATAAACAAAGGCCGTGAAATCATCGAGATCCTAAACTCAGAAGGTATCTGGGAGCGCCGAAAAGTCAAAGCTAAGGCTCCACTTGCACAAGCCAAAGTCTTCAAAGACCAGAAATGGCACAGTGCACTTCATCTACCTGAGAGTCTCTCAGCAGTAAAAGTGGGCAGCCTATGTCGACTACGAAACACAACCCTGAAGACTTATGGTCGCGAACTTCCATTAGCGCGCTTTCCCGAAGAGGAAGGACAAGAAAAGCTACTCTTGTTGAAGTCCATCCAACAACGTATACGCAAATATTTGAATGAATCTAAGTCTAGGGGCAAATGCAGAACTCCACCTAAGTTTTTGAGTCTAGAACAAATTGAAAAACGCATTCTTCCGCTGCTACCTCGCATCACTCAAGGTGGCCGAGCATCAGAGCTCTATGAAAATAGGGGGACAGTATCCGTTCGTTTGGACTACTCCGAGGCGCAAGTATTCGGCTGGCAGGATTCGAAGGGTAAAATCCTACTTAATCCGCCAACTCGCAGGAGTACACAAGAAATTCCAGATGCCTACAGAGATTTCCTGCCCGGCGAGAATGTTGCCAATACTCATAACATGGAAACTCCTGCAGAAGCCTGGTACCATCTGGGACTCATCGACAAAAAGGCCCATCCCACGAGAAGAGGCGTACTTTTCAGCTTCTTCCAACAAGGGGAGGGTCTAGCGGTTGCAGCAGCACTAGAAGACCCAGCGTATCCGGTAGAAGATCTGGTATGGCACCTTGCAAATCTTAGGGCTGGGCACCGCTTCGAACGCCATGTCAATAGTAGTACCCGACTGGGAATTGTCTGTAGAGAAGCTTACCACCGCGCCACCTCACCAGGCTACCTTCGACAGGGATTGCCGATTCATTATGGAGAAGGGGCAGCTGAAGTACTCCAAGCTATCGAAGGCCAACCCTTTAAGGCCCGAGATTTCATAGATGAGGACTTGCGCCCAGGTGATATTGAAAGGGCTACTATTGAATGGCGGAGCTTACTCCGACAGATTGCATTTGGGCCAGACTATGACTGGGATCGATGGCGACATCTCAAAAAAGCCGCTCGAAGCCATACCAACCAATATCGAAAACAGCTGCTCTTGGACAACCTGCCACCTTTAACTCCAGAACAGCGTATAAGATATCAACCCTTCAAAGAGCAATAGCGACTTGGCTAGATCAGAGCGGCAACCAAAACCTGAAGATGGTCTCGCCGGACTTGGAAGAAACCAGTTCGATGTCACCATAGTGTTCGCGAAGAATGCGCTTAATAATCGAGAGCCCTAAACCGGTGCCCTTGATACCACGACTGAGAAATGAATCAAAGATCTGCGACTGAACATCTTCAGGAACTCCTTTACCTGAGTCCGTAAAGGTAACCTGAAGAACTTTCCCTGTAGAATCATCAACTTGTTTTGCCTGCAAAAGAATACGTCCGCCATAGGGCATAGCCTCAATTGCATTCAAAGAGAGATTGAGTAGCACTTGCTGAATCTGCCCACGATGAGCATGAAACTTTTGTCCCGATTGCACAGGTTCGTATGTCCAGTCAATCCGAGCTTGTTCCAGTTTTAGTCGGAGAAGTCTGTGGGTATCATCAACAAGTTGATCAAAATCTATTTCTGAATAGGCAGTTTGGCTTGCACGACCAAAGTCCAAAACACGAGAGACTATGTCTTCAAGCTGATCAAGACGGTCTTTTATGACACGTAAATCCTCCTTACATTCATTGCCTTCCTCAAAGGATTCCTCAAGTGGTTCAAAGAGGAGCTTGATTACCGTCAAAGGGTTACGGATTTCATGGGCAATCTCAGCAACAAGCAATCCGAGGGTGTTCATCTTTTCGCTTTGACGCAAAGTAGACTCGGTCTCGAATACTCTTCTATAAAGACGAGCATTCTGGATCGCAATTGCCCCCATTCTTGCTAAAGTCTGAAAGACATTTCGTTCATCATTACTGAATCGGTGTGGGGCTAATGTGTAGACAGTTAGGACACCGATGATCTGTTCCCCATGTATCAGAGGAGTTACAAGCATAGAAGAGAGCCCCACCTCTTGCGTGTAAAAAACCAAATGGTGCTCCTCCGTTTTAGGAAGATCGAAAACCTCTATCTGGCGCATGTTTTGAACTGCATAACCTAGTGAGCTCTCCCGGAGAGAGAGTTCCTCCTCGAGGTCGATAGCACCATCACGATCCATAGCAACATTCAAGCGAAGGCGTTTCTCTTGATTGTCGAAAGTGTAGATTGCAGACATATGACAGCCAGTGAAATGACAGGCCTCCTCTGCGATTCCAAGGATCACGGTCTCAGTCTCCATCTTGGAAACTAGCTTCTCTCCTGCGTTAACAAGTGATTGGAGTTGAGCAGCCTTGGTCTTGAGTTGCTGCACATACCAGATGCGCCCTACTACCCTGGAAGCTTCTGCGGCTAGAAGAATAAGAAGCTTCTGATCATCCTCAGTAAAACAGCCAGGCTTG
>Ga0163109_10002951_pt1 | contig 13068 bp, 24 predicted proteins | sample CRUFie1St13metaG_FD_108704 | JGI IMG/M metagenome (GOLD analysis project Ga0163109, IMG submission 108704) | Marine microbial communities from the Costa Rica Dome - CRUD Field 142mm St13 metaG | ecosystem: Environmental > Aquatic > Marine > Oceanic > Photic zone | place: Costa Rica: the Eastern... | reverse complement strand
GATCTGGCCATTCTACAATGTATCGTTTGTAACCGAATGGTCTATCATAAAAGATTCTAACATCACCGTATGATTCTACTAAAACTCTCATGCTCCTTTATAACCCTCCCACCAATCTGGTGCTTGTCTTTTCCATTCCCACTTTGCAAATGGTTTCGCTTCATGATAGTAGTTACGATATGCTTTGACAGCATCACCTTCTACTTTACATTGTGGGTAATGATTCATCGCCTGTGCGAATTCAGTTAGACCGATATCTGGTATATTTAGGGGTGGGTTTTTAAGTAGTTCACCGAGTAACTTAATAGTGGCATGTTTCTTACCTCTACGATACTCGTACTCTTGTCCCATTGCCATGAAATGTTCATAGTGCCATTGATAGTTTGATTTAGATTCCATTGTCCATGTGGTACATGGGTGAAACTTGTGGACAGCAAGGTAGTATAAGTTGTCACGATTATCTCCGAATGAATAATAAGTTTGAATTGTCTTGCCTGATTTTGATGGTCGTTTCTCTGGTGTGCCATCAAGTAAACGATGAGCAGTTGATAACATTTGGCCTGATTCGACAATCATTTTAGGTACATGTTTGTCGCACAGCATTTCAGCTGCAGTTACAGGATTTTCATGTAAAACAAATATATTCATTTATAAAATATGTGATCGTTAATCGTTACAGTTTCATTAAGTGATTCTGCCCAATATGGGGTAACTCTTGTAGCATGATAGTGAGTTGCACCATCTGTAAAATCTGGAAAGTCTCCTTCCCATACTCGAGCTGCCGTTGCGAGTGAAAACATCCATGTTGCACTGTCTACAGGTTCATCTGATTTGCCATCACAAAACCAACTGAACTGACATCTATTACGAACAGGTACAAGATTGCCTTTCCAGTTCTCTCGCATTTGTGCTTGATAGATTACATCGCATATATTATCTGGATATGCATGATGTTCTACACGATTAAGAACAACAAGTGATACTGCAACTTTACCTGCTACAGGTTGATTACCTGCTTCAAAATAAATGTTCTTAGCCAAACAAAAGATTTCACCATTCTCATCAAATGCTTCTACATGTGGAATGGGTACGATAGCAATTACTATCGCTAGTAAATATTTTGTAATACTCATTTTAATAACCGCTAGTTACACACGAATATTCTGTAGCACAATCTTTTGTACCACATACACAATAACCTGGTGCAGGTTCATCTGCTGGGTCAGGTGCGAACTCGATTGGATGTTTTACACCGTAAATACTGATATTCTCCAACTCTTGTGGTGTTGCATCAGTAAAGTATTTGTCTAATAAATTTGCCATTAGTTTGCCTCCCTTAGCCATGATCCTCCGTTGCCGAAATCTTTCCAGAACTTATCTGTTTCAGCCTCACGAAGTTCATTTGATTTTAATAATTGTTTTGGTGTGATCAATAATGCCTCACAAAAATCTAGTAACATGTCACCAAAAGGAACTCTATCGTTAGACTTCCATCGAATGATGTCACCGTCTACATAGAAATCGTTTTTGTATTTGTTAACTGCATCTTCAGTGGTACTGAAAGTTCCACTATTTTTCCACCGATGATAAGTCCTACCTGCGGACTCTACTGTATCTTTAAATCGTCTAATCATAAACACCTCTTATATTAAATAATCAGGACCATAAATTCTATTTGGTCTTGCGAGTACATTGTAACCTTCTAAGATGTTACCCCTTGCCTTATTCAAGGCAGGTGTTTTCCATCCTGCTGATTTCAATATGTCACCAACTTCGAACTTAGGATTACCTTTGTTAATGAAACCCCAAACACTAGCACCTTCACCGTTCGCATCATCGTAAGATACGATCTTGAGATACTTAGAACCTTTTGTAACACCGTAATAAGAACCACGCTCTTTACAATGTGCCCATTGTGCATGTTGAGCTTCAGTTAAATCATTACATAACTTATCACAAGCCTGTAAAAGTTCTTGTTCAACATTCACTTCATTAATTAGATCATTCAATTTCATGTTTATCTCCTTTCTCATCATGTGGCCATCCTATCAAAAAATAGGGTGCATTGTCAACCCCTTGAGTCGAGATAATGTAATAGTGCTTTCTTCTCATTCTGAGATAGATCATCGATGGACTTGAAGTTAGTCCAAGTGGTACCTACAGTGACGAGTTTATTACCACATGTCACAGCTGCATTCCACATTTCATCATCATCTGGATAAAGTGTGTTCGCCTCTGCGAGTGTGATCATATCTCGCCCATATTCTATAAGTTTTTTTTCTTGTGGATTCGGATCGTAATACGATATGCTCATTTTTTTCTCCTTAGATTATTAATGCATCTATGGTATCAAAAAATCAGCCCTGTTGTCAAATGTTTTTTTGGATATTATTCAGTCGCTCAATCTGTTTCTGGATCATTTCTGACCTATTAGGCCAGTAGATGTAATCCTTATCAGAATCTTTCATGAGGTTTTCAAGAAGTGGTCTAATAAAGTTATCCATTGCTTCGATAACTTCAGTAGCACTGGTGGTCTTTTCGACAATCTTAGTATCAATAGACGCCAGTTCATCAGCGTCCATCGCTGTAAATCCGAAATCGTTGTATTCTATGTCTGCCATAGTTGGTATTTAGTCGCCTTTAGGCATGTTATCCCACCGATAATACTTTCTTGTAGGTGGGTGCCAATACCAACCTCTATGTTTCTGTTCGTCTTGAGGTATGTTAGACTCGACATAGAGACTAGGATCATACGCCTGTTGAACTGACCACATTGAGTTGCCAGTGAAAAACTTGGGGTCTGTTTTAGTTGTCATTTTTCTCCATTAGAATATATCTTTCTGTTGTCTCGGTCTGTTCGACCATTGAAAAGGTTATCTTATCACCAATACTAAAAGGCAGTTGATCTGTAATAAAGAACTGACTGTCAGCATCAATATCAAAGTCAACATATTTAGGGTTTTTATGCTTAGAAAAAAAGTATAATGGTAACTTTATAAAGGTATCACATAAAGGTAACATCGATAGTCGATATTCATTTTCGTAATGATTCAATAGAATGTATTTTGGTTCTCTTGAACCTATGATTGATGAGTAAGTATTAGGCAAGTCAACACGAACAACACCCTCGATGTTCGAAAGCTCATGTTCGTATGACTCGCTGACTTTATTGGTGTCTAAAGATGAAACGGTACCTTCTTTAGAAGTACCCACCATCCTGTCTATCTTCGTTATCTTCATCTTCACCTTCGATGTCTGCTGATACGAAATCTCCTGATTCTTGGAGATCGGCGATAAAAGCTTCTGTTTCTTGTACAAATGTTTCAATCATTTGATCTTTAGTTTGAGTCATAGTGACTGCTTTGAAACCTAAGTTTTGTGCTTCGCCAAAGATAGTTGCTTTGGTCATTCTTTGTAATTCTGATCTTTCAGGAATGGTTACTTCTTCATACTCTTCTTCGACTTCTTCTTTCTTAGCATCGATCTTTGCCTGAGCAGCCGCTAACAATTCTTCTTCACTGTCATATGTTTTAATTTCAGGAAGTTTTGCATTAGAGATTACTGGCTTTGTGAAGTTGCCATATTCTGTTTGAACTTCTTCGTCTTGAACTGTAGAACCACCGTCTTCTGTTGGTGTTTCTACTACAGGTGATTCTTCCATGAAGTCTTTAAATGCCTTCTTTGTATCTTCTATCTTTTCTGATAGGTCTGGATCATCTGTTATGTCATGGGCCTTTGCCATCTGATCTGAGATATTATCAACTGGATCAAGATCAAGTTCCATCTGATCTGCATCAGCAACTTCTTGTACTCTATCTACTTCATCCATAAATGATTCAGTAGTAGTGCCTGAAGGAGTAAACTCTTTGAGTTCAGGTGGTGTCCAAGTTTCCATTGGATCAGGTACTGGATTTAATGCTCTCGCTTGAGCAAATGCTTTGCTTGGCGCCTTTGTTGTCATGGCAGCCTTGGCGTCTAACTCTTCTTTGAGTTTATCTACTTGTTCTTGTAGACTGATTACTTCTGCCTCTGCCTCTTTTCTACGAACTCTTTCTTTTGCAGTAACAGTCTTTTGTTCTGCAATCAGTTCTTCGATCTCTTGAGCCTTGTTTGCCTCTTGTTCGACCATAAGTTCTTGCATACGCTTTTGTGTTCTCTGCAACATGGTCTGATAATCGATTGATGTTTTGTTCACTTCGTCTCTTAGTAAAACAAAAGCGTCAAGATCATCCATCTTGATGTGACCGTTTTGTAATTGTGAAACAGCGAGTTGCTGTATGATCTGAAGCAGTCTAGGGTCTAGACTTGCTTTGTAGTTCTGTAGTCTTTCTTGAAGTTGTTGTAACTCCGTTTTCTCTACAGGTTGAGTTGATTCACTTGCGAATGTTGTTTCGTCTGCCATAATTTATTTTAACTCCATGGAGTCCTACTCGACTAGAAAGTTTACACACTGGGAAATGTATATTACTTTCCCTTCAAATATGTATAGTCTCTGAGGACAATTATATTTATCCAAAATTAGCATCTGGAAAAGCCTTCACAGCAATTTCCTTGGTAATGTTTTTAAAAGGATTTACTTTGTCTTTTATCAGATCAATCATTTCTGCCTCTTTGGCTGGAATGCCTTCGAGTAATTGAATCCACATTGTCTCTCTTCTGAGTGCTGGGATTTGTTCTGTAACAAAGTATTTAAACTTGTTATATTCCATTCTCAACTGAGTCTCAGATAAATCTGACTCAGGTGCATCATTAACATTGTATGGTGTTTTACCTTCTGGTAAAGTTGACTTAATGTTATCGTTGAACAACCACTGTAGAGTTTTTTCTACAGCACCATTTCTTTCTGCATAGACTTGAATACCGTGTACAGCTTTATCTACATCATCTTCAGCGACAATGTTTGCTTGACACAATATCTCAAAGACATCGGCATTGTTGGTTAGTCTCTTTCTTTCAGTGACTAATTCCATTTTCGGTTTATTGGGAGCACCTTTTGGTCGGCCTCTTCCTCTTTTCTTTTCACTCATAATATTGCAAAATCTCCTGCATGATCTAATAACTGATTGAGTCTATGTTTCTGTAAGTAAGGTAAAACTTGGCCTAATACAGGTGCAGTTTGACCGAACTCATCCAAAATCTGTTGTTCAACATCTTCTGGTATGAAACTTAAATCAATCAGCGTTTGATTTCTTAAATAGTTTCGATAGTATTTATCATCGGATTCTATACTAATCCTCAGATACTTCTCTAACACATTTTTTCTTAAAGGTGTTTGGCGAATGCCTTGATCTAGGCAATCATCGTTAGACAAGATGTTTGGTATGCCATCTGACTTATCACCTTTTAATATGTGTTCTTTTAAAAATGTTTGTGGGTCTTCACAATGCACCATTCGATTCAGGTTTGGTGACCATTGTGTTACTGACTCATTGTGTAACTGTTGAAAGTCCTTGTCACCTGAGACAATTAGGACGGGTTCTGTTGCATGTTTAACTAAGACTGCAATGATATCATCAGCCTCACATCTTTCAACATACATGTAACGATATGGAAAGTTATCACGAATCTCATCTTTAACAACTTGTAATGTATCAAAGATCATCTTCCAATCCATATCAGATTGCTCTCTAGACTTCTTACGATTTGCTTTATAGAGAGGAAAGAAATCTCTACGCCATGGGTCACCTGCATCTGTACATAGTACAATCTCGCCGTATTCACCTTGATATCTTTTCTGATAGTTGCGAAGAGAATTTAGAATCATGTGTCTTAACATGTTCTCATTTATTTCACCATCGTTACTCTTAAGTTGGGCCATGAGGCCTGCGATGATAGTTTGTGTAAAGTCAATTAAAATCATAATATAATGGTACCATAATAAGTATGGTATTGTCTAGTGGTTTTATTTTCTAAATCGTCTGCCTTTAGTTCTTTCGATTTCTTGTAGGCGGGCTTCTAGATTCTTTTTGGATTTTCTTCTCAATCTTTTTAAGTTTGATTCGGCTTTCCATTCTTGTTCGTGTTTAGCGATATACTTATCACAATCATCAAATAACTTTTGTAAATACTTAAGATACTTGTTCTTCTGAGACTTGGTCATGAAGTCATAACCTTCTATCAGTTGTGGATCATCTGAAGTGATCTCATCGATCTGGTGTTGAAAGTCTTCTTTCATAATCTCAATCAACTTCTTTTTATATTTAAGTTGTTCTAGATATTTAAACATTGAGAACTTAGTCTTATAACCACCATCAATGAAGCAATCAGTTTGGTATTCCACCTCACCTAATGCTATATTAACTTTGTTATGTATCGCTTGTTGTATCTTGTTCATATTCTTTATGTAGTCGGAGAAAAGCCTCGGCGTCAATTACGACCAATGGTTTCTTACGATTCTTTTTCATAACAACTATCGGTTCATAACCTTTACAGTTCTCGGTTGCTTGATCGTAAGCGTCCCATACATTTAACTTTTCTACATTCTTACATTCTACTGAATAAGGGAAGATTTGTCTAGTGAGTTTACCCATAATAACATCTTCACCTTGAGAACCCATTGGTCTTGATTCAATGTCTTCTCTGTCGGCGTCTAGATGCTCTACGAGTTTATCGACTACCCATTTCTGGAGATTTCGGCCTTTGGCCTTTGCTGATGATGTTTTCATATTATAAATTAATTGCTGTAATTAAACTCTCGTCATGTTCAACCTTATTTAGATCAAAGTTGATGCTAACGCCACAACCACATGATGATTGTTCTTTTGGATTTATAAATTTAAAAACTTCATTGAGACCTTCTTTGCGAAAGTCTAGGGTCATACCAACAAGATATGGTAGAGATAATTTGTCTATTAAGAATTTAATTTGACCAAAGTCGATTAAGATGTCATCAGGATTTTGATCGCTAGCATGATCAAAAATATACTCAAAACCAGCGCAACCTCCACCTGTGATCCCAAGCCGTATATAATTAAATTGTTCTTGGGCTTGTTTCTCAAGAAGTTTCTTAATCGCTTCATCTGTTATCTCTAAAATATTTTCCATGTATTAATGGTATTTATTTTATTCTTTTGGTATAATAGATGTCTTGTCTCGAATTATTTCGTAAGGGATATAGAACTCTTGATCTTCTGGTACATACAAGTGATTGATCATAGATCGATTACATGTATCGATTGCATCGTAAATACTTTCTACAATTGCTTCACCACCTAGATTAAACGATGTGTTGAATATAATTGGCACACCAGTTCTCTCATAAAACCCTTTGATCAAATTATAATAGTTCGGGTTCTGTTCTTCTGTTACTGTTTGAATCCTACATGTGTTGTCTGAATGAACTAATGTAGGAATATCTTTGAGTGCCTTTTCTTTTGCTTGAATAGCAAAGGACATCCAAGGCGATTCAGGAAGTTGTAACATTTCAAAGTAATCGTGAACATGTTCTAGCATTACTGTACAAGCAAATGGTCTATAGAACTCTCTTTTCTTTACTGAGTTAACAATGTTCTTTGCATTGACATGCCTAGGGTCAAACATAATAGATCGGTTACCCAATGCTCGAGGACCCCATTCAGAAGAATTTTGAAAGATAGCAACAATCTGTTGATCATCAATCAAAGCATCTAGTGTTGAATCTAAATCTCTATGAATCTCCGTTACTAACATCTTCGTCCTCCTGTAATGCTCTATGTAAATTTATGGCAGCCCCAACTGCTGTACCACCGTCATGTGGTATTGGATCAACAAAGAATTGATGATCAGGAAATGCCTGTAGATATTTGTAATTGTTAGTACAGTTCAATGAGAACCCACCAGACAATACAATGTTTTTGCAATCAGGCACCATGTCGATTGCCTTTTGAATAAATGCAACTGAATGATCGAGTGCATCATGTTCTAACATATTAGCAACTGTATGTTTGTTGTAAACATTTGGTATCATTCTGCCGTATGATGCCATACCCATGACCTTACCTGCAGCTCTTCCAAGATCATCACAACCTAATGCATATGACATATTAGAAAAGTTCATACCGTTTGTTGGCACTGAAACAAATTCAACTTCACAATCACGAATTGTTTCTTTATGTGGTTCAAGACAATGTAATTCACCATCTTGCCATCCAGTAAATGCACTGTTCTGTAGTTCATCAACGAATCTATGATTAGTCATTCTTCTAAACAAAGGTTTGACTTGTTCGTTCTTATAATGGAAGATACATTCGCCTTCTTGATAACCAGGCCAGCCATCTTCATGATAACAGTTTGAACCGCCACCGTCCCATGTAATACAAATTGCTTCGTCATACGGACTTAAGTGACTAGCACAAACGGCATGGAAGAAATGGTGACCAGTGATATCGAAATCAACTGTAACATCTTCTGTTTGAATTTGTTCTAGAATACTCTCATTGATCATCACATCAGCATCAAGAAAATCTTCTGAGATATCTAGAATTGCTTTAGGATATGTTTTCTGTATTTCTTTTAGGCGTGCTAGTGAGAGTTGTTCTTTTGTGAACTCTTGAATTAAATCTTTCTGTAGTAACCGATCTTCTTGTACAAAGTCTGCAAAGTGGACATTGACCTGTCTACGATCATATGTCGCAAATGCTACTGCATCTGGTTCATGTAGTTGATAATGATCTATTGCTAGAAGTTTAACTTGATCATGTGAAACATCTGAACCTGGTGACCAGTATTTCGATCTTCGACACCTTTCTTCTTCGAAGACATTCTTAACTACACCGTCTTCGACCCATGCTACAGTGGTGTCATGGGATGTATTTACGCCTAATATTTTCATTCTAAAAAGTATTCTTTCCTCAGTTGTGATTCTGTTATAAGTTTACGGTCTATTAAGTCTTCGACCATTTCGCTTCGTCCTGCTTTTGCACCATTCGTATATGAAAAGTAAACACAGGCACTAATAAAGAGCATATGTACGATTATTAAATCTATTGCCATGATTTTCTCCTTAGACTCCTATATAGTCGTCATAATCATCGTCATCTTCGTCACCGTATTTACTACGATGTTCTCTACGCTTTCTCATCTTCTCTTCGAATCTATTATCGAAGTAATCTTTGACAAGATAGTAGCCACCTATAAAGAGTGAACACCAAAATAATATTACAAATAATAATTGCAATATAATAAAAGGGGCATTCCAAATAAAATCAAACATATTATCTCTCCTAAAAAAAGAATGTGGGGCAGGTCGCACACATCAATCGTGTTATAAAATTGTGGATTTTGTGATACTTGACCTGTGATCCCACATAGAAGTCTTTCGACCTCATAACTCTATTCTACTATATCTCTCCTCTTTCGACAAGTAGTTTTTTATAATCGTTCAGATTTGTTGAACCCATGTCACGATTATATTTTCTTTTGCACATAACAAAGTTATCGTATGTTGATTCACCACCATTTGAGTGTGCAACTATGTGAGCTGCTTCGCAATCTTTATACTTTACTTTGTCACCACTAATAGCACATATATGATTCTGTTCGATTAACTTACGAACTTTTTCATCGTAGTCATATGTACGCTTTGCATCTTTGATCTGAACAACATTCAGAATATTCATTTCAGAAAATATCCAATCTGTTGCCTGTCTGATCTTGGCACCATTGTTAGGCACTTGTAAGTAACCTTGATACGCTTCTGCAATAGTTCGTTCTACTGTATCGACACCTGTGTCATTCAATACTTTGTACTTATCGTCATTGAGAATAATGTTTCTCGCTTCCATGTAATCTTTAATGAATACTTCGTAATCAAGGATCGAAAAGACTTTGTAGTTATCTAGTAACGAGTAGTAGATAAAGGAAAGAATCTTAAAGTCCTGTTGTGTCAAGTAACGACCATATAGGTCGAACTTTGCTTGAGAACATTCTAGCAAATAATCACAATGGGCATTCATCAAAGGATTTAACACCTTAGCGTCTGTTTCATCTGAGACATACATTGCTTCAACTTGGGCGTCAGACGATTCTCCAAGACGCTCCTCTTGAGTGTAACGATATGCTATTCTTGCTACATAGTCTTCGATCTTCAATCTCTTGTTATCGAACTCTAGAAATCTAAAGTTCTTTTGTACAGTTTGTTCGAACAATCGGTGTGGTACACCAGGTATGCCTTGCACTTTTCGAACAAGACCTCGAACAAGATTGGCGATTGGAATATTACCATACGAGTTCAACATTTCCATGAAGTTGACATCGGTAGTTTTATTCTTGTTTCTAAAGATATGACCTTTAGTTTCATTATCGATCTCTGAATACTCAACAATGACAAGCATGTAATTCAGAAAATCTTTTTGTTGTTGCTTTGTGAGATCAGACCAATATAAACCATCAGCAGTTGCAAAGGCACCTTCTTCTGATTTTGGTAATCTAAAGTCATATATGCCACGCTTTCTGTGGCCACCATCGATAGATTCTTTATCGAACCCCATAGGGTTATCATTTACTTCAGCAATCGTGAGATCACCGATATCATAACCATCGAGTATAGTTTGAATAATGCCTTGAGCCTTCTCGACATTATTAGGTACGGGTAGTCTTTGACCAATCGGTTGACGGTCAAGATAAGGAATATAATCCTCTAAGAACTGCCATATCGGCACTTCTTTTCGAGTAAATTTCATTTTCATGATTCACCTCCTTCTGATTCGAAGAAAGGTTCTAGAGTTGCCACTTTTTCTGGTACGAAAATATTGGCCAAAAGCTTCTTAATATAAGCCATGTTTATTCACCTTTGAATATTTAATTCTATCGTCCTACATTATTTTCGGTATATTACCTAATGCATCGATATGTTCCATATTACTACAGACTTGTTATTTCGTAAAGGGGTTTTTTTGGTATAAATTAGCCATATACACCCACCTTAATTTATCTGTAGTATTTTTATATGAGTGGTATGAACCTCGACCTGATTTAAAAATATATCCTGTGCCTCTTTTCCATTTGTGTTCGATACCTGCGAGATCGTCCATACTTTCGTGAAAAAATGTTCCGTTAGAAACTTCGGGTTCCAAATATATTAAACAAGTTAAGAGTTTGCTTGTAGAGTCTTTATGTATTTCATAGTCTTCACCAGGCGGAGAACAACGAAGAGACTCATGAATATATCCGACATTCGCCATTTTACAACCGTCTTTTTCGTAAGGATAATTATCAAAGATATCAGAACCATCATCAAGCTGCCGTACAATATTATAATAATTATCGTAGAGACTTGTACCGAACTCCGTAGTAAAGTCTAAATGTTTCGTAAGAGTAATAGATTGTCTCGATTCCTTGACTCGTGGTACATACACTTCCTCTTCCAAGGCGATGATAGACTCGAACTTAGAGAGTTCGTCCACACTAAAGGGAGAAGTTCCTATGTGTATGTAAGGCGTACCTGCTATGTGAGTAGTATTATAATCCATCTGTCAGTATATCTATACCAAGAAATAATAGTAATAAGGCTATCAATATGTATAGAGTCCACTTGATTGTGTAGTATATTATTTTAAAAGGGAGTGTCAGAATACCCCAAAAAAATTTACCGATCATAGTATCTCCTAATGAAATAAACCCTCACATAGGCTACAATAGTCATGAAAGCAGTGATAATAGTACCTATCCAGAAGGGATCAGTCATGCCTAAGAGAGTAATAGTGACATATAACCCGAGTAGATTCAAGGGATAATTGACTAAGAGACCTGTTCCTACTGTAGTAAATGTCTCTTTATGTCTCTGTCTGCTTCTCGGACTCATCTGTTTCTTCTTTCCATTCTGTTAAATCTTCTCCACAACAAGGGCATGTAAGGGGAATGCCTAGTAGTTTAGTATAGGCCATATGTTTTTCAAATTCCGTCATAAAAAATATCCGAAAAAATTTTTTGCTCCTCTCTGTTGTAATACCTCGGTGCCTTAAGCCCGTAATATTAGGGGGTGGGGCTGCGCCTGGACTGTTTTTAACTTGTCAGTCGAGTCAACTCTACTACACAGTTCTTATCCTCTAAGAGGGACACAATGGAGAACGCCTCAGCACTATTCAGAGGCTCTTCTGACCACTCGAACCAGACACGATCACCATTGAGGCTCACGACATTCTTATCGAAGTAGCGTATCTTAAACTGCATTTCTTCAGACATAGGGGTATCTCCACTCCATATGAGCGTTAAAGTTTGGGGGTCTCTCTCATGCCCCCACGGCCTTCTCGGTAGACATCCTCTCAGACTTTCACCTATCGCATGATATAACCGTACTCTGAGATGACGGTGTATATGTCCATCCTATACCATATGGGTACTCCTGTCTAGTGACTTTATGCTATAAACAACTCCTTGAGAGACAATAGGACACATATGGCTACTAGTGGTCCGACAAAGTCACCATCGAACAGCCCATGTTTCTCTATAAATCTCATCATGGCTAGCCTACTATATTATGGGGGTCATTGTCAACCCTTATAGGGCATATAGAAACAACCCCTCTACGATCATCCAAACCTTATCAGGTGTGACCAGAGGGGTCTCTGAGAGGGTCACTACCAGGTTGCGATCCTAGGAGAACTCGTCTCATTATAGGAGGATACACAATGGACAGGGAAAGTCAAGCGCCACAGCTCGAAAGTTGCATGTTTTTTAGCCCCTCTCATGCTTGACAGCCCCTAACATATACATAGGCTAAGACCCACGAACACCAGCAGTAAAACCCGATATATTCGCATTTTCGTCAAAACCCTCTTTACAGAATATATTGCAACCCTTTATACTATCCCCTATACACAATATATTAGAGGTTCTATGAGCAAGTTCAAAAAAATATTCCCAAGCGCACCAGGACGCAGTTCCAGAGATAAGTCTTACACATTAGATTGGTATGTAAAGTGGTGTGCAAGCATTGTATTGCTCTTTGCGTTCTCTGTAAGGGGTATACCTGAGTATGCTCTATATGATGGTGTATTGTCACTCGTAGGCCTTCTTCTATGGTTATGGGTATCACTTCTATGGAATGATAGGGCTCTGATAGTCTTAAATGCAGTCGGAGTAGTCTTAGTG
>Ga0163109_10002950_pt1 | contig 13068 bp, 8 predicted proteins | sample CRUFie1St13metaG_FD_108704 | JGI IMG/M metagenome (GOLD analysis project Ga0163109, IMG submission 108704) | Marine microbial communities from the Costa Rica Dome - CRUD Field 142mm St13 metaG | ecosystem: Environmental > Aquatic > Marine > Oceanic > Photic zone | place: Costa Rica: the Eastern... | reverse complement strand
GCCCCCGGGCGCGGGGGGGCGTCCCCCCCCCCAAGGTTTAAAAAAAACCAGGATTATAGGACCCCCCCCCCCCCCCCCCCCTTACACGCCCCCGGGCTCACGCCTCCCGGCCTCGCGCAGCCTTCAACCCCACATCCCGCCAGACTCGGCGGGGCCGTTGGCCGAGCGGCCTTACCCCTCTTCCCCCTCTTCCCCCGGCCCAGACTTCCCGCCGTCCGCGTCGTTCGGAAAGTCCTCTCCCATGACCACCAGGTCCAGCAGGTCCCGGTCAAAGTCCCTGCTGTGGTAAACTCCACCCTCTCCCCTCACGTAGTCCGAGTACTTGTCCCAGTCCTCCTCCTCCCAGATCCTCTTGCCCTCCGAGACCAGTCGGCACTGGGACAGCACGTGGTCGATCATCCTGCTCGTGTACATCTTGTGGCTCAGCTCCTCGAACTGGCCGTTCACTGCGGTCGGTGGGGTCGCGGCAACCGGAGGGGGGGAATGTCAGCTCAGCCGTCCAAAAAGGGGGTGGGTTGGGGGGGCGCCCGAGCGAGCGTGTTTGGCCTGCGGCAGAGGAGCGCGGGTTCCCAACCCCGGAACCCTCAGAAGCCTGTCCACCACTCACCGTACTCCACCTTGGCCGACGGGGTAAAGTCGGACTGGATGAGCTCGGCCTTCACGCTGCAGTCCTCGAGCTTCTGGACGGTCTTGTTGAGCTGGCACCAGTGCAGGAACTCCCTGGGCGAGCGAACGAGCGAGCGAGAAGGGGGGCGGAGGAGACCAACGGTCAGCGTCCAGGGAGCTCGGGCTCGGCGGGAAGGGAGGGAGGGGGGGGCGAAGACCCCCAAAACGAGAGAGGAAGACGAGAAGAGGGGTGAGAGGCAATGGGGAGCGGGGTCGAGGCGACTGCTCACCTGGCAGAGGTCGAGTTCCGCTCCCAAGGACAGTACCGGACGAGGATCCGGCGGACGAATCGAAGTTTGTCCGCCATCCTCGCCGCCCACGACGGTGTGTGCCGCACAGCTGTGTGTAGCTGCGCCCCCCTCCGTTGCGAAAATTCTGTGGATTCCTGAATGAGAATCGCAGAGCTCGAGGGCAGAAGGGTGAAACACCGGGGTTGGGGTGGAGGAGAGGAGCTTGGCTAATGCAATGCGTTTTACAAAGGGTCACTTCTTGTCGGAGAAGATGAGCTCGGTGAAGTACTTGTATCCAACGGAGAACATGATTCCCTGAAGGCCGTTGGCGACGATCTTGGTGGAGAGGCCCCTGGTCCAGAACCCGCCAAAACCCTCCTTGGCGATCACGGCCTTGGCTGCCTCTGCGTACGAGATCTTCTCCGCGCTTGTCTGCCTGTAGGTCTTGAGCACGCGGATGGGGTTGGAGATGGAGTCCGAGGTGACCGAGGCGCAGAACCCGATCAGCGCGCTCCTGCCCAAATAAGAGGCAAAGTCGGTCTTACGGTCGTACTGGGGCAGGTATTCGTTGAGGGCGTTGTACACGGACCACCACGGGTAGTGGCCAACGAAGGTGGCGGACGCGGCGCCCAGCGCGCCGTGCCACAGCACGGTGGGCCCGTTGGTCCTGACCTTAGCAACCAACTTGGAGAGCCCGGCGGCCCCCTCCACCTGCTTGGTGGTCTTCCAAGCGTCGATGGGCATGAGGAAGATCCTCATCCCGGAAGCCGCGGCAGAGGCTCCGAGGGTCTTGACCAGCACGGGGAGCTCCTGGGTCTCCTCGTAAGAGTCGAAGTAGGCCATGACCCCCGCGTTCGCGGCGGTGTCCCCAAAGCGGGCGAGGGGTCCCTGCATCAGGGCAGGGAAGTAGCCCCTGTAGAAGCGGGTGAGGCCAGTGATCCCGCCGCCACCGTCCTTGTAAAGGTGCCTCAGGGCCTCCGAGGTGCTCATGCCGTACCTGTACTGGAAGTTCACCGTGGTGCGGATCCACCTTTTTAGGTAGAGAGTGTGGGAGAGAGAGAGAGAGAGGTACGAGTTAGCCAAGAGGGACCGGAAATGGGAAGGGCCGGTGTTGCTCACATCAGGGTGGAGACGTTGATGGCCATGGCTGCCGCGCCAGCGACTCCGCCTCCGATGGCCCTGTTTGCCGCCTTCTTCAGCACCTCGGAGAGTTCCACCTCTTTCTTCGACGCCACGTAGCACGCCTGCGGGGTGGTCGACTGCGCATCGATCTGGGCCGACGAGAAAGGAAAACGAGCGGTTGGCGAGGCAGAGTGAAACGATCCTTTCGTTAGTCGCTTTCACCGAGGGTGTGAGGGGCGCCGTCCAGGGCTCGACGCTTCCCGTCGGTGCGTGTGGCAGATCTCGCACCTTGTTCGCGGCGACCGAGTTCTGCTGAAAGTCCTTGTAGCTCCTCAGCGCTGCGGCGATCGCGGTCCCGTGGCCGGTCACGGGCCGCTGGGCGAAGGGGATCCCCCCGAGCCCACTATCCCTGGTCTTGTTCATGCTCATCGACTCTAACTGTGGCGAGCGTTTCTGCGCCCCCCCCCACCACCCCTCGCCCAAACGAATTGGTGGACTCCGGTGCTCAGAACGGGTGGCGGACCAAATCTGAAAGTGTGCCACAGATCTGCGAAAAAAGCGGTTCCGGTGCCCTTTTCAGACATTTCCAAAAGAGGAAGAAAAAGTCCACACGGGGGGGAGCTGGAACCCGGAGGGGAAAGAGCCCAACAACGAGGAGGGAGGGAAGTCCATCCTGCGCGCAGACCCGAAACCCGTAGCTGAAGCTGAAGTGAGGAGAATGGGAGGACGCAAGGGGGGATTCCTCGGCCCGAGCTTCGCGGCCTACGCCACCGCAGTGGGGGCCTCGGTGGCGTTGCTGAGCTATGTCATCACAAGCAGGTTCGCGGAGGGCCTGCGAAGGTAAGTCCCCGGTGTGTTTCCCCATCCGGTTTTTCCGTGCTCTTTCGTGTTGGCCTGACGACGATATATATTCCAAATGCGATGATGCCTCTTGTGGTGGTCTTCATTACTGCAGGACCCTGAGGGTGAAGACCACGGTGAAGAAGCTGAGAGGGATCCTGAACCGGTACGAGGGGAACCCCAAGGTCCTCCTGCTGTTCGTGGCGGGAGATGACAAGGAGACCAAGGAGAGCTGGTGCCCGGACTGCAGGATCGCGACGCCTGTGATCTACTCCATGATCGAGGGGAAGGGCTACACCGTCATCGAGGTCGACGTGGGCGACAGGCCGACGTAAGTGCCCCCCCACCCCAACCCAACCACCATCGCACCTGCCCGCTCTGACGAACGACCTTCGACACCCACACAAATACACACGCCCAAGTACACTCCACGCGCGCTTGCGCAGGTGGAAGGACCCGGACCACGAGCTCAGGAAAAGCGACAAGTACAAGCTCACGGGTGTGCCCACCCTGATGAAGTGGGGGGTGGGAAAGCCTACCGCGAGGCTAGACTCGGAGCTGGAGACCTGCAAGACAGAGGAGGACGTCGAGCACTTTGTCGGCGCATTCCTCAACTCCTGAGTAAGGAAGGAAAGTCCCTAACGGCATATTTATGACTCTGGAATGAAACAACGCATTATGTAGCGGCTCGTGGACTTTGGCCCCAGCCCGCCTCACGCGGCCACCAGCACGTCCAGCCTCCCCCTCACCATGCTGAGCTGCTGCGCCAGGTCGTCCCTCTTTGCCACCGTCTCGTCCACGACCTTCTTCGGGGCCTTCTCCACAAAGCTGGGCGAGGACAGCCTACCCTCGAGGGTGGCCAGATCCTTCTCGATCTTCGTGGCCTGTCTCCTGAGGCGGGAGATCTCCTGCTCGGCGTCCACCAGACCCGCGAGAGGAATGTACACGCAAAAGCCGTCGTTCACCACGGTCTCGATGTGCTCCTCCGAGCTCAGCGCCTCGGCCTCCCCCCTCTCGATGATCCGAAGGCCCTCGATCTTGCACAGGAACTCCAGGGCCCTGGCCTCCGACGCGACCTCAGCCCTCAGGCCCTCGTCGTCGATGACGAGCAGCGCAGAGATCTTCTTGTTCACCGGGACCTGCTGCTCGGCGCGAATGTTCCTGATCGACCTCACCGCATCCTGGAACACCGCGAAGGATGCCCTGGCACCGCCGTCCGCCTCCTCGTCTGGCCGGGGCCAGCGCGAGTTCACGATGCTGTCCCCTGACCCCGCCAGCACCTGGTACACCTCCTCCGTGACAAAGGGCATGTATGGGTGCAGCAGGCGCAGGGACGAGAGGAACACCTTCAGCAGGACGCCCATGCACCTCCTGGCTTCCTCCCTGTCGTCGCTGTACAGCCTGGTCTTCGCCACCTCCAGGTACCAGTCCGCGAACTGACCCCAGAAGAAGTTGTAAGTCGCCCGACCGGCCTCCCCGATGTCGTGCCTTGCGTGGGCACGGTCATTCTCCTCGACTAGCGCGGAGAGCTCCGCGAGGACCCACCTTTCCGCAAAGGGGAGGGTCTCGCGCCCAGCGCCCGTGCTGAGAGACTCCTCATTCCACTCGTAGCCCTCCTCCTCCAGCTTCTCCAAACAGCTCAGCACGAACTTGGAGGCATTCCAGATTTTGTTCACAAGGTTCCTGCTCGCCTCGATCTTCTCCAGCGAGAGGTTGAGGTCCTGGCCCGGGGTGGTCCCCGTCGCAAGAGTGAATCGCAGGGCGTCCGTGCCGTACTCCTCGATCACAGTGAGCGGGTCGATCACGTTCCCCAGTGTCTTGGACATCTTCCTCCCCTTCTCGTCCCTGATCAGGCCGTGAAGGTACACGGTGTGGAAGGGCGCCTCCCCGGTGAGGTGCTGGCCCATCATGATCATCCTCGCCACCCAGAAGAACAATATGTCATGGCCGGTCTCCAGCATGGAGGTCGGGTAGAACCTCTTGAGGTCTTCGGCGCCCTCGTTTGGCCACCCCAGGGTGCTGAAAGGCCACAAGCTGCTGGAGAACCACGTGTCCAGGACATCCTCCTCCTGAACCAAAAAGACACCCTCGCCGTGCTCGGCCCTGGCCTTGGCATAGGCCTCCTCCTCGGACGAGGCAACGACGTAGGGGCTCCCTGCGTGCGCCCCCCTCGCCCCCCGCTCGGCCTCCTCCCGCCCCTCGTAGCAGTACCACGCCGGGATTCGGTGCCCCCACCATAGCTGCCTTGAGATACACCAGTCCTGGATGTTCTCCAGCCAGTTGTTGTACACCTTCTCGAACCTCTGCGGCACAATCTTCACGTCGCCGCGCCTCACCAGGTCCAGTGATGGGTCCGCCAGTGGCTTCATCTCCACAAACCACTGCTCGCTCAGCATCGGCTCGATGACCTCCCCACCCCTCTGAGACTTGGGCACCCTGGTCTCGTACGCCTCTGTCCTGACGGCCATGCCGCAGGCCTCCAGGTCCGACCACACCCTCTCCCTCGCCTTGAAGCGGTCCAGGCCGGCGTACTCCGCGCACTCCCCGTTTAGCGTGCCGTCCTTGTTCATGATCCTCACGAACTCGAGCCCGTGCTTCTTGCCTAGCGCGTAGTCATTCATGTCGTGCGCCGGGGTGACCTTGAGGGCCCCCGTCCCGAACTCTACGTCCACGCCCTCGTCCCCGATGATGGGAACCTCCCTACCCACGAAGGGTACGATGGCCTTGGAGCCGATCAGGTGGGAGAATCTGGGGTCGGAAGGGTTGACGGCCACAGCGGTGTCGCCGAGGATGGTCTCCGGCCTACTGGTGGCCACTGGGAGGTAGGAGACTCCCTCCTCATCGCCACCCACCGCGCCACTGCCGTCGGCCGCCGCGATCGGATACTTAAAGTAGTACAGCGTGCCCGTCTCGTCGGAGTACTCGACCTCGAGGTCGGAGACCGCGGTCTGCAAGTTCGGCGACCAGTTTACCATGTAGGACCCCCTGTAGATCAGGCCCTCGTCGTGCAGCCTGTTGAAGGCCTCCACGACCGCCGCGCTCAGGTTGTCGTCCAGAGTGAATGACTCCCGCGACCAGTCGCAGCTGGCGCCTAGGGCCCTGAGCTGATCCGTGATCCTGTGCCCATAAGTCTCCTTCCACTCCCAAACCTTGTCCACAAAGGCCTCCCTGCCGAGGTCGGCCTTGGCCACGCCCTCGGCGGCCAGGCTCTTCTCCACCACCATCTGCGTCGCGATGCCGGCGTGGTCCGTGCCGGGAATCCACAGCACGTCCTTGCCGCACATCCTGGCGTGCCTGGCCATGATATCCTCGATCGTGACGAACATGGCGTGGCCCATATGCAGCGCACCCGTCACGTTGGGCGGGGGCATGGCCATCACGAACTTTCCCTCCTCGGCGCCTGACCTGCCGTCGATCGGGCGGTAGCACCCCTCAGACTCCCACCAGCCATAAAGCCTGCCTTCGGCCTCCTTCCAGTCGAAGTACTTGGGCAGGGTGCGCTGGCGCTGCCTTGCCTCGCTCGCGGCGGTCCGCCTGAGAACCACCGGGCGGTCCCTCCTCCCGCTGACCCCCGCGGGCCGGGCGGCGAACGAGGTATTCAGTCCCTCGCCCCTCCACGCCGCGCACCTCGCCCCCGGGACCCGAGTCGCGAAGAAGACGCGACCCCTGGACACGTGACTCCTGGACCTGGACCTGGACGTTGTGGTGGTGGTGGCAGTCGTGGCAGCGTCGACGACGCTGCCGTGGCCGACCACAACAGCGGATCCCCGAAGTGAGGGCGCCGCGGTCGGCCTGGCGCCGCAGGTAGATCCCCTGGCCAGCATCTTGGCCGCGAGGGACCCGCGGAACGTCGGCTCCTGCGCTCGGAACGCCATCGGTACAAAGTCTAGGCGACCTTATCTCCGCCGCGCCAGCAGAGGTTCCCCTTTTTTTAAGTTTGTGGTGTGGTGGGCAAAAGCGAATTCACAACAAACGCAAAATGATGATGGAAAAGCATGGCGAAGGAGGGCGAAGGTGGGAGGAGGGAAGGGGGAAGGATCCCCCCCCGCCCATGAAAAAAAAGAAACAATTTTTTTTTCTTATTTAGCAAAACAATTCGTCAACTCTTCACGTTTAGACGGTCGACCCGGCGACGATCTCGATGATCTCTCCCGTGATCTTGGCCTGCCTTCCGCGGTTGTACAGGAGCGTCAAGTTCTTCTTCAGCTCCTTGGCATTGTCCGAGGCGGAGTTCATGGCGTTCATCCTCGCCGCCAGCTCCGAGGCGAGGGACTCCTGCAGGGCCCTAAGCACCGTCCCGTTCATGTACAGCGGCAGGAGGGCGTCCAGGATCTGCTGGGGCTCCTGCTCGAAGATGAGGAGCTCGTCAAAACCGCCCTCCTCACCGAGCTTGGAGGTCTCCCTCTCCACGGAGAACTCTCCGTCCGAGGAGGTGAGCTTGAAGAGCTCGTCGTCCGCGGCGTCGATGCAGTTGCCGTCCACGTCGCACACCTCGCCCTCCGGGGTCATGGGCAGCAGGGTCTGCACAATAGGGTCCGAGGAGATGAGCGAGACAAACTTGGTGTAGATGAGCTCCACCTTCTGCACCTCGCCTCCCACGAACTTGGAGTAGATGACGTCCGCGATGGCCTGGGACTCCTTGACGGTGGGCTTCTGGCCGGTCTCGAAGGTTCTCACCACCTCGTACTGGTCGGTCCTGCGGTTGAAGTACTGGGCGCCCTTCTTTCCCACCATGAGGAGCTCGGCCTCCACCCCGCTGGCCCTGAGCTCCGCGACGCGCTGCTCGGTCCTCTTCAGGATGAAGTTGTTGAAACCTCCGCACAGGCCGCGGTCGCCCGTGAAACCCACGATCAGAACCTTCTCCACGGGCTTGACGTCGAGCAGGGGGGAGTCCACCTCGCTCTCGCTCCTCAGCCTCGTGTTCACGCCGTACAGCATGTCCACCAGCTTGGACGCAAAGGGTCTGCCGGAGATCACGGCGTCCTGGGCGCGCCTCACCTTGGCGGCCGCGACCAGCTTCATCGCGTCGGTGATCTTCTGGGTGTTCTTCACCGAGCCGATCCTGTCCCTGATATCCTTCAGGGAGGCCTTGCACGAGAGCCTCCCCGTCCTGCCGGCCCTGCGGGCGACCGCGGCCTGGCTCGGCGCCACAGCCGCGTTCGCCCCGCCCCTCACGAAGGTGCACTTCCTTCCCCCGATCGCCTGCATCCTGGTCCTTGTCCTAAAGCTCCTCGTCGTCTGTCTGTCTGTCGCGACACACCGCGCCTTCTACCGCTCGTGCTCCGCACTCTCGTCGCTTGGCCCTTCACGCCCCCGATCGATCGATTTTCGCTGGGTGTGCTCTGGCAAGCCACAATACGGGATTAGCGCTCTGGGTCGGTGCAAAATCTTGCGGATAAGGGGAAGGCGCCACAACACGCGAAATCTACCTAAACTGCGGCTCGCGAATGGACGGCTCGCAGGGCGCCCAGCCCCGCACAAGTAGATTTCCACATCTTGCCAAAACACATACCGAATCCTGCCATTCTCTCGATCATCGATCGGATCGCACTGCTGATCGGGAGCCTCGGGGATCAACATCGGAGCCAAAAGGGGGAGTGGCATGGTGATCACATCATGATGTGGACGACGACGACTTTGGTGAGGAGCACTTGAGTAGGAGGGCTGTGGGGTTGAGCAGGCTGAGGCTGAGGCCATGAGAGCCATGTCCGGGGCCGGACGCACCTTGGTCGTGGGGAACCGCGGGGGAACCGCGTGCAGCAGCTCGGTCCACTCTGTGACGGTTCCCGTTTCCAACAACAACAGGTGGTTTTCGAGGGAGAGGCCTGCTGCGAAAGCGTGGACTTTGTTGAAAAACAACAACGTAGTACTCTCGCCGTCCTCGTCATGGCGAAGGTCAAGGCCCGTGCGCTGCGGCGCCGCGAAGCGGACGACGACGACCGCGAAGGCGACCACGGCGTTGGATGACGAGACGACAGCTTCGTCCCCCTCGACGACGACGACGACGACGACGACTGGTGGTGGTGGTGGTGGTGAGGCCGAGGCGCCCTCCGAGGCGGAGGCGCTGCGCCGCAGGAGAATTTCTGAGGCCATGAAGAGGCGGTGGAGGAACGACGAGGGGTACAAGGCCAAGGTGTCCAAGGGGAGGTCCGGGATCGAGCCCTGGAACAAGGGGAAGCGGCTCAGCGAGAAACACAAGCAGGGCATCTCGTCGTCCAGGCGCGGGAGGACCCACACCAGGGAGACGAGGGAGAAGATGAGCCGGAGCCACCGCCGGAGGCACACCGCGGCGCGGGTCCTCCAGTCCGTGGACAAGATCGTGCAGGCCCAGGAGGCCACGCGGGCCCAGGAGGCCGGGCCGACGCCACCGCCAAAGCCCCGGGGGCGAGGCGCCGGGAAGGACGCCACGAACCCAGACCACCAGAAGAGGGCGATGGTGAGCCGGTACAAGGGCATGCTCCACGACTTTCGCGTTCTGGAGGGGGAGATAGAGCCTTGGGTCTCTCAGTTCTCCAAGGAGCACGGCAGGAAGCCCAGCATGAAGGACGTCACCGCGACCAAGATGGACTGGCTCATCCAAAAATACAGGACGTACAACCTGATGAAGCAGCAGCTGATGGCGCAGATCCCGGGGATTCGCGGCCAGGTGTCCGGAGCCTCGACCGCCAAGGGAGCCAAGCTCCTGGGGGAGGCGGAGATGACCAAGCAGGCCAAGCTCTCCGCCTTTTTCTCGGCGATCAGCAACTCCAAGGCCGCCTCGGAAGGGTACGCGGGGGGCGGGGACGACGCCTTCGGGGAGCTTGAGTCCGCCAGCCCGAGGGTGAGGAAGGCGATGATGGACGCAAGGAAGTACAGGGAGGGCAAGGCCGCCGGGCAGGGCGGGGGCGGATGGGACGCGGCCGCCTGAGGGGGGGGAAAGGCACGCCTCTCTTTTTTGGGAAAAATAATGTATAACTTACTCGTGGGTTGCACTCTTTCCACGCACAGCAGCTCGACCTTTCCTCCAGCAGACGCCCAGCAAGGCACCTCACCACAGCGACCGGCACATCGGGCAGGTGGCCTTGCCCTGGCTGAACCACTTGAACATGCAGCTGGAGTGGAACTTGTTGCCGCAAGTCCTGCACTTGAGCTTGGGCAGGGTGTGGTCAGAGGGCTGGATGATCGAGTAGCAGATGGGGCACTCCTCCACTCCCTCGAATTGCTTCTCCACGTTCTGGTACCACATGTAGATGGCATCGTCGATGGTGCCATCCTGGTTTCTTAGGAAGGACCGCATGGACAGCAACCACTTGCGGAGCACGGCCTCCCCGAACCCAAAGGTGCTCGTGAACTCCACCTCCACCGGTCTGAGGGGGAAGGACCCGGGAAGCTTGATCACCAGTTCCAACGTCGAGTCATCCTTTCGGTACCTCGTCACGACCTGGCTCTTGTTGTGAAGGGCAACCACCTCGAGGTCCCCGCGGCTGGAGATGGTCTCCAGCTCCAGTCCGATCAGCCTTGGCGTCTCGTTCACGCTCGTGTACTTCTCGATATCCGAGATCATCTGCCTGTTCTTGATCTCTGTGAACCACGAGCCGACGCTGGCGGGCATCAGGTGCAGGAGCGACCGGTACACAGCAGCGGCACCCCTCGTCACATAATCCTCCTCGCCCAAATAACGTGAGTTGGTCACCACGTCCCTGAGGCTCACGACGTCCTCTGGGGAGGCGGTGGCCTTGGCCCTCCTGCCCGGCGTGGGCAGGTGGGCCATGAGGACGGAGAGGAGCCCGCTCACGGCGTCCGTCTGCCGCAGGAGGGCGCACACATAATTCAGCGGACCCCGGCCCAGGGTCCTTAGGTAAGAGGAGAAGAGAGCCCAGGACCTGATCCTGGCCTCAAGGGTGGTCCCCCCGCCGGGCCTAAAGATGTTTTCCGCCAGAATTTCAGACATCCCCAGCTTGGCGAGCGCATACGAAACGGCTCCGCCATCGGCCTCCTCCGCCTCGTACAGGCCGTTGAGGTCCTCCTCCCTTGGAGAGGCAAGCAGGGGGAGGCATACGCTCCGGGTGCTCAGCACGTGTCCCACGCAGGTTCTCGTGCCCGACACGGCGGGGAGTGAGAGGAATGCCCCAAGGAGCGTCGGAACCGCCCCCTTACTTTGTTGAAGAGGCTCCCAGGCGTTGGCCTCCTCCAGGGCCTCGAGAAGGCACGTTCTCGGGGCGTGCTTGATGACGTCAAGGAGGGACTGGAAGAAGCCGCGGTTGTAGGACAGGCGCTGCAGGATCGAGCTGCTGCTGCCGATCCCGACGTGGATGGCCGCAGCAGAGAACACCACTCGCAGGCAGCTTCCCAGGAGGACCTCCTTCTCCTCCGCGCTGACGTGGCGGGACATCGGGTGCCTGGACTGGTGGGCCAACAGGAGCCCCACGAGAGATAGGGCACTCTCGGACGCGTCTGTCGCGCTCTGAAACTCTGCGAGGCCGGTATTCCCGAGGCAGCCCTCTGCCGCGTCCTCAAAGAGAGCTGCAAGGCGGGTCAAGGTGACCCTCAGGTTCCTGTGCACGACCGACATGGAGACCACCGAGGGGGCCTCCAGGGTCGGTGAGAGCTCTAAGACCACTCTAAGGACCTGCGTCTGCACCTTTGCCAACCTGTGCACGAGTGCTGGCCCCGTGCTCGAGGCGCACTGATCCGGGGCGTCTTCACCTAATGGGCTCAAGGCCGCGAGCATGGGCTCCAGCAATGGGCTGAAGTGCTTGCTGAGGATGCTCTCCCCGACTTCCTTGGCATCAATCCCTCCGAGAAGGCCGAAGCCCAGAACGTCACCTACGATTTGGGCCGCCAAGACCGAAGCTTGGATTTTTCGGTGAAGCAAGGCATCTGAGGTCACGCCCTTCCTGGACAGATGCGTCGAGGGTGCAATAGAGTCCGCTATTTTCCTCAAACCAGATCCAGACAGCGGGGCGTCGCTTCCACATTCCCGAATCCTCTCGAGTATCTCCAGTCCAATTCTGTGGAGCACTGTGAGATTCAGCAGGCAAGCCTCCCCGAGGTCTCCTACCTCAGAAACAAGGGCGGCGGCACCCTCGATAACGTGCCTGTTCAGGAGATCAAAGAGCTTCAAGGGGCAAAGATCAGACATAAAGTGCAGCAGGAGCGACATGTTCCTGAAAGACACGGTGTCCCCAAACGAGATTTCGAAAAAGTCTTGGCCGTCCAGGTCAGCCAGGAGATTCTGCCTCAGTCTTTCGAACAACCCCTCAAGGGTGCTGTCCTCTTCCCGCTGGGTATTTTCTTCCAGAATGCAAATGTACTTGAACACCTCTGCCTCAGTAACCCCAGCAAAGCCAGCAGCAATACAGGCGCTCATCAGCTCCAAGGGAAGCCAAGCGTTCTCCTGCGAAGCACGGCAGATCAAATCGTAATTCTGAGCGCACGTCATGAAGGACAACAAGAAGGCACCATAGTAGCCAGGTTTCGAGCTCCTGACAGCACCTCCCGCACTGGCGACATTGCCAGTCTTGGGGTCCACCCATACCGGCCAAGTGGCGGCCGGCTTGATCAAAACGGAAACCTGGTCAGCGATAGTGGAGTCCTCAAAGGCATCGATGATCTTGCAGATGTGCCCACCAAAAAACCTCTGGAAGTCCTCCGCCGGCCTTCCCCTGGGTGACCACTCGCTGGCAAACTCCCTGAACGCAGAGGCCATCTGGATCCCGTCCAAAGAGCTCAGCGTGCTAGGATCGAAGCCCAAATCTGACGCGCCTGCCCCCACCTCCTCGTTCTCGCTTGCAAAGTAAGCCCCAACACTCAGAAGGCAGATCGCTGAGGACACGAGATCCGTGAGGGCTGCGATGAGTCTCTTTGGAAACTCCGAGCCCGCCCTCTGCATCGTTGTTCGGATCACCCCGTGCAGATCATCCCCGAGGCTCATCTCCCGTGGACATCCGATCAGCCTCTCCACCACCATAAACTTCATTCTCTGCAGGATCCTTGCCACCGCCTCATGGCTCACGGGCGATCCGGACTCCCGTGTGGATAGCAGCACGGCCTCGAAGGCGCCGAGCGCGAGCTCCCTGCTCGACTTCACGAAGTCCTCCGCGGCCAGAGAGACCAGGAGGTCGTCGAGCTCCTGGCACGGCCGCAGGCCCTCTGCCAAACCAATGTGCCCTAGCAGACGCGCGCCAATGTTCTTGAGAGAGCCGCCTCCCTCGTTGACCTCGGCAAGAAT
>Ga0163109_10002948_pt1 | contig 13074 bp, 15 predicted proteins | sample CRUFie1St13metaG_FD_108704 | JGI IMG/M metagenome (GOLD analysis project Ga0163109, IMG submission 108704) | Marine microbial communities from the Costa Rica Dome - CRUD Field 142mm St13 metaG | ecosystem: Environmental > Aquatic > Marine > Oceanic > Photic zone | place: Costa Rica: the Eastern... | reverse complement strand
TCTCTTGATTTTTCTACAACGATTTCATGGAATAAAGCCTCTGCTTTATCGTTTTCTTCGTTTATTAGCAACTCTAATAAACTCTCAAATTTATTATTTGACATTTTACACGTGCTCCTTTTTAATTTAGGTCTATTTGTACTTATAAGTGTTTGTATTTACTGTAAAGCGGCAAAAACGGTGGTGTAATTGGCGTAAAAAGGCGTCTTTTTGCTAATTTTTTATCTGTAAGTCGAATGTAGCGAGAAAATCTTCTGTGGATGGGTGATCTATGTTGCCCTTCCATTCCAGATCTTTGGGTTTGAACCAGCCTTTAGGTATCACACGGTGGAATTTTATGTCTTTGTAGTCCTCAAGACAACGCTTTGTCTGATTCATCCAATTACCATAAAACGTTGCTTCGTCATTACGTTTTTTATAGTTACGTGTATCGCCAAAAATGTTGTTAAGTTTGTATCTTTCTTTGTGAGCCTGCTCTTTGAGGCCTTGATAATCGAATCCAAGTATGTAGATCTCCTTGTATCCGTGTTCACATGCCATCCTCAAAGCAGTTGGACCGCTTGACCATCCAAGGCTAGGCTTGAACCAATTGCAGTGATCTAGTATCTTTTGATTTTTTTGGTACTGGGCATTGAAGTTGCTCCATACTTTATTATGTACCATGTAGTCAGTTTCCGCAATCTCCAGTATCATTTTGGGATCCACTGCTACCAAGAAGTGTGGCCTGTGTGTTCTATAAACGGCGTTACAGGCATACACGGTTCCTTTTTCTTTTAGATCATCGATTTCGATGCCCCTACGTGATTCACCGTTTCCTAATACGAATGCTATTGATGACATTATAACTCTAAGTTATCGTCTTGTGCTTGTTGTCCGTACATCTTTTGGACGAACACCGCTTCTTCCTTTTGTTGTGCATCGTGGGCCTCTGATGCAAGTCTCATAGAGTTGATATCTTTTAATGAAAGTCTTGTCTTTCTTGTGTCTTCTGCGTCAAGAATCGATATGTCGTTCTCTGGCTCATAGGTTTTGTCTTGTTCAAAACCGTCTTGTCCATATGTGAAGAATTCATTTAGTTTCATTTTCAGTATTTAACCTAAACCTGGCCTCCTCCGCCTGTTCCGCCCGGTACGGTTCCACCGCCTCCTGGTGTTTGGCCCGGCTGTCCTGGTTGTGGTGAGTCAGGTGTTGGTGCTTCTGGGTCTGCTGTAGGCTCTTCAAATTGGTCTAAGTCACTGCTTATACCAGATTGTGTTACACCTGCTGATCTTAGTTGGTTACTCTTTGTCTGTTTTTTCTGTGGCACATTGTTTTCTTCTGCCCAAAGTTCAGCATTCCTTGCCATTTCTTCCTCACTCAATCCTAGATATCTCTTCAATGCAAATCTTTTACTCATGTAAGGCAGTTCTGCCACTGCTGTGAATGTGTTCACCCTTGCTTGGTCCATTTCTGTCTGTCTGTATTGTGCAAAGTTCTGTGGTGGATTCAATTTTATCTCGAACATACCGTTGTCAATGTTGTAACCTTTTGTTTTAATGTAAAGTTTGAACTCATTATCGAAAGTTTCAGCCAACATGCTCTGTAATCTTGCACAATACTTGTTGAATCTCAATTCCTGTATGTATGCAGTGCCAACTCTGCCGTCATTGTACTGCTGTTGTCCGTCTTCTGCTCCAGTAGGCAAATATGAACTTGGAATCCTTAGTCCTCTGAACAGTTTGTTTGTGAAATATCTTAAATCATCAATCTCACCTAGGTTAGTACCACCAGGTAGTGTGTCAACTTTAGATCCTCTGCCTTCCGCTGTCTGTGGGAAGAAGTAATCTTCGTTGATTGACATAGGGTTGTAAGTTGCATCTATAAAGTTTGCTCCACCTGATGCACTTGGAATTCTTCTTTGGTTGATCTCATTCTTGACTCTTTCAACAAATTGCATTGCCAAGTGTGTAGGCATGTTACCTACGTCTATGTAAAACACTCTTCTTTCAGGTGCTCTCTGAACCCTGTAAATGATGATTGCGTCTTCCAATAATTCTTTTTGTTTGTAAACTTTGAATACTTGTTCCAGCACAGACTGTCCAAAAGGAAATAGGTTGTCTAATCCATCTGACATCGACATGTGTATGACATGTTCTGCATTAATGTTGTAGGCGTTCATTGTTTTATAGAATCTACCTCCACTTGCTTGTGCAAAACCTGTCATGTTGTTAGTTGCACCTGCGTTTGCATAACTTGATCCGTAGGCCGCAGTACCACCACCTGTAGTACCACCGCCACCATATGTTTGGTTTGGCGTTATCTGTGTAGCACTTAATCTTTGTAGGTTAGGATTGATGTCTCTTATCACATACTGCTCAGGTTTCTTTCCTTCAGATTCATTAACAACTATCCTGTCAACTTTTGCATTGTCAACGTAAAGCCATTTCTGTGTTTCTGGATCTCTAACAAAGAAACAGTCTCCGTACTTCAGTGCGTTCCTGAATATTCTGAAAATTCTTTTATTGAACTTGTTAGATTTAGTCCACTGTTGTAAAGCCTTCTTAAGAAGTTTTACTTCATGCTCTGTGGTCTCATCTTTGAACACAAGATCAAACGGTGTTTCATTCTCTGTGTTTTTTTGTGTTGAAAATTCTGCTAGTATGTCCAATGCCGCGTTGATCTCTGAATCAGAATCCATCTGGTCATACTGGAAGTATCTCTGTATCCTGTTGGGGTGTCCTGTGTACACATCCGGCAAGTAAGAACTGTAGTTCCTTTTCGCGAAGTTGGGCACTTTCTCCCCAGATATGGGAGACATGTTAGCGTCTTTAAAATATTTTTTCCAAGCCATACTTTATTATACTAGACTTCCACCCATGTTTGCAACATTATTATTCATGTTTTTGGTATTCTTTTCTGTCATTGCACTTACCCTTACAAGCGTATTTAAGGCTCTCTCTGCGTTTTTGTTTAATTCGACAAGTTCCTGTAGGTATCTATCTGCATTATTCATGCCGGCCTGTTGCATTGATCCCTGTCCTACTGTTTGCGTTTGTCCAAATGCCTCCGATATAACCTTGGATAGTTGTCCTAGATCGTTCTTCGGAACAACTGCTTCAACCCCGTGTAACATCGCCGGAGTGCCCGATCCGAAGTCTTGGAAACCATCTGAACCGTTGAACATAGCCAGTGCTTCTTTTTGCTCTTTGGAACCTCGGTCAAACTCTACGATTCTCTTTTTACCTCTTGGGTTAAAAAACTGTATGCCAGGTGTGTTTGGGTCAGCGTCAAACATGTTCTCTGCAAATCCTTTGCCGTCTTCGCCTTTGACAAAAAATTCTTTTGCCGCGTTAACCTTGTCTTTTATTGTGACTATAAGGGCATCACCAATGAACTTTAAATTATCCAGTGCTGATTTGCCTGACAGGCCTTCTACACTGCCTGAAACAGCATCTAACATCTTGCCTAGGTTCTCTGAGTTCAGTATCTTGCCAAACACGTCTGTGCTGATCGACTCCGCCTGTGTTTTTAGTGTCTTTATTGTTTCATTGAAACCAACCAATAATTCTGTGTTGTCACCTTGAACCTTCATCTGCTTGTCTGCGGTGTTCTCAGCCGTACCTGCCAGTTTAGCCGATGTATCTAGGAATTCTAGGAAACCATCTTGACCCATCTTGCCGGCGTCAGCAATCGCCTTAGCAAAATCGGTGCCTATTAGGTTGGACGCACCTTTGACTTTTGCTATGAATTCATCACTGGTAATTGTTCCTGCGTTCAACTGTTTGATAAAGTCAATTATCTGAGGATTTGCTACCTGGAATGCCTGTGACACAGGTAATGTTGCCACGCCGAACTGTGTGATATCTTTTATCACAGTCGCCAACCCGGGTGCCATGCTCTCCATTGCCGCTGTTGCCCTTGTTGTGGCATCTCTGCCTTCCTTGTTCAACTGCATCACCGATGCCTGGAATGCTCCTTCAACAGCCAATTGACGATTGTTTGCGTCCAGTTCTGTGACCTGTATACCTGTAAGTTTGCTCAACTTGGTCAGGTTCTTGGCATATTCCACTGTCCTCGACACCAGATCCATTTGGGCGACCTTTTCCGAATTACCCCTGGCTCTTTGTATTTCCAATTGTGTGATAAGAAACTCTGACGTCTCGTCTAGGTTCAGACCAAACTGTGCAAGTTCGGTTCTTGTTCTATCCCTTAGTGATCTTGTGAAGCCTTGTATCAGTGGCATACCGTCCATGATCGTACCAAACAGTCTAGCAAATGTAGTTGAGTTGGTCTGGATGAGGTCAACGAAATCCAGTATCGGCATGTTGGCTGACGTGGCCGCGTTCCTTAATTGTATCACTGACTTTCCAAAACCTGCACCTGTCTGTGATAATTGCTTGAATATGCCCACGTTGAAGTCGGCTGAGTTTCCGAGATCGGAAAGTTTTACTCCCAACAAACTCAATCCATCGAATCCCTTGAGAGCATCTCCGAAACCTTCGACCTTTCGATCTGCCAACATGAAATTTTTGCTGGTCTCTATGAATCCTTTACCAAGTGCTTTGAAACTGCCTTCTGTGGCCAGTCCTATTGCATCACCGAATGCAGTAACCTTACTGGTGGCCTTGCCTATTGCACTTGTACTTTTGGTTGTTGCTTTGGTGTTTTTGATCTCAGCATCGTAAGTGTCTTTGGTGATCTTGCCCTCTTTCTTGAGTACTTCCAAGAACTTACGTCTTTGTTCGTTTACCTGTTTCTGGTATTCTGCTTCGCCCTTGTTGCCTTTATCAAATATTTTGAAAGTTGACTGTAGGACCCGTGAAAGGCCTTTGAGCTCATCACCCAAATCATTCAGTATTCGTTCTAATTCATCCGCCATACGGTTTTAAATCCTGGTATTTTATACGCACATAAATATTGACCTATATGCACTATTAGTGTATATTTAGTGAATAAAAAAATGACAGAAAATACAAACCCATTAGGCAAATATTACCGACAGCCGCAGATCTACATCCGTCTGCCCAGCAAAGGCAAGTACTACGGAGCGGACGTTTTCACGCCCTCAGAGACGGGAGAGATACCTGTGTTGCCCATGACAGCCAAGGACGAGTTGTCGTTCAAGACGCCTGACGCAATGATGAGCGGCCAGGCCACTGTGGACGTTATACAGAGTTGTCTGCCCAACTTCAAGAACGCCTGGAAGATGGTCAACTTCGACACGGACACTGTGTTGCTGGCAATAAGAATTGCAACATACGGCGAGACCATGGACGTGACGTACAGAGTTCCGGTGACCAACGAGGAGATGACGCACACGGCCAACCTGCCTGCGTTGTTGGAGGAACTGGCCAAAGTGGAGATAGTGGACGAGGCAACCACCAAGTCCGGTTTCAAGGTCAAACTTGCACCACTGGACTACAAGTCGCTGACACAGGTGCAGACAGCACAGTTCGAACAACAAAAAATTTACGCGACAGTGAACAACAGTGCATTGTCCGAATCTGAGAAATCCACGCAGTTCGTCAAGAGTTTCAAAGTGTTGAACAACATCAACTTCGGAATGCTGGTGGACTCCATCACAGAGATAACCACGCCAGACGGACAGACGGTCACTGACAGGGCACAGATCAAGGATTTCTGTGACAACTGTGATGCCAAGGTGATCAACGAGATACAGGAAGAGTTGGCCAAGATCAGGGCACAGGCACAGATCAAGCCAATCAAATTCAAGGCCACGGAAGAGCAGATCAAGAAGGGCGTACCGAATTCCTACGAAGTACCGGTGACGTTTGATTCCTCAAATTTTTTCGGGTAACGCTACTCACAATGGGGGACTCTGAAATAGTGACCCACCTCAAGGACTATGACAACCAGACAAAGAACCTGAAACTGGAAATAATGAAGATATGTTGGTTCATGAGGGGCGGTATGTCGTGGCAGGAAGCACTTAACCTGTCACCGGACGAGCGTGGCGTGGCGGCACAGTTGGTAAAAGAAAACATGGACACCGCCAAGAAAACCGGTCAACCTTTCTTCTAGAATATAGTATACTATAATGGTACTCGAAAATGCAGATAATTAACACTTACATATGTCCGAAAGAGATCTAGTAAAAGAACTCAAAGCCGAAATCGCAGAAATCACCAAAGACAGGGATGATGCACTGAACAAGATGAAATCCAAAGAGAGCCGGATGAAGCAGGTGCTGATCAAACTGGAACACGCAACGCAGGACGTCCACAGTTGTGGGCACAAGATAGGCGAGCAGAACAAGGAGATAGCGGAACTCAAGGCCAAGTTGGAGACCAAGGCAAAACTGTTGGAAGAGGCGCTACAGAAGATCAAGGAAGCCAACCAAGAATCAGAAACAGTAGAACAGTAGGGTCAGTGATGAGATGGCAACGCCATCTGAAACTTCGCTAACGCTCGTTTCGTTTTTCTTAATTTACGCTTTACGCAGTAGTTAACATTTACGGAGTGACGCATTTATGCGTCCCCTGTGGTAGATGAGCAGTCACAATTCGGCTATTTCTAGCCGAACCGACATGAACCCTGTGGTGAGTTCGCAGTCATTATACATCGCTACCGGAGTTGGGCGGTTGTGCTGTACCCATTTGCTCATTCATTACAACGCGAGCCAGTCATATCTCTGTATAATAATCTATGACAGACCTGAGGTTTGTCTTTTTCTAATTGCCTCATCATTTTTTGCATTTGCATCAACGGATTCACCTGTCGCATTCCTGCCGCATTTCCGTGCTCACTTCATGGATGCTATGTTTGCCTATGAGAAATTTTTATGAAATTGTAGTTTGCCTATCGCACTTGTTTATACTAGTTTTCTTTAGAGGTCAATCTTTTTGGCTTTAAATACCGTCATGCACTGGACGTACCAAGGAAATGAAATTACCAACATGCCAGAAGACATTGTTGGCTTTGTGTATCTTATCACAAACACAACCAACGGTAGGATGTACATTGGCAAGAAGTTGGCAAGGTTCAAGAGGTCAAGGCCACCACTCAAAGGCAGAAAGAACAAACGTAGATACAAGGTGGATTCCGATTGGAAAGATTACTATGGATCCAGCGATGATCTAACCATAGATGTCAACAGGATTGGCAAAGACAAGTTCAAGAGGGAGATACTGTTCTACTGCAAATCCAAGGCTGAATTATCCTACATCGAGGCACGTGAGCAATTTGCACGTAAGGTTTTGGAATCAGATGATTACTACAACGGCCACATTCGTGTGAGGGTGCATGGCAAAGGTATCATCAAGTCGTAAAAAAACCCCCGACTATTCCTAGCCAGGGGCATTTTTGATTTTGCAAAATCCAATTGTCGATTACGCTGTTTTCGCCGCGTTTTTGATTTCTTGAATTTCTTTTCTTCTCGCCTTGATTAACTTGGCAAGATTAGCAAGTGCTTTTCTGGCTCTTGTTGCAGAAGCCTTTACGCCCTTGTCCACAAACTTACCATTCTCTTCTGAGTAAGTTTGGATCTCAGTCATGATTGACTCGTGTGTTTCATTTGACATAATTTACGTCCTTCCTTTGTTGTCGTACGATAACATTAATTAACGTCATAGTAATTAAAGCACGTATGAACTGGTTCTGTCAACGGCATTTTCTTGGTAATTTACTGAAAAAGTTATTTTTTTATCGGTAATAATAACTTTAAATATGAAAAAATGAATCAGCCTAAAGTTTTACCACCTTTGAGACACAAACCCTATGGAGGTGCATGGAGCATCCACGACAGTGAAGCCAAGGACTTTGTCAATGGGTTACCACAGCGAGAAGGTGACAGGGAAGCATTCATCAATGACTACAAGGACTGGATGAGTCACGGCAAAGATTTTGTTGGACTTGAAAAGTATTCGCACATAGATTTCTGTGCAGGCACCACAGAAGCATTTGGACAATTTTATTACCAACACCTCGACAAGCGTCTACGTCTTTACAAAGGAGAATATTTCTATCATTGGTTGATGGCAAGAAATTATTTCAAACAAAGTGAAGCAATAGGCGACTCACCTTTGGCCAAAGGCGATGTTGTAGTAATCAGTTGTCCTTTTTCAGGCACAGGAAATATACCAGAAACTTTTTATGAAGTATTAGATCAGTGCCAAAGTTTAGCAATACCTGTGATGTTAGATCTTGCATACATCAACATAACAGATATAAACAAATTGAATTTGGATTACGATTGCGTAGAAGTGATAACAACCTCTCTGAGCAAAGTATTTCCTGTTGAAACAAACAGGATAGGAATACGCCTAAGAAGAAAAAATTATGACGATAGCCTTTACGCCTATAATCAAAATAATTATGTCAATCTTTACAGTGTAAGCATTGGACATGATCTGATCAAAAAGTTTGATAATAAATGGTTAACAAGCAAATACAGATCGAGGCAAAAAGATCTTTGCTGGGAACTCGGGTGCCGTATTTCAGACAGTGTGATTTTTGGTCTAGCCAAAAAAGGAAACTTCGACGAATATGATAGGGGTGGAGAATACAACAGGTTATGTTTTTCAAGACTATGGGACGGAAGGATCTATGATACAACAGATCAGTAATGTCGGCAAATTTGTTGACGAAGGTTTTAATTGGGTGTTGTCAGAAGGGTCTCCACAGACGGAATACTACAAAGGCCACAACACACTGCACTATCACCATTTTGCACCAGAGATAGATTGGGTAACAGACTTTGCCAAAGAGACTTTCAGCAAGTATTCAATAACAATTATTAAGCAACTACCAGGAATGGTCATACCAAACCACGTAGACAAATATTATTATTTTAAGAATCAACACAAAGTTCCAGAGGGTACAAAAATATACAGGGCGAATGTTTTTTTAGAAGATTGGAAATCTGGACACTATTTTGAAGCAGGCGAAGAACCAGTTGTGAAATGGAAGGCAGGACAATATTGCATACTAGATGATTCAGTTTGGCACAGAAGTGCAAACTTTGGCGATGAACCAAAATACACTGCCCAAATTACTGGAATTAAACTATAATATCTACGTCGTTTGCGTAGTTTGTGAAGCCATTCTCCTTGACAACTTTCAGCACAGAATTTACTCTGCTCACCAATTCATCTTTGTGAGATATCAAGAATATGTTTTTCTGCTGTGTTCTACTCATGTCCTTTAACACTGCCATAGAACTTTCAACGCCCGATATGTCCATACCTGCGTCTACCAACTCGTCAATAAACAGCAAGTTGATCTGTTGATAAAGACTCTCCCACACATCTCTAAACGCCCAACTCAAACTAAGAATCAGTCTATTTCTTTCACCTCTACTCAAATTATCAAAGTCTAGTTCTCTGCCTAACTCTTCAATTCGCACAGTCAGATCCGGTTGGAAAGTAACTGTGTGTGGCAGTTTTACCTTGCCCAAGAAGTACGCTAGTCTCTGATTCAAGTAAGTTAAGTTTTGTTCTATTATCCTTGTTCTGATAAACGAGTCTTTTGCAGTCAAAAGTTTGTACAAGAAATCTTGATGTCTGTGCAGATCTTCCAATTCATTTGCTTTGTCGTAGTCAATTTTTTGAATTGCAGTTTTCTCCATTTCTGCTATTTGTTCTGCATATGTGTCTTCTTTCTTTTCGGTCTGTTTCAACTGCCTCTGCAGATCTTTCAGTGAACCTTTATGGTTGTATGCTTCGTCGATAGTGTCATAGTATGTCTCTGGTGTTTGTCCCAAGTCTCCAACTTCGTCGATACCTTCTTGTATTCTTGCAAGATCTGTCTTTAATTTTGTAACATAATCTGTTGATTCTGTTAGTTGCACTTTAAGTTTGTCCACAAGATGTGTATGTTTTTCGTCAAGCAGTTCCTGTTCACATGTGGGACATTTTTGTTGTGCGGCATATTCTAAATCTGCGTTTGTTTTTGTGACCGTATTTTCTGCTTTTGTAAGGGAGTCTTCGTGATACGCTTTTTCTTTTTCGAGACTTCTTAACATAGTTTGTAATTCGTTACGCTTTTGCAATTTTTTGTGTTTTTCAATTTCAATCTCACTGTCCACTTTTTCTAGTTCTGCGATTGCTTCTCTAAAACTGTTTAGGTCTTCCTCTTTTTGTTTTGCCCATGCGTTGGATCTTATTCTTAAACTTTCTATAGATTCTTGTATTTTTTCATTTGAAGTAACCTTGGCATCGATCCTCATTTTTTCTTCCGTCAACATCTGTTTGGTTGCTTTTTGTTTTTCTTTCAATAGGTCCGCTTTTTGCGATAGCAGAGTTATACCAAGCAGTTGTTCGATAATTTCTCTTTGTTCTGCTTGTTTAGTTGACAGGAACGGTTGTGTGTATGTGTTTAGTGCGATTATGTTTTTGAACATAGAATGGGTCATTCCCATCAGTTTGTTAATCTCGATCTGTGTTTCTCTGTTCTCGCCCTGTGCTTCGTTGCTCTCATTTTTTTGTTCTATGTCGTTTGCATAGAATCTGAATATCTGCGGTTTTCTTCCTCTTTCTATGGTGTAAGTGATTCCGTTCTTTATAAACTTCACACTGACCAACATGCCTTTTTCGTTAGTTTTGTTTACAAGGTTATCTCTTCTAATATTTGTGAGTGCTTCGCCAAAAAATACGTATGATAGTGCATTTATGATTGTTGTCTTACCTGTTCCATTTCTAGCACCTGCGTCATCTCCGCCGAGATCCATGTTCTCACCAATCACGAGAACTAGGCTTTTGTTAGAAAAGTCTATTGCTTGGGCCTGGTTGCCCACACTCATGAAATTTTTTACGGTAAGTTCTCTAATTGTTAACAATCGTTTTCCCTCATTTTCTTCTTCCATTCTCTATATCCGCGTAACCATTGTTCTTGCGTCATAGGTTTTGCTAGATATTCAGACAAAGTTTTTTGATTCCATGTCGGCTCTTCGTATTCGCCCTTTAATATCTTTAACATTTTTTTCTTACTAATGCGTGACATCTAGATCATTGTAAATTGCTGTTAATACATTTTTGTCATAAACCTCAGAGTCTACTCCTTGTAATTGTTTTACTACAATTTGGTCAACACTGTCAAACTTCTGCACTTCTACCAATGGTTGTTGTGCGTTATCGATCTGTTCTGGTATTAGTTGCAGTTCTCGTAGTTTGTATTTGTCAATGAATGTTTCTCTTACAAAATTTGCTTCTTCGTATGAAATCTTTATGTCTAGAGTGACTCTCACATACATCTTTGGTTTTAGATATCTGTCAGGATCTTCCAATAATTGTGAAACTTTTATAGTGATATACCTCGGCATGTCCGGCCAGTTTATGAACTTTGGTTTGCCGCCATGTTCGATTATCATCATTCCTCTATCATCGTCCCATGCGTCTGCGTAGTTGTGTGGAAAAGCATTTCCCATGTATGTTACGTTTTTCATGTACTGTCTCTTGTGAAAGTGTCCCGAGAACACTTGTCCACAACCTGCGAAGTGGTCCGTCTGTATTCCACCAACGTCTGGCATCTCTACCATTGCGTTCATTTTAAAGTATGGCAGTTCAAAGTGTCCAAACACGTATTGCTGTGTCATACCCTCGATCTTTTTCCATTCGTCTTGTACTATCCAGGGAATGATTGCAACATCGTCCTCTACTATCCATTCGTTAACCAGATGTATGTTTGGAATGTTTCTGATGTATTCCATTGAATTAATTTCTCTTTTTTCTCTGTAATAGAGATCGTGGTTTCCCATTATTACATAAACTTTTTCAAATGCCTTGCCCAGTCTCTCCATGTTTGACACAGTGTAGTTCATTGTCGAAACGTTTGTTGCTGATCTATGGTGATGCCAGTCTCCCAGGAATATACAAGTCTCACACCCGTGTGCTTTTGCCTGTTCTATGAACCAGTATACAAATGCCTCACAGTCATCATTGTGTACACGACTGTTGCCCTTCATTCCAAAGTGTATATCAGTGAAACATGCTACTTTCTTAAAGAACATATGTTACCATTTCTTTTTAACAATTGGTTTATGATTCGTCATGTCGACTTTTTTGTAATTTACTTCGTCAAAATCTGCCGAATCAAGTTTTCCTGTTTTTTTAAGTTTCTTGTTTAGTTTTGCAATACCTGTTTTGTTTACAATTTTTGCCTCACCGTGTGCTGTCTTCATACGTTTTTTGTATGACGGCCCAGCAGTCTCGTTTTCATTTTGTCTTGTGAACGAAGGCATCATCCCGTTGAATTCCAGTAAGTCATCTCTGATTGCTTGATTCTTTTTCTCAATGTTCAATATCCTAGTGAAACTGTTTGTGATTGCCGCCGTGTAATATGCAAATGGATTGTCTGATTTAGATTCATCAAATTGTAATCCTATTTGTGATAACTGCATCAGTGCCTGTGATTGCATCTCATCATTGTATGTGTAACCTCTCCAGTTTGCTCTCGTACCGTATCTTTCGCACAACTTCATGTACATCATTGCAAGTTGGTTTGTCATCTTGCCGTGGTCTGTTGAAAAGTTACCGTTGCTCATTCCTCCGACCCAGTGTGATTTTCCAACGCATTTTGTTTTTCCTTTTTTATCAACTCTAAAATGTTGGAAAGGCGGAAAGTTTACTTTACTGTGGTGATCTGCTGTCTGCTTTGGATTCTTCTTTCTTTCGCTGTCCATGGGCACATGATCAAACATCATTACACGGAACACTAAATCTGTTTTATCAATTTTTCTTGGAGATATTGTGTAGTCCGCAAGTTTAATTTTTTTCTTGCCTTCCGCTTTGGCTTGTTCCCATGCCTCTTGCGTCAATCTCTTTGCTTTGTTCTTTTTGGCCTCCGCTATCGTTCTGACATTTATTTTTTTAAGGTTTGGCACAATGATATCGTACTGACTGTCCTCGGGCGTCACATATGAACAATATGTATTCTTGCTGGCGTGTATTTGTGCCAACAGATCTCGATTGTTTAGATACTTTACTCTCTTCATAAATCCTTTGTTTTATATTGTTGAAAGTGACCACAAACAGGTCTGTTGAATCGTGCCGTATGGTGAATTAAGTGCGCCTAAAATAATGCCTATAAATATAGTTAAAGTATACGAAATTTTACAAAGGAAAGCAACCATTTAATGGC
>Ga0163109_10002947_pt1 | contig 13075 bp, 10 predicted proteins | sample CRUFie1St13metaG_FD_108704 | JGI IMG/M metagenome (GOLD analysis project Ga0163109, IMG submission 108704) | Marine microbial communities from the Costa Rica Dome - CRUD Field 142mm St13 metaG | ecosystem: Environmental > Aquatic > Marine > Oceanic > Photic zone | place: Costa Rica: the Eastern... | reverse complement strand
TTCAACCAGGGCACGAAAAAGCGATTCACGACAAAGCCCGGGCGGTCGGCGCAGACGATGACGACTTTTCCGAGCATCTTGCAGTACTGAACGACCTTGTTGATGGTTTCTTGACTCGAGGCTTGAGCGGGAATCACTTCAACGAGACGGTTCTTCGCAGGGTGGTAAAAGAAGTGCAGTCCAACAAATCGGTCGGGACGGCCCGTGGCTTCCGCCAGCGCGTTGACCGAGAGCGAGGACGTGTTGGAGGCGAGGATCGTACCGTCTCCGCAAGCCTCGTCGAGAGCGGTGAAAACCCCGGTCTTCACGTCAAAATCTTCGAACACCGCTTCGATGACCAAATCGGTGTTTTCCGCAGTGTTTTCAACGCCAACGACGCCCGTGATGCGCCCCTCGATGGCTTCCACTTGGGCAGGAGAGAAGATCCGTCGTTCAACGGCCTCTTTGAGGAAATTTCCGATGATGGACTGCCCTCGTTCCACCCACTGAAGTTCACGGTCGACCATCTGAACATCGAATTCTTCCTGAGCACTCTTCTGTGCAATACCGGAGCCCATGTTGCCGGCGCCGACCACGGCGACGCGCTGAATCGGTTGAGTCATGGTCTGCCGAATCGAACGACGCTCATGAAGAATACGGCTGGTCAAGATGAGGTGATGTTGGCCCATGCCTCTGCCAGATCGTGGTTGAAACGCTCGGGTGCGAGAAACGAAACGTGGTCCATCAGGGCCTGTTCGGGCTGGCGTGGCCCTCCGCCACGATTCGCCCAGGTTGCGTGCACCTTTGCGATGGCCTTGACCCATGCTCCCACGTCCTCCGGGTCGATGGCGGTACCCTCGGGCAGCAATTCGTTGTGGGCTGGCCGGTTGGATGCCAGCACCGGCTGCCCTGCTGCCATCGATTCAACGGTGGGGTAACCAAAACCTTCGGCCCCCGACGGAAAGAGCAACGCCTCGCAGTGCCATCGGTAAGCGTTCAGCACGTCTTCGCTGAGGTTTGAGCCGACATGATGCCACGCTACACCGTGGCGCTCTGCGAGGGAGGAAGCAGAAGGCCCTCCGTGCGGGCAAGCATCAGCGCCAATGTGGTGCACCTGGACGTCGCTGGCCACATCCGTCGGGAGTTTTGCAAGGACGCGCATGAGAAAGGCGAGGCGCTTTCGCGGGTCATGACTCCCCACGACCAGCAAATGACACGCCCCCGTTTGCAAAGGCACAGGAGGCGAGGGAAGCGGCGTGGGCGGTGCGTAGCGCCGGACATCGATGGCATAGGGGATCTGATAGAGGGGCGTCTGGGGAAAACGCTGTTTGCAAACCTCGGCAACGGCGCTCGTGCTGCAGATGAAGGCGTCAGCGCGCCGCAATCCGCTCAACAAACGGCGCAAATCACGCTTGCGAACGAACCCCGGACGCGGCTCACCGACCTCCACGGCTTCACCAGAGAGGGTGAGCACTTGCGGAAAGAGGTGGAAAAAATCATGCACGTAAACAACCACGGGAACCGGCGAATTTGCAGGAACGAGGTGGGCTTGTTCTTGGTCGCTAACGAAGACGAGGTCGACCTCGCTGGCTTGATGCAGACGGTTGATGGTCGATGCCACGCGAGCCGGATGGCGAAACCATCGCTCACGCAGGCGTTTCCAACCGGAGGGGCGCACACCAAGGTCGTATTCCTCCACGCCCGACGATTGCCAACCACGAATCTCGTCACCCTCCAATGCAATTTTCAAGTCGTGAAACGCTCCACCGATTCCTGAAAACGGGGTCAGCACGCCGCCTCTCACCAACAAGACACGCTTGGTGGGGTTGGCACCGTCTGGCTCCATGCATCGGGGAAGAACCTGTGCTTCTTGAAGGGATGACATCAACCGAGCCGCCCCAACCATGATACCCCGCAAAGCAAACATTGGTGTGGAAAAGACATCAAGTAGTCAAACGGATTCAGCGGGCTTGACCGACCATGCCCACCCCACCCATGTCCATACCATCCGACGAGTATTCGGCCATTGAAGACGGCATCCAAACCACCATCGACAAGGGAACTTCGATTCGAAAGATGTTGGCCAACCACTCAGGAAAGGGCCCCTACAACGCTGCATGGGAAGTGGAAGCGGCCGTTGAGGCGTTGCAAGTCTTCGCTTCAAGATGGACCATCGAAATTCTCGCCACGCTCTACATCACGGGACCGCGTAGGTTCAACGAAATGAAGAACATGCTCACGGGGATTTCAAGCCGAACGCTGTCCGACAAACTCCGCTACCTCACTGAAGAAGGCCTGGTCCTTCGCGTGGTCACCGACGGCCCTCCGGTGAAGGTCAGCTACGAATTAAGTGCTCACGGACGAACCTGCGGAAGGCTGCTCTCACCGCTTGTGGCTCACCTGAAAATGGTTGCAGGCTCGGTTGTTCGGGCCTAGGCCTCGACCCGTTCTTGTTGTACGGATTGCCCGGTTCTGAGATTGATGGCGGTGAGCCTTCGTTTGCCCTCGGGTCCGTGGTACAGGCAGGTGTCGAGGCCGATGGCCGACGGGCGTTCATCCTCCAACATCACCTCGCTCTCCCAGGGCCTTCCCCAATCTGACAGGGTTCGACCAGGCAAGCCTGCGGTGATGGTGTGGCCAAAAACCACCGTTCTGAGCGGGTCGACGGGCACATGGGATGCATGAAACTCATGCCGAATCCACAGCAGATCATCGTCGTTTTGTGCGTCCAAGTCAACCCCCGGGCGGTACCCTGCGTGGACCAAGCGCCAACGATCAAGAACGATGTGCGTGGGGAGTTCGGTCATCCACGTTGTGTGACGCTCGGCACAAATCGCCAAGGCGGATTCATCCAATCGCCCTTCGGTGGTTTGGTGGGCTAAAAGATAAGATTTCACGGTGGTGTTGCCGCCGTTTCTCATCCACAGACGCACGTCAAGATCGGGTTGACGCAATTTCTCCATGGTGAACTGTTGCACCATCATGGCCTCGTGATTGCCTTTCACCGTTGCCATGCGGGCCTCGGACATGACGTGATGGACAACGCCAAACGAATTTGGGCCGCGATCGATTAAATCACCCAGGAACACCACCCAGTCGTTTTCCTTCAACGCCAAGCGTTGACACAGCTCGACCATCGTTTGGTAGAACCCGTGAACGTCACCCACGACCCATACGTTGTGCCCTGCGTCCAAAGCGTCCTGCAATTTACCTTCCAATTCGATGTCTCTCAACCGCTCACCACACGCCATAAGAAGTAGACTGCGACCCTATTTGAACAAAAAAGAAGACCAACGCGGTCGGTCAAAAATAGCGAACGGAAAGGCGATGCATTAAGGGAGGAGAAGGTCAAGTTGGGGTTATGCCTCTCCTTGCCCAATGGACCCGACAGCGTCCTTGGCTTGCGGCGGGATTGACGGGAGCCGCCAGCGGTGTGGCGGGAATCGCAGGCGGCCTGGCCACCGTGGCAAGCACCGTAGGCGCCATGGCTCTCGGGCGAATTTCCACCCGGGCAACGGCCCACGAACATCCCCTGCGACGACGAATTCTCTCAACCCTCGAAGCCCGTCCCGGTTTGTGCTACCGTGAACTGCAAACCGTCATGAACACCGCCAACGGCACGCTACGCCATCACCTCGATGTCCTGCAAACACGACGCGCGGTGACCGTCATGCCGGTCAACGGTCGAACCTGCTATTTCGCTGGGGGACCAAGTCAGGTTGAGGTTCTCCGAAGCAAAGTGGTGGGTGAGGAGCGAATGGCACAGCAATTGCCCATCGGACTCTCGCCGGTTCAACGCATGGTTCTTGAAAACATTGAGCGCGAGGGCGTCCCGAGATCTCAAGCCGAACTCGCCCGACGGCTCGGTCGGACACGTGCAACCGTTCACAGTGCCGTCAAAGTGCTCCGGAGACGTGGTATTCTGAGGGAAGACCGCATTGAGTTGATGCCGCACATCAACCTCGAAATCTACACCAAGGCTCGAGCAGGCGTGGATTATGAATTCGTGGATGAGCGACGCATTGCATGACGCTGCCGTGGTTATATTTACGAAATCTATCGCTCGAGCGGCAATTATTGCACAGGCTTCAAAGACCGTTGACGACGACAGCGGTGCATGTTCTCCCTCCGCTTGGTCGAACGACCGTTACCGACAACGGAACGGGACGTGGACGGGCTGATCGCCTGGCTCATCGATACCCTCTCGTTGGTTCGGAAACGTGGCGACGCTACGGCTGACCACGGTCGTGCGGGACCTGTCCATCGATTGCTGCGCGACCACTTGATCGGTGCACCCGAGAAAAGTTGGGATGCTCAAATGCTTTCTGATGAACTGGCGCAAATGCCTGCTTCCCTCAACCACCATCTTTCGCGGCTGGTTGAAACGGGACTCATCGGGTTCACAAACGAAGGGAAAGGATGGCGGAAGTACTTCCTGCGCGGCGGGTCCATGGCCAACGCTGTGGCCTACCTCCAACAGCACGCCACCCTCCTGGTCCAGCAACGGTTCAACCTGCTCGATGCACGATGGCAGCGGTCGGGCGAACCGCTACCGGTTGAATTGCCTGAGGACGAACACGCTTCCTTCGCCATTGGTTTGGTGGACCACCGGCCCCTCCAACCGGACGGAGAGGGAGACGAACTTTCCCACTGGATGAACGATTTTGGGTTGCTCGGTGAGCGTCCCGGCGGGGAAATCGCAGCAGATTCGCTGTCCGTGCGGCTGTTCTCCACGCTACTGGAACGAAACCTTCCGCTATCGCTGGACGAGGCAGCGGAAATGCACGGCGGACAAAAAGCACGGGTGGGCCGAATCCTTGACCGATTTCGTGCGACGGGCATGGTGGAGCGAATCCCCAGAACCGACCGGCTCAACACCGCTTTGTGGACGGCCATGACGACCCAACATCAACGGCGAGGCGAGGATTGGATGCTCAAAAAGGGCGGATTCCAACGGCTGCTGAACGAGAAACAACAGACGGCGCTGCTCCAAGCCCTCGGCGGTGGTAAGTTGTCGGTTGACGACGTTGCCGAGCAGTTGTCCTCGGTTGAAGCACGGGACCAGATGCTGTTGCTCAACCTTCTGGGTGGCAGGCTCCCCATGGGCTACAGGATGTCGGGCGCTTCCGCAACCGTGGTGCAACGGCGGGTGCAAGACCGACTTGACCGGGTCCTGCGTCGAATGGTACGCGTGGCTGGACTTTTGGATGAGGCGCTCGCCTCAACATCCACCGATTGACCGGGTGATGCCATGTCAGAATTTATCGCTCCAAAACAAGGCTGTTGGGACGGAGAGCCAAGGCCGTTGTTTCTGGCACCAATGTCGGGTGTCACCGACCTTCCGTACCGACTTCTCGCAAGGGAATGCGGAGCGGACGTGACCATCACGGAATTCACCAACTCCACGGCACTGACCAGGGAGGCGGCGACCTCTTGGCGTCGCATGGAAACCCACGAGGCCGAGGTGCCGTTCATTCCACAAATTTTCGGAGGCGACCCCGGCGATATGGCGACAGCTGCTGAGATGCTGGCCCCGACGGCGGATGTCATCGACCTCAACTTCGGGTGCCCTGCTCCAAAAGTGACCAACATCTGTGCGGGCGCAGCGCTCATGGGTGAACCCGACCGACTGGTCAACATGGTGGAAACCATCGTCGAGCGGGTTGACATACCGGTCACGGCAAAAATGCGACTCGGGACGGGGAAAAAGGCCAACAATTCAACCGAGATCTGTGAACGCTTGCAGGAGGTGGGGGCCCAACGGCTTTGCATTCACGGCCGCACGCTTCGCCAACGGTATTCGGGCGTGGCCGACTGGTCGAGCATCAAGGAGGCTGTGGAACGTGTGGAAGTGCCCGTGGTGGCCAACGGAGATGTCATCGACGCAGCATCTGCGGCGGCGTGTTTGGAGCAAACCGGTGCTTCAGGGCTGATGATCGGTCGCGGAGCCATCGGCCGACCGACGGTGTTTTCCGACATCAAGGTCGGCTTGGGTTGGATGGACCTTCACGAACTGCCGTGGGTAAATCAGCACGACAACTGGGGTTCCATGAGCGAGACTGAACAAGCGTTTGCCTCAAGGAAATGGTGTTGGGATCGCTACATCACCCTCTCTGAGGCCACGGTGGGTCTTCAGGGGAAGTGGATGCAGCGCCATGCCATCGCATTCACAAAAGGTCTGCCCGGTGCGAAAAAAGTCCGGACCTTGATGCATGAGCAAACCACAAACAAAGCCATGGCAAACGCCATCAGCGGGTTTCTTGGAGACGGGCGCTCAACCTCAGAAAGTTGATTCCCATTCTTCGAGATCGTTGGCTTCTGCCCAAGCCTCGTCGGTTGTTTCGCCGCGAACCTTCAACACTTCTCGAGCGAGGAGCCAGTAGATGAGCGCAAGGGAACGACGACCCTTGTTGTTGGCCGGAAGGGCGATGTCAACGTTGCGAAGATGGTTGTTGGCGTCCACGATGCCAACGATGGGCAAGCCGGTGGCGACGGCTTCACGGAGAGCCTGTTGGTCGTTGGCGGGGTCCGTGACAAACAAGATGTCGGGTTCGATGTAGGAGCGCAGCGCTGGGTTGGTCAAAGAACCGGGGATGAAGCGGCCCACAGCGGAGTGCGCACCAACGGCCTCAGCGAACAAACGAGCCGGGCGTTGTCCGTATTGGCGAGCGCTGACCACCATGATGGAAGGTGCATCGTAGGTGTTCAGGAGCGCAGCGATGGAACGGATGCGAGCGTCCGTGATGTTGATGTCGAGAAGGTAGAGACCGTCCTCACGCACACGGTCGATGAAGCGGCTCATGTCGGCGCTCTTTTGTTGCGTACCGATGTTGACGGCGTTCTCCTCGTAGGTTTCGGCGGAAACGAGTAGACTGGCTTCTTCGGACATCTTGAACCACAGCAAGCCGCCCACAAACCCCCTGTATTAAACCGCTTCGTCGGGTTCTGTCGTCGCTTCTCCTGAGAAAAGACATCGCACAGAACGGAAAAGGACTCAATAAAGAGGTGTTGATATCCTCCATTATGGCGGGGAAGGAGGGCTTTTCCAAAGGAACCCCTCCAACCTACCCAAACGCCGTAAGAAACGATTCCGGGCGTTGGGAAACCCCCGATGGCAACCCGCTGCCAGTCAGCGCCAGCGACCTTGAACGCTACACCTACTGCCCGCTCTCATGGCATCTGGCGACAACAGGGACCAGCGGAAAAAGCGCAGCCATTGAAGAAGGTATTCGCCAACATCAAGCCATCCATGAATCCATGATGGACTTCAAAGGCCATCAATCTCACACCCAACGCAACCTGCTCATATGGCAGTGGTGGTTCAGCATCATCGTGATTTTGCTCATCGACACCATCGCCTTCCGGTACATCGACGACATCGATTTCAACGTGATCGAATTTTCCAAAATCCTCGCCATCGGAGCACTGTCCTTTCTTTTGGTGGGCGTCCTGGCTTTGTTGGTGCCCTGGCGCACAACCATCGGGTTGAATCGACCGTTTCTCCCAAAGAGAGAAGGGTACGTCGACCCCATTGATCCGGTGATTGAACCTAGAGGGTTCATGGGAGGCTGGTTTCAAGCCGGCCTGTTGGAGACGTTCATGTTCATCTCTGCCATCGTGTTGGCGCTTCATTCCAGCGCCCTCTTGTTTGCAGCGGACAGGGAACAGGCCTCGTTCGTTTTGGCCTCCACCACCTTGGGGTGGACCTTGTTGGCCACCGTGCTCCTTCGCCGTGCCTTGAGAACCAACGAACTCGCCCTCAAACTGGCCAAAGAAAACAACCTCAGCATCGACCACGAGGTATCGTATTCCGACGACGAGGACAAAGCCCAATTGCTCATCGATGAAGAAACGGGCCTGCGCGGACGCCCCGACCAAATCGTCATCATCGATTCAGAATTCATCCCCGTTGAACAGAAAACCGGGAAGGTCCCCAAGCGACCGCACGACTCCCATCGTCTTCAGGCGCTGGCTTATGCACGCTTGGTCGAGAAGACGACGGGAAGGTCGCCGCCCTACGCTCTTCTGCGCTACGGACAGGACAACCTGCACCAACTGCCGTGGGATGAAGCGGCCGAAAAGGAACTCTTTGCCCAAATAGCGAATGTGCAAAACGCCATGGCAACAGGCGGTGCCGTCCGCAACCACGAGCGACCAGGAAAGTGCCAACACTGCTCACGCCGCCACGCCTGTGAGGCAAGTCTGGTTTGATCAGAAACAATCCTCGACCAGAGGGTACTGCATGCAGGTGTTAACGATCGTCAAAATGATCTTGAAATTGTCGTTCACAGAAACAACCGTGTTGTCCCCTCCGCCTCTGGCCTTGACATCGAGTTCCCATTCACCCAGCGCAAACGAAGGATTGGGTTGAAGTGTTTCTTCGAGAGGGTTGGCGTCCTCGCTCACGTCTTGCTCCCATTGGACCATGCCATCGCTGTCGGTCAGCGTGGCGCGAACGTACCGGCTTTCGTTGTCCCAGAAGCTCAACGGGAGGTTCCTTGACAGTTCAAAAGTGGCTTTGAAGTAAACGTAGATTTCAGTGGTCTGGTCCGTGACCGTGAACGTCGAGCGGTTGGTGTATTCAACTGCGTAGTCGGTAAACGTCGTGAACGTGTGGTCGATGGTGATGGTCTTGTCGTTGAAATCCTCGTAAGCATCATCGCGCAGGTATTCGAGCGATTCTCTCGAGGCAATGAGGCCCATGCACCCGGAAGTGGAAGCCATCAACACCGCCATGAGGATGGCCGCACCGAGACCGGGTCGCCGCATGGTCTGACGAGCACTCACGACCCTATGAAGCCCTCGCTGCTCTGCGGCCGAGCATTTGAAAACGGTGTATCGCAACGCCACCATGTCTGAATGAAGCGAGCTTGAGGCCGAGCCCCGGCGATGACGACCCCTATGAACGCCGACAGACACTCAACCAAACTTCGCACCGCAGACGCTGCACTCCGTCGCACCTGCAGGGAGGTCAGCGCCACAAGCACCGCACTCATCGGTCGGGCTGGACGCCTCTTTCTTTGGTTGGCGAGACGGACGACGGCGAGCGGTTTTCTTGGGTTTGGTCGTCGAGGTGTTCTCGGTGTTGACCGAAGCGGACAAGGGAGCATCGTCGTCGTCAAAGGCGAAATTGGCCTTGGCTTCTTCCACTTCGTTTCCGGCGAACGATGAATCGGTCAGGCTCATGCCCACCTTGACCTTTTCACCCGGCAGGACGCCCTCCTCGCCCGTGATCTCAAACAATTGCTCACGAATCGCTGCGTCGGATGCACTGAGTTCACCTGACTCTTGTTCCAACGACTTGAGTTCGCCCTTCTCGGAGAGGATGGAGTCGATCCCCTTGTCCTCGGCATCTGCCGGGGACCGCAACGTGGTCGTGACCTGGTCCTTGTAAGCCTCGATTTCCTCATCTGTCATGTCTTCCATCGCCATCTCATCGGCAAAGCGACGGTCGTAAGCGGCTTCGACCTCTGCTTCAGCGGCTTCGATGTTGGTATCCCACTCTTCTTCGAGGTGCTCTTCATCAAAGCCGAATTCTTTGACGGTGTCGGCGAAGTTCACCGTTCCCGTGACGATTTCATCCTCGTCTTCTTCGGGGAGCGCGACCTCTTCCTTGACAACTTCCCGTCGCTCACGGCGCTCCCTTCGCTCAAAGAAGGACGCTACGTCTTGGGGTGCGCCACAGTACACGCAGTTTTCGAGCAAATCGGGAATCGATTCGCCGCACTCGTTGCAGTCGTGGAACTGATTTCGGGCTTTCTTGAGGTTGAACATGCAATGCGGACACCGGTCTTCGGTCCCCTCCAACTCGCCGTCGCAAGCGGGGCAGTATTCGTAAATGTCTCGCTCAACCTCTTCTTCTCGCTCTCGGGTCAAGATCACGGCGGCCACCAGCGCACCGATGAGCACCAAGGCCACGACACCGAACAAAGCCACCGTTCCGGATTCAGAGCCGGAGCCTGCACCGTCGCTCCCGTCGTTGCTGGCCAAGGTGGCAAAGGAACGAGCGAACGTTGTGCTCACCGAGGTATCTTCGGGAATAAGGCGGATGCTTGTCATGGCAGCGGTGGCCGTGAACGTGCAGGAGAGGGTGGCACGGTCGCCACGGTTTTCCACGTTCACAAACATCGTGGACAGAACGGTGTTGCTGGCGTCTTGGCAGGTGTAGTTGGCTTCACCCGTCTCTTGGCTGGTCAAACTGATGCTGAGCGTGTAGACCTCGCCATCGGCCAGCGGGAGGTTGGCGTTGTTGTTTTCTGCGTCTACCAGCTTGTAGGAGGGGGTTTCCCAAGCCAGTTTGAGCTTTGATTCCACCAAAACCGTGCCCGTAGCAAAGGAGTTCTGTTTGTTGGCATCCCAGCTCCCCGGAGCAGCGACCCACTGGCCCTCGAAATCTGCGGTGTGTGCACCCAAGGCGGTGGGAAGGGAAACCGTCCACGTGAAGGCTTCGCCCGCATCCAGCAAAATGGGTGGCGACTGACCTTCGACCCCGTCAAAAGTGTACTGAATGTTTCCCGAGACGCCTATGTCTCCGGTGTTTTCCATGGTGATGCGCCACTCCACGTCTTCACCCGACTGGACGGAGGGGACGGTTGGCAGGGCGTTGGCGTCAACGTAGACATCCGGAATGGGGTAGATGGTGAGCACACCCGAAGCCATGTCGTTGTCCGTTCGTTCCTGCTCGAAGCCCGCTTCGTTGAAGGGGTTGATCTTCGCTGAAACCACGTGGTCCCCGTCAGGTAATGATGCGAGGGTCGAAGCGTTCAAGATGGCGCTAAAGGGCTGCTCGGTATAGCCCACGCCGTTGAAAGAAACGGTGAACGGTAGCCCGGTGATGAGGCCTCCGTTGGGGGTTGAAATCTGGAGGCGAACGGGAACATCAAGCGACCCCGTTCCGTCGGTTCGGACCATGGTCCCCTCCACGGTCCAAGGCCCCTCAAGAGCGCCTTCAGCGGTGGACACGGTGAGGTCATCTTTGAAGCTCAAATCCATGCGGGTGGCGACGTTGAGTTCGACCTCGGTCATCTTGTTCATCTCGGACGCTTCCTCAACGACGTTTTCTGCATCGGGGGTAACCTGAATCAAATGAACACCGCTGCTCGGAGCGGTGATGGTGGTGTTGACCCAAGCGGAGGACCCGGCCGTCAAGGCCGGTGTGGTCAGCAAAACATCGTTTGATTGAGGTACCTCAACGAGAAGTTTTGATTCAGGCGCATCCACGCTGCCCGAGTTCAAGACGAGCGTGGACAACGAAACGCTGTCCCCCGAATAGACCGGTGCAGACGTATCCACTTCAAGCGTGTCGATTCGAAGATTGGCGAGACCTTGAACGGTGAACTCTTTGTTGAAGCGGGCTTCAATATCACCGCTGGCTGAAAACGCAAACCACACCTTGTGAACGCCTTCGGTCAACCCAGACCATGTGGTGCTGGCGGTGTAGGTTGAGTCAGCCGGAATCGTGACCTCGTCAAGGAACAATCGGTTGGAGGTGGCGATGCTCTCTTTGTAAAACGCTATTTCGACGTTGAACGCGTCGCTCTGCTGACTGTTGTGCAGCAGCACATCGATGTCCACAGAACCTCCCATGACCGGGTTTGATGGCGTGAGTGACATGGTGAATTCCGAGGCTTGAACACCACCGCTGGATTCGCCATTCACGGGCAAGGGAAGAACACTGGCCAGGAGAAGGCACAGGATGAGCAACACCTTGGCTTTCGGCTCCATGCTTCTGCTTGGGCATCCAAAGCACTTGAACCCATCTCCAAGAAGACGGAAAAAAACAGTAAGCATCACCCCTTTTGCGACGACGAGCCAGCCCGCGGGAGGGAATGCCCATCCTCGCAACGGGAGAAGGGGAGAGTTGAAGGCTCACCGAAGGTGTGGGGAAGGTATGGGACGAAGCGTCGCGGCCGTTTGGCTGGTCACCCTTCTGCTCTGCTCCCTGATGCCTGTCGGGTTGCACGATGCATCCCCCGTCGAAGATTTGGCTGACGCACCTGTACTCGGGGCCTCCGGTGCCTCAAACCTCGCCATCGCCTTTTCCAACGGTCCCGCCGAAGGTGATGAAATCAAAGGAAACCACGTCCTGACGTTCAGCGTTGCGGGAAGCGGAACGCTAAGTTCGTTGTTGATTGAGATCACCACCGATGAAACCACATGGACCACCGTGGTCAATTTGACCACCACCCCGTGGATGTTTCCGTTTGATACCACGGGCTACACCAACAACACGTACAAGCTCCGTGCCTCCGGATGGGACAGCGACACCGAAAGTTTCGCACTCGCTTCCTCGGGCTGGTTCGACATCGTGAACCAAGTGCCCGTGATCACAACCTTCACCGTGCTGAACCCGGATGCAGGAACCGGTAGCAGTCTCGCCGACCGAGCTTGGTTCAACCTCGATGCACAAGGGACCCTGGCCTTCCGGTGGGGTGCGAGCGATGACGACCTGAAGGAAGCGAACCTCGCCAACGTTCCGGGCCCAGGCACACCACCAACCGACGGGCCCTCCTCGTTGAGTTATGGTTGGGACTGGAGCAGCGGAAGCATGCAGGAAGGAACGTGGTCGCCGCGACTTACCGTTCATGACCACTCCGGTCTCTCCGCTACGTCCACCTTGTTCATTGGCATTGACCGAACAGGCCCCAGCATCGGCAGCGTGACCGTGGGCACCGGTGATGCGTGGCAACGGTCCAGCGACGTGACCATCAGCGGCCTCATCAGCGAAGCCGACGACGGACAAGGGTCCGGGGTGGCCAGCGTGCAATACGCTCTTGGCGAACAAGCATGGACCTCAACGAGCAGCGATTCCATCACGCTCACCCTCGACGAAGGTGTTCACACCCTCACCTTACGGGCCATTGACCGTGTTGGAAACTTGGGCCAAAACAGCACCGTGACCGTACGGGTCGACCAAACAGCACCGATCGGCCTGACGTGGACCGTGGACGAACTGACCACCAGCAGAATCGGCCCTGCCAGCATTGTCTTCAGTGCCGAAGACGCCGATTCCGGAATCGACAACGGCTCGTCCTACATCCAATACGGATTCGACTCCAACGGCGTGGGTGAAACACCGGACCTTTCAGGCCGATGG
>Ga0163109_10002946_pt1 | contig 13077 bp, 19 predicted proteins | sample CRUFie1St13metaG_FD_108704 | JGI IMG/M metagenome (GOLD analysis project Ga0163109, IMG submission 108704) | Marine microbial communities from the Costa Rica Dome - CRUD Field 142mm St13 metaG | ecosystem: Environmental > Aquatic > Marine > Oceanic > Photic zone | place: Costa Rica: the Eastern... | reverse complement strand
TTTAAAAATATCTTTATTTTTCATATTTGGATATTGTAATTTATATTGCAAAAATGATAAACACCAAATTACACTGCTTATTTTTGATGGATAATAATAATACATTGGACCTTTAAATGGATTAACTTCATGAACCTTTATTGTTTTTGTGTGTTTTGTTTTCATAAATGAATAAATATATTTGTCTAAATTAAAATTAGTAATGAAAGATCCATATCCCATTGGTTCAATTCTATACATTTCTTGTTTTTGTAAATCATGTATAATAATATTTGCATGATACCCACTTGTTTCTTCCCAGTTATTATTTGACGGTGAAAGCCCCTTTGCGTCATCAATATTATACAACAAATGACACAATGTTACTATAAATCTTTTATTTGATTCTTTTGCACTTTTTACTTTTTTACTATAATTTTCAATACCTGAAATATCGTGTATAGCATGTTTTGTATCAACATGACCATTTCGTTTCAAATATAATACAATTGATTTTGGCTTTTTATACAATATTTTTCTATATTTGTAAGAAATCCATTTAAAATACATTTCAATATTTTGCTTGTTTACATCTTTACTTAAAAAATGTTTAACTTTATCGTTGTTTTTATTTACATCTATTTCATGAATTTCAGACAAACCTTTTGGATTTAATAAATTATTTACAATTGGTTTCAAATATTTTTGAAGTTTCAATGACTGGTGGTGTTGCGGTGAAGTTGATGGTTTATTTGCATCAACATTTTTCATAACATTTCTTATTTTATTACGCAACCCATTTCTATATTGTTGTGGTTTTTTATTTAATTTTGGTGGTAATTTAATTGGTTTATTTTCATATAACGCTTTATATAAATTATTATAAGGTAAACATTCGTATCCATTTTTATAATGATTTTTCACTTTAGGACATCCATTACAGTGCTTTGGTCTGCGCCCCCGACCTTTCATACTACACGCTTTGCAATCCATTATATTATATTTAAATAAAATAATATTAATATAGGTAAATGGATCACCAAGATTGGAATACCAACATTGTAAATAGACAAAACAAAGAACCATCTAAACAAGTTCAAAAAACCGTTTTAAGTGAGTCTCATAGTCATTTTGTAAAATTAAATAATGCTGATGGAGAAGACGGGTTTCATCAAGAAACTATTTCATATTCTTTACGCATGGAAATTCAAAAGGCTCGAAATGCAAATAAACTTTCTCAAAAGCAACTTGCAGAAAAATTAAATATTTCAGCCAAAATGATTCATGAATACGAATCTGGTAAATCTATTCCAAATCCAACTATTTTAGTAAAAATGTCAAAAGTATTAGGTGTAAAATTGAAAAAACATTAAGACAATTCTTCCAGTGTAAGAGGCTTTTCGTTTTTCATAACTAATTCAAATCGCTTTTCTACAACATCCCAATTTGTAATATACCAAAGCGCTTTTATGTAACTACTTTTTCTATATTCATATTGTAAAAAATATGCATGTTCCCATAGATCCCAAGCAAATAAAGGAATTCGTAAACTATCGTTGCTATAACATAAAGGATTGTCGTGAATTTGTAATGTACAAACATGTAACTTCTTTCGTTTTGTGTTGTATGTTAAATATAACCAACCGGGTGTATCTAAAGAAATCGCTTTTTTATTCATATCATTGTACAATTGAGTAAATGAATCAACATAATTATTTGTTGGATATGATTCTAATATCATTTTAGCAAATTGAGAATCTTCATTTGGAATATTTACTGTGGTACTGTATTTTAAACACGGTACAAATAACGAAAAGTTATACACACAACAAGCGTGATACTTTTCATCTCCATCTTGATATGTCATAATTATTTCTTCTTTTGGAGTTTTGATATTGTGAATTTCATTTTCAGATTGAACAACAATATATTTTGTCATTATTTCAATTGTTCTTTGTGATAAAAATGGTTCAAGGCTCATTATTTAATCTCAAACATAGAAAAAAAAATATTCTAATAGTTGTATAATGAATCACAAACAAGAAGTTAAAAATAACATGAAACATTATTGCACTCCTTATAGCAAGTTAAGAAAGGCTGAATTAGTAAATTATATTACCAAATTCCAATCAACTCAAATGTCTATAAATAGTTTGGAGCGCCTTAAAGTTCCTCAATTAAAAGCAATGGCAAAAGATTTAAAAGAATCTCGATGTAAACCACCTTTTAGTAAATTGAAAAAGAAAAATGTAGAAAATTATTTTATTAAATACTTAAAAAAGCCAAGTGTTAAAACTCCAAGTAATCCTAGATCTTCAACTCCATTAAGTGTTGCTTACGTAAGCCCCGTTAACAATCAACATGAACCTGAATATGTATCTTCAACGCCATTAAATGTTGCTTATGTAACTCCTGTTAACAATCAACCTGAACCTGAATATGTATCTTCAACGCCATTAAATGTTGCTTATGTAACTCCTGTTAACAATCAACAAAGACCAGCAAAAAGAAGAAAAATGGGAGGGTTAACAAATAGACCTCAAGCAAAACATAATTTAATGTTAAATAATAAAAGTCGTATTAAAAAAAGAAGAAAAACTGGAGGGTTAACAAATAGACCTCAAGCAAAACGTAAATTTTCTAAATTCAGAGGTGGTGGTGGCTGAGGAAACTAAAAATGTGCATTCATAATAGCGTAAATAGTTGTTTTTTTAAAACAAAAGATGAAAATAATATATGAAACATAAATGGTATATTATTTGATGTGTATTTACGTGAATTGAATAATAAAAAATAAGTAATGAATTAAATGAACATTCTAAAGTATAAATTAAAACTTCAATTTCTTATTATAATAGAATATTTATACAAAACTTTGTGTAGTTATTTCCCATATGAAATACTAAAAAAAATGAAATGGTATGTAGGTGAATCGTTTATTTACGATTATAACTCTGAATCATATAGACAAAAAGAGTTTTATATTTATTATGGATTTTATTGTATTGAACTTATTAAACATTATATTTCATATCAACATCAAGTGGTTTATCAAGATCATTTGATCTGCAAAGTGGACAAGTAATGTGTTTTGAATACCAAGTTACAATACATTCTAAATGAAAACTATGACCACATTTTGATGTATATTTACCTCCATCAAGTTTACTACAACATATTGAACATTCATCTGAGTCACTTAAATATTTTGGTTCAGACGAAGGTTTTATCATTTTAAAAATATGATTACAATTTATAATTTTTTGCTTTCTGGTTTTTTTGTAACCTATTCTTGAACCATCTTTAGAAACACACAATACTTTTTCATTTATATGCATTATATTCAATTTGCTTATATAATATATAGACATTAGGTTTTTAACTCTAAAATTACGAAACCAAATTTTCAATTCTATTTTTGTATATTTTTGACACTTCTGAATTTTTAGGATTATATTTTTCCAAAAATTCGTGTACATTTTTCATATATTTATCATACACTTCGCTGTGATTTAATCTTGCATATTCAATTTGTAAACTTGCATCATTTACATTATCTTTATTGTAAAAATACCCAACATTAATTAATCGATCACAATTATGAACCAATGGCCACCCCAAATATAAAGTTTCAAAATGAACAAAATTTAAATCATTTAAATATTGATGGCTTATAACCACTGGAGTAGGTAAATTGTTTTTCAATGATTGACCAAGTAAATCTATAAATGGTAACCTATCGTATAATTCAAGTTTACCTTGTTTTATAAATGTCAAATAATGATGTAAATCATTTATACGTAATTTTTTTCCACATAACACACACATTGATTTTAACTTATTGAATTTATGAAAATATGATTCACAAGCCATCATCGGCACAAATGCATTTTTATGAACACTCATATTTGGTTCAACACTAAATAAAGTAACAAGATCATTTGGTACTGTTTTTTTATAATAAGGAAGTGAATTATTGTTATGCATTTTTTTCCACATAAAATGTAAAATATCACTGTTCCAAATATATGGAACAACTTTTACTGGCTTCTTAAAAAATGTTTCAAGCATTTGAACAGAATACTCGTACATTGGTAATACCCATATTTCATCCAAAAATTCATTTACATTTGATTTTAAAATATGATGTACATCAAAAATAATTTCTTCTTGATACAAATAAAAAATATTTCCACAAATTAAATTCACAAGTTTCACATTTTCACATTTTGCTTTTTGTAAAAATTTACAATTTTGAGAGTCGGTTGATGTAATTAACGCCGAAACAAAAATAATAATACTAAACTTTGACATATTTGTATCTAAACTTACAACTTCAACGTTATGACCAAGTTCATTATATTCACTAATTTGCTCCGTTGATATTAATTGAGTGTTATACCCACACGCATCCAATGCTAATTTTGTATAATGCCCTTGTTGAGTTATACCATTACTTAATAAATGCCCTGGTTGAATGAACAAACCAATCGTTTTGTTCATTTATTTTATATTTTTCTTTTTTTTAAGAATTTTATACGTGTGTAATATCTTTCATTTTTGTCCACTTTGATTCTTTTAATTTTATCTCCTTCATTACAAATCCCTTTATTTTATATTGTTTATTCAACTTTTCTAACACACCATTTGTGATATTTTTCATTTGTATTATTTGCGTAATTTGAAGGTCTTTTAAGTCAACACTATTTCTTAACAAATCTTGTACAGATGCAACATATAACCCCAGAACCTCTCTGTAATCTTTCTTTTTTCTTTCTTTCTTTTCGTATTTTTTCAATTCACTTTTCCATTGATCTTCAGTTAATGTGTTTCTCAGATAACTAACCCTTAAATCTCTTAACGTATTTGGATGGGCTTCTTGATATTTTACCATTTCATGACCACTTATATGATTTATATGTTCAATAACAATATACCCAGTATTTAACATACTGGTTCTTTCATCATATGGTAACTTTGATTGTAAGAATGACGTTCTTAATTCTAAACCATCCACATTTCCACCACATAACATATCACCTTGCTCTCTTCTGATGTTATTTGCATTTCCATTTCTAAGGAATTGATAGTAATGAGGATTATGAATCACACCACTTCTGTCAATTTCACCTGTATTCCAATTCCACACAACATGACACTCAACACACCACATTTGTGGACAACCTGATATCTTATGAGTTGGAATACCACATTTTGGACAGTTTTTACAACTTTTCTTAATTTCTTCTACAGTTTTCACATCATCTTCATTACATTCGTGATCTTCATTTTTCGGTTTGTGACATTTTGGACACATTTCTGTTTCACACAATCCACATACATATTTATTATTTACAAACCCTTTGCAATCATTCACACAACAATGAATCAAAAACTCCCTTTTCTTCTTTTCTTTTTTGTCACCACCGTGAATAATTCTATATGCACTTGCATTTAAATCTCTTATTTCATTTGAATGTGGTTTGATTTCCTTGTACCTTTCCTTGTTTATTTCTCTTACACGTTCTTCGCATTTTATGATTTCTTCTTTTAATTCTCGAATTTTATCAGTATATACAAGCACTTGTTTGTCATAAGTTGAATGAATAGAGTTCATTTTACTTCTAATATTATCAGCAATTTCATACAATTTCTCTGCTTGAATTAAGTTTGACACATACAATTCTGTATCCGGTAAATGTGATTTTTGTTCGTTAAATAACAACTTTGTTCTGTGATTTCTGTATTCATTTTCATTCCACTTCTTTGAAAAATTGTCATTCAAGAAATCATTTGAAAATGCAACTTTACAATTCATACAATGCGCTTCTTGTGTTGAATCCATGACATATTGCTTTGTACATACACTGCAAACTTCATAATCACAAGATGGACATTTTATCTTTTTTCTTGTAGTCTTTGTGTATTCTTCAATACAAATGTTACACTCAGTCATTTTGCTTATAACAACACATAAAAAATATTCTTTAACTATACATTTAAGCACTTTGATTTTAAACAATATACGCTATTTCATTTTATGAATCGTATTTAAAATATGTTCGTATTTTCCACGTTTTATTCCTGCAATCGTCCACATAAACTTGGAAATTTCGATGTTATATTTTTCAGACATTTTACACGCAGTAATTAACTTACACTCTGGTAAAGATAAATCATTTACTTTATTTAATTTTATGTAAGTCTCAAAAAATTCTTCTTGTAACATTTCTCTAGATGGTACCGTCATTACATTAATCACTACTCTCATTCTTTAACAATATGAATCGCCATTTTTAATTTACTTCATAGCCAATTGTTTCCAATAATTTATCTCTCTTTTCGTTTTTAAAATAATTCAATAAGATCAAAAGTAACTAAATTTATTATTATAATAAGTGTACAAAAAACAATAAAAAATTAACTACCACAAATTAAAATATTTCAAATGAAGGTTTTTCACATAAATCAAATAAAAATTAAAAAATGATTAGTTAGTACACGTTCATAAAATTTTATTATTTAAATATTGATTATTCCTTTTCTATAATTTAATTCATCTACTAAGACATTGGTTCTTTTATTATGAACTTTTGTTGTAAATAAAATAACATTATCATAAAAATCTCTTAAGTCCCAAGCATCATATTTATGAATATTAAAGTTTTCAATATACCAATCTTGCTTTTTCGCTTGAATGTGGGATAAATTTACTAATGTATCATAGTGAATTAATTTATCAACATATACATTATCTGTTACAACAAGAGGTGCGTCATCAATTTTAGCGTTTCTAGGATATAAAGACCATGTTATATTCACTGTATTTGAAGTTCTTGTTGTACCCAAAGGAAGTGTATTTAATTCAACCACACCATTCTTATTTTTTGTCCACTTTACATAGATTTTCTTAATATATTCTTTTTTCATTTCATTTTCTCGTATTTCTAATATTTTCTTTCTTAAATCATCATTATTCCATACTGTTTGCATTGTTTTCTTAATAACTATTTATAACAAAAATCCTTTAACTGTACAAATACTTTTATAATGGAAATAAGTTTTTCAGCAACTGGTGGTATGTGGTCTTATATGCTTGGTATTGCAAGTGTTATTCAAAATAATATGAAGTCAAACACATTTAAATTTTCTGGAGTATCAGGTGGTGTATATAGTGCTTGGTTTCTTGCTTATAATTACAATATTAACGAAGCATGGAATTTGTATTTTCTTAATTCATTAAAAGAATTATATTCAATTTATAATTTATATGGGTTATGGACTTATAATAATATAGTGGAAAAATATATATACTTATACATAAATTCTAAAGATATAAACTTAAATCCTGGTAATTTTTGTATAAATATAAATACACTTTATTTTGATAATTATTATAAATATATCTTTCATTCAAAATCTGAATTAGTAGATTGTATTATAGCATCACATGGTCTTCCTGGTATTTTACAACCATTCTGGAAATTTAAAACAATTCACAATAAATATGCAATTGATGGTGGTATTTTTAAAACCCAACCCAAGGGCTTTCAAGAATTACAAACTATTAATATTCATATTCGTATGTTTCGAAAAATACCATGGCATTGGATATTTCCAATATCAAGTAATCCAAATTGGATGAATTATCTTTTTAATCTTGGAAAACAAGATTGTCTAAATTCCATGAAAAAATACAATATGGATTTTAATTTATGGCTTAAAAATTTGAATAATATTTAGATATATTAAAGTTAACATGTTTGTTGTATGTGGTCATAAATCGGGTATTAATAAAGTATATCAATACGGTTTATATGAAACTTATAAAGAAGCCTGGGACAGACTTACTTTTTTAATGGATGAAAATAACCCTTCAATGTCACGATTATCTCAAAGTTATTATAATAAAAGCGGTGTTTATTGGATTCACGAATTAGAACTTGGTGATCATGAAATTGATTGCAATAAACCAACACAAGTCACAAATCCTTATAAAATATTTAATGATTTATCATCAATTTTCTTCAGTTTAAAAAGAAATATTGAAGAAGAAGAGCCTTCTTTAAGAGCATCTATGATTATATTTATTGATTATAAATATTAACACTTAATTATTTAAACGATTCCATTATTTTGTCATAATATGTTTTCGATAATTCACAACCTGTAAATTTTCTTTTTGTATTTTTACAAGCGTGCGCTGTTGTACCAGAACCTAAGAATGTATCAAGAACAATGTCATTTTCATTTGAATGTTTTTTGATAAGTTCTTCAAATAAAGAAAGGGATTTTTGCGTTGGGTGAAATCTTCCTTTACCACCTTGTATTGGATAAGAATATATTGCATTGTCATATGAACTATTGAATGTTGGTTTACCTCCTTTTACCCCAAGTAATGCTATTTCTCTAGTATTTGTAAGATAATTTGTTTTTGAATTAAGTGGTTGAGGATTTGTTTTTATCCACTCTATAAATCGTATTTGTTTAAATTTATGCTTCTCCATCATCGCTTTCAATGGTGTTATCTTCCATATATCAAACCAAATAATAAGAGTCCCACCATTTTTTAACTTTTTATAATATTCTTCAATAAATTGATCCAATATTTCCATTGTAAAATTAGAATCCCAATCTCCATATTCAGTTTGGACACTGTATTTTGAACCATAAATAGAGCCATATTTCATATAATTATTTTTCATTGTTTCTTCATTTATATTTTTATTTGTATATTTACTTTTCACCTTTTCCCATTCTTCTTCTGATTTTACAAACTCTATTCCTTTTGCTTCATTTTCTTTTATTTGTTTATGAAGATTACCCATACCTGTTTCCGAAGATGTAATATATGGTGGATCTGTTAAAATAAGATCTATTGATCCTTTTGGAATATTAGACATATACTCTAGTCCATCTTTATTTTCGATAACTATGTTTTCCATTATAATATACATATGTTTTCTGTTCTTTAACTAAATTGCATAAAAAATTCTAATATACTTTATAAATGTTAAATAAAGTATCCGAGTTGTGCTGTAGCCATTGTAATATACAAACGTCAGGTAGATTAAGACAAGTTTCTAAATCTTTACAAAATGGTGGACCTCAACAATACAACAAATATAGAAGAGATTTATTAATTAAATTAAATGTTATCCAAAAACAATTAGACAAATATACAAAACAATTAAGAAAAATTTCAAAACAAGAAAGAACCATATACAACAAAGAAGTTGGATTCAAACACCCAAAAAGAATTCACCCAAAAATAAAAAAATTAGAAAACAATCGAAGTGAAATATATAGATTAAGAAACATGAAAAGAAAGAAAAGATTACAAATTCTAAAAAAAATACAACAATCAATCGAAAATACAGAATCCAATAATTCCATTGGGTCATCAAACGCATCTTCAAATGTATCATCTGCTTCATCGTGCAATTCAAATTGTAGTGGTTGTTTACGATTTCAATAGTTAACACAGGACTGTACAAAGACTTACCACAACGTATCAAACATATTATCGCTAATTTCTTCATTCATATTGATTATTTTAAAGTTATCTTTGAACATTACCAATAAATTATTTAAATGCCATCTGTTCACAACACCATTTCGAGTTCTATGAACTTGGGATTCTATTATCGCTTTTCCACCCAGTTTTATTGTTGTCGATGAGTTCCATTCTTTTGCTTTTTCCCTGTGGGTAAATGTAATCTTCTCTTGATCCCACTCTATGGATTTAATTAATTTTATGAAAAAACATTGACGTTCACATTTGTTGTAATATAAAACGGGTGAACCAAATGTATTTATCTCAAATTCACGTAATAATTTTTTGACATTATTTTCAATATAATTTTTTATTAAATTATCAGAATCTATATTATATTTTGCACGAAATGTCTTTTTTGTCATCTGACCATTTTCCTGAGGTGCAACTTTTGCAATGCGTTGTTTTGATGATTTTGCAGAAATGTATATTTTTCTATCATTGTAATACATAGTAAAGTCGTGTTTTGATTGATTTTTTGCCGTGTGTTCAATTTTTAACTTACTGAATTTTTCCTTCCATGATGGGTGAAACATTTTTGTTATTGAATTAACTTCATCCATTGAATATTTAAATTTTCCTTTATATTTAATGTTAGATAGATCACACAAAGCACATTCCCAAATAAGACCTGTATCTTCAGTCAAAGGTGTATTATTGTTACCAAATAATACCCACATAAAAGCATGTTCTTTTATGTCAACTAATTTCATTTTATCATTCAAATCAACTTCATTACCATCTTTATCAATTGACTTATCAATACCACACGAATGAATATAATCAAGTAATTCGGATTTATTCATTTTTCTCAACTGAGTTTTTGTTACCATTTAATTCATATGCATTTTCATTCTTTAACACGTATATCAGGTGTAAAAAAATATTAACGCTTTAAAATCAACCCCATATTTGCCCCACACTTTTCAATTGTTTTTGACACTTTTATCATATTTATTAAATCATTTTGATTATTTAACATTCCAATAATAATATAAATAATTTCATAATGTAATTCTTCAAAATACATATATAAAGTTAAAATGATATTAATGGTTTAAATAATGAACGCTTCGTATTCCAAATGGGATAAGTGGGCAAATGATTTTGACGAAAACGGAGACGAAAAAAAAGAAATGTCAAAGTTTAACAAACCAACGTGTGTATTTGGTAAACCAATGACTGAACAAGAATTTCTTAACCGTAATGATAAAGACACCCCAATTATTTCTTCAAATAAATCTGACAAGTCCCGTTCAACTGAGCCTTAATGTTTTCAATTTGTTTTACACTATATACATTTTTTGCTGTTACTGGATTTCTTATTTTTTTATTGTTTGGATTTCCATTTTCAACTTTTGGTTCAAACACCTTCATATTTTATATAATAATAAAAAACATTCTTTAACTCGTAATTATGTCATATCTTGGATTATCAATTGTGTTTCTCATAACATCATAAGGTGTCGTTATTACATTGTTCATAATGTTTTTAAACATATCTTTTGAAAATCCAGATACAAGAGCAACATCATCATGACTTGATGTTGCACAAACATTTGATACATTTCGTAAATTCCAACATACAATTTGAGGTCGCTTGTATGGACTTTTATCAAACAAATCATCTAAACTATCCATAATTGTCAAATCTTCAACAGCCTCGTCAAATTGCATGTCTGTGAATATTATAATTTTTTCAGGAAACTCCGAAGTTGCTACATTCTTTTCAATTGATTTTTCAATAATAATTGCAAATGCTTTATACAAATCAGTATTAAAACCATTTGAACACCCATGTGCTAAAGTCTTTACATTGTCTACCAATTTATCATATTTACTTAAATCCAAGAATGACGGTTGGTCTGAAAATGTAATCAATAAATCACCAAATTTGCTTCCTTGTTTTGCTGCAACTTTCGCAACCAAGATTCCTAAAGTTGCTGATACATTCATCGGTAACCCACACATACTTCCCGACATGTCAGGCATTGCAACACAATTTCTAAAGTCACATTCTTCAGACAAATCATCTAAAAGTTGTCTCCACTGCGCTTCAACAAGTTGATCTTCAACAAAACCATCATTATCATACATTTTATTCAAATAATGACCGGCTATTTCATGAGGTTGAAGTTGACTTGCATTTACTTTACTTTCTTTATTCATTACTTTATCTAACCATTCTTGGTATTTTTCTGGGTTATGTTTACGAAAAGCAGTTTTATATAAATATGTTGCTCGACTTGGTACTTTTGAATAATCAATATTTTCCCAATCATTTTCACACATTTGTGTTTCTACTATTTTTATTTTACTTCGAAGTTTAGTCAATGCTTTTCTGTAATCTTTTCTACAACACACATTTTCACTAAACTCTTTTGTTATAATATTTAAAAATCCAGGGATTTTACTATCATATTCATGCTTTTCAGATGGAGCATATTTTGCACATAAAGATGTATTGTGAGTATCAATACATTTCAAATCAATTTTTAATTGTTTTGCAAACTCCTTTCCAATCAAAAATCGAAGTGAATGATCTTTTTCTACTAATTTACACCAATCTTTATATGAACCATATTCAGGTATATGATGAATATTTTTCAAAAAACTTTTTGAATGATAAACCCATACCCAAATCAAAGAAATATAAAAAATCTCTTTTTCTCCATTACCACCCCGGCAATCTCTTTTTTGAAAAATTAATTTCATTGTATCATCAGGACTCAATTTCCAGCATTTTTCCAATAAAGTTGTAATTTCTTCTTTTGATGAATTTCTTACTATTTTTGAGAAATAATCTACTCTTGCATCACCTGACGATTCATAAGCCAACGCACCATTTTCATTAATATTCATTTTATATATGAATAGCATTTATTCTATAAGTGTTGAAGCATACATAAATCAGATCTCCCATACTACTAAGTAGAAAACCACTGGAGTATCTGCAAGTAGAAAACCTTACACATGTACGGTGATTCAATATTCAGGAATCAAATCAAGAAGTTCATCCAAAGGGTCCCGTCTTACACCTGGTGTACGAAAGCACGTTCTCTTGTTATGACCATACTGGTTGCACAGACCACACTTCTTCTTCTTTCCTGATGGAGTCCTGATTGGTGTGTTTTCCTTGTTTTCTTTACCCCACCTTTTCTCAATGGCGTACTTCCTTGAGCAAGATATGCTGCAAAAACGCCCATTGGTCGCGTTTTCACACTTCTTGAACTCGCACACCTTGTGCTTTTTTGCAAAGTGACGCTTCCACTTTGCTTGTATCAAAGAAGCCTTTTCATGGTGCAGACGATTGTAAGTAGTATCTGCGTATTCAGGTTCGTAGATACCAAGAGCCTTGCAGATTGCTTCGTCAGAATACATCTTGCTGTCAATCATCAGAGCAATTTCACCAAGAGTGTGATCGAAGGTGTCAGTCATCGTTAATGCGTAAGTCCCGAGATATTCCTCGGGGATGTGTTATTAAATATATTATTTTGTATGTTTGTGAAGGGTAAGTTGTATTTTGTACTAAAAAAGGCTAT
>Ga0163109_10002944_pt1 | contig 13080 bp, 22 predicted proteins | sample CRUFie1St13metaG_FD_108704 | JGI IMG/M metagenome (GOLD analysis project Ga0163109, IMG submission 108704) | Marine microbial communities from the Costa Rica Dome - CRUD Field 142mm St13 metaG | ecosystem: Environmental > Aquatic > Marine > Oceanic > Photic zone | place: Costa Rica: the Eastern... | reverse complement strand
CATAGTGATCACAGAGTTGAATCATACGATCTAGGGCATATTGAAACTGAGAACCCTTACTCATTTTACTGAGTAGATAATGTGCTACATCATATCTGAGTTCTTCCAATTCTTCTTTCATTTTTGCCCCATTGCCATGAACGCATTATTAAGATCTACGCCAGATACAAAAATATTTGTATAACCACGATCAAACATATATGACTCAATAATTTCTGGAGTGAATACATGTTTATGTTTATAGTTGTTCCAAGGCCTCCAATATTTCTGACTAAAGTCGGGAAGATATAGGAATAGAGTTCCACCCTTCCTGAGTTTTGTATGCCAGTAGTCCATTGTAGCAACCCAATCGGGGACATGCTCTAAGCAATGACTGGAAAAGATATAGTCTGGACTAACACCATGTGGAAGATTGTCAGCATGCCATGGATCATCAAAATCAAGATCAATGGGAGTAGCATTGGGAAAAGCCCAATCTCTTTTCATACATCCAATATCATACCCAAGTCCACTACAAACATGTTTTGCAAAGGGAATAGCAAACTGTGATGCATTACCTTCTGTTTGGAACTTTGGGTAAAAGTTTCTCTTATATTCTACAGTTTCAATCATAGGTATTGATATTTCCAAGGTAATTTATGTAGATAAGAAACATCATTAAAATGATTCCATCTATTCCAAAGATACAAAGGTTTCTTTGCCATTGTATCATACATTTGAGGAGATTCCAATAAGTAGTTAATAGAAGTTTCCATCATGAATAGTGCTGATGCTTTTTCTAAAACTTTACACCAATCAAATAGAGTATAACCAGGAATGATTTTATTGTCAATTACTCTTTTGCCATCATAATCTTTTGGATCTACAGAGATATTGTCCTTAAAACCATCAGCTCTAGGGAAGTAAATTCTATTTACATATACAAATTCCTCATCATCATTTAAACCCAACACATTATAAAAAAGTTCATCTTCTTTTTCTTTATTTCTATTGAACTTAATGTAATCTCTATAATCCTGCCAGTCTACTCCAGCTCTCTCATATTTACCTTTCATCTGCTCATGATACCCACACCCCTGAAGGAAGTATAATTCATCAGTGATCTTATTTGGAGCACCAAGAATGTATTCTTCCTTGAAAGGAAACTGTGGAGCATCTGGAATTGTGCTAGTTGGATTTCCCTCATCCTCCCAAGAGATAAATTCAAAATCATCAATGTAATCATTGAGCCATTTGAATTCATGGATTACTGGCCAATAAACTTTATACCCCTGATCATGAATATGATATCCTAATTTCTGCATGAATAGGATATCGCCAAGACCACATGGTTGATAAATTAATCCTACTTTCATCACATCAACAATAGTTTTTCAAAGTCTTCATCTTTTGTTGATAGTGGTAGCAGAATAATGAATCCTTGAGCATTATACGATCTAATGACACAATGAGTTTCACCAAATAGTTCTTCAATGAAATCAATGCCATCCCCACCATACTTAGATCTCTCATCCCAGTTTCCAGTCTCAAAATCTCCATCTTCATAGATGCGAAGATCATCAATAACAAAGACATCATTGCTAACATCACGAAGAGAAGTAATAATCTCTAATTCTTTCTGAAGGGGAAGTCTCTTGTCAAGATCAGGTTCAAGATCATAATCAAAGATTAAATTATCTTTACCCATAGTGGCTGGGAAGTGAGCATCCAACCAGAACAAAGTATTTAATTTTAGTTCTGAAAGAATTTTAGGAATAACTTCAAACGAATTTCCCAGATGCCAATTTACATTTTCAAGATAGTGAAACTTTTTCTTGTTGAATTCATACACATCTTCCATGATCTCAATGGTATGAACATTTTGGTTGGAATCTGCATCTACAACAGTCCTTACAACTTCAGCCTTACCTGTTCCAGTCTCTATAAAATTTTTAATATCATAGTAATCAAGAACTTCTTTGATCCTTACCGCTTCATTCAGTTGTCCCATTTTCAACGTCTCCTAAAAATACAGGTCAAAATGTTATCTTCTTTTTGATTTGGGTTTTTCCTAATTGTATCTTCAATATTACTAGAAGTCAATAGATAAAACCCTCTTAAATTCATAAATTTAACAAGAGATTCTTCAGTGAAATGCCATAGATGCTCATCGGGCCTTCTATGTTTCCAATTTAAAAACCATTCATCATCTATGTAGTGACAATTTGGAACTGTAATACAGACAAAATCACACTTCAGATCTTTTACAAATTCAATATCTTCAAAGTGCTCTAGTGAATCAAAGAAAGTGATAACCTCAAAGAAACTACTAGTAATATCCTCAACAAACTTACACTTGGGTGGAACAGGATATGTTGAAATATCGTGACCGTAGCAATTTGGAATTATTTTTGAAGAGGCTTCCAGAAAAGATCCATTACCATACCCAACATCAAGAATACTTTCAGGAACAAAACCAAGTGTTCCAATAATATTACCAAGTCTTAGATGAGACATATAGTTTGTAGCCTCACCATACCTAACATAACTGTTCTCTACATATGATTTGTCATATGAGATAGGTTCAACATTTATTTGACGAACTATTCCCTCAGGAGTTCTCTCATAGTTATCAATCATTGTTAATGTATTCTGCGACATTGTTAAAGATGTAATGAACTTGATCGTAGTTTTCTTTATCGAAAGTATAATAGTAAACTTTGGCGTTTGTTTTCAAAGTATCAATAATAAAACTGATTGATGTTGGTCGAGTATAAATCTCTTTTGCATTTTCAAAGACTTTACACCAATCAAAAGGAGTAAAACCGTCAAGTATTTGATTCAAAACAATTGGATAATCAAATACCTTTTTATCAAATAATTCATGTGTTTTATTTTCAGTATTATAAAACTGATTTACATACACATACTCACTATCATCACTCAAACCAAGAACATTATAATATAATTCATCTTCTTTTTCTTTGTTTCTATTATACTTGAAGTTGTCTCTCCAAACATTTGAATCCCAACCAAGAACAGAATACTTAGATGACATGATACGAGAGTCACCAATACCCCATAAGTGAGGTCGCATGATGCCCAGGTATGCATATTGTGGAGTTACGATAACTGCATCTTGGCCCCAATATTGTTTTAATGCAAATTCACTACTTTCAGAAACAAAATTAATATCAGGAATATATTCTGCCATCCACATAAGTTTATCTTTTATGGGCCAGACAACATCATAACCCATGGAGATAAACTTTCTTGCTACAGATTGAAGATAAAAAATGTCTCCAATACCTGCGGGATGATGAATTAAACAAGGTTTCATGCGAAATAATTTTCCCAGATAAAGTCTTCAACAACTTCCATTTTTAAAGCACGATTGAAATTATCTTCAATGGCATCTTTTCTTTCTTGATACATTTCTTCGGTAAGTGCTTCAATATCAAAACCATCATCCAAGATAATGATGCCATCGGTGTTAAACCACTTACCAATATTTGGCGTTCCATAGAAAATTGGAACAGTGCCACATAAGAAACAATCTAAAAGTTTTTCGGTAAACCAGTTATCCATGTTCTCAATTGCTACTGAGAACATATAATCTGCCAAAGCTTCTTCTTTGTATTCTACTTCGTTGAATCCACGCCCAAACAAAGGAGCATACTCTTTCAATTGCTCTACCATATGTAGGCGGTCTTGATGACCAGGCAAGAAAGAATTGTTAGATGAAATAATTGATACTAACTTACTCTTTGGATAGATTTGTGGCTCACGAATCCATGAACCAGATCCAGGGATCCACTTAATTCGTTCATGAAGACCACACAACTCTTCTGACCATGTAAAAATATATTCATAACAGTTCATGTATTCTGTTAGTTTTTGTTTTACATCATCAATTAGTGATTGCATCATCCAACCACATTCCAAAATCATTCCATATTTTGTTTGACTTTGGGTATCTTTCAATCCAAGAGGCAAAAACTTATCAACATAAAAGGTTTGATCACCCTGTTGTAGTTTTGAGAATGTTGCTGATTGATTCTGATGTCCCTCATGAACCCACCTAATATACTTGGATTCTTTTCCGTGAGTTGTATATCCTTTGTTTCCGTTCGTTAGATGAGTAAAGCTGTCACAAAAAAGTTTAAAGTTTTGCATTTTCAATTTGTTGATGAATCCAAGTGTATGTTTTACGAATACCTTCTTCTAGAGTCTGACTATAATCCCATCCAAGTTTCTCACGAATAAGATCATTGTTAGAGTTACGACCACGGACACCCTGAGGAGCATCGAGTTTGTACATTTTCCTAACAACCTTACCTGAAACTTTAGCAGCTGTTTCTACCAGTTGATTGATAGTGACCATCTCTTCAGAACCGATATTCACAGGACCCATGAAGTCACTGTCCATCATTCTTCGAGTCGCTTCAATGCATTCATCAATGAACAAGAAGGAACGAGTTTGTAGGCCATCTCCCCACACCTCGATGGATCCACCTGTCTCTGGAAGATACGCGACTTTACGAGAGATTGCAGCTGGTGCTTTCTCTCTTCCACCGTCCCAGGTTCCTTCGGGGCCGAAAATGTTGTGATAGCGAGCCACTCTAACAGGGATCCCATAATTACGATTATAAGCAAAGTAAAGACGTTCGCTAAAAAGTTTTTCCCATCCGTATTCGGAGTCTGGGTCTGCTGGATATGCGGATTCTTCACGGCAATCTGGGTTGTCAGGATCGAGTTGATTGTGCTCTGGATACATACATGCCGAACCAGAGTAGAAAATCTTAGTTTGATTTACATCGTGATTTTCATTAAACTTACGTTGCTCATCAAGAACATTTAAGTTGATACTAACAGAGTTGTGCATGATATCTGCATCGTTCTCACCAGTGAAAACAAAACCTGCACCACCCATATCAGCAGCAAACTGATAGATCTCATCAAAAGGTTGTGCAAACTTTTCAGCAATCTGCTGATAAAAATTACCAAGATATCCAGTAAACCTAATGCATCTACGAACCATATCTACGTTGCGAAGGTCCGCAAGGACAAATTCATTTGCTTCCGATTCAGAGAACTCAGGGCGTTTAATGTCAACACCACGTACCCAATAGCCCTCTGAACGAAGGCGCTTCACCATATGACTCCCGATAAATCCACCAGCACCTAGGACCAATGCTGTTTTTTTATATTCGGACATGTTTTAATTTAAATTCCTTCCTATGTATCATACTAAAAAAGACCCTTATTGTCAAGGGTCTTATGAAGGTCAGGCTCGCCAGTTGGCACGTTTTGTGACCCTTACCAACGGGGTCAAACATATCAAGGAAACCTTGATGTGATATTAAATGAAACTGTATATCTGTTATCTTTTACTGGATTAACATAATGAGGTAAATTTGATGGAAATATTATTACACTACCTTCTTTAATATTCGTTGTTGTTATCGTAGAATTTAAATAATATATTTGATCCATCACAATAAAACCTGTTGTATTTGGTTCATTAACGTCCATCAAATAAATTCCAGAAAAAGATGGAAAATTGGAACCATCATGAATATGAACTTCTTGATATCCACCCTTGACATAATAATTGAACCACATATTTGTCACCTCACTATCTGAGGGATACATGCAGAGATCAACCTCTTTAAGCATTTTATCTAAGGGATCCCAAACAACAGAATCTTTGAAGAAATCTTCATAAAGATAAGGAGTTGGAACATCAATAGAAGAGTAAGAGTCCTCACAGTTCCATCGGGCAACTCTCATATCTTCTTTATTTTTCTCAAAACTCTTTTTGATTTGAGGTAAATAGTGTTCTTTTATTTCTTTGTGATTTGGAATCTCTGTCCAGAAAATAAAGGGTGGTTTAAAAGTTTCAATCACGTCTTACAATGTCTCTTACGTAGCTAGGTACACCATCTGGATCAAGCCATTTAGTGTATTGAAAATCTTCCATTGCAGTCATTAGTTGCATTTGATTATCACAGAGATACATGTCACTGTAACGTTTGGTCCAACTGTCTGCTTTTTGAATGCGATAGTCAAGGAACCCATTCTCAAGGGTTCCACATTCAACATAACGATAAGGGAAACGTTCTAGAAGAACTTTCATGCAACCTCCACAGATTGGAGATCAGCGTAGATTTGTTCCATCAGAATTTCATAATCATCAAGAGGATCATCAGAAAAGACAACTCCCTGATTCTCATAATAACGACGAACTTTCTTGAAGAGTTTTGGATTCTTTACATCCAAGAGAAAGTCACCGTTGGAAGCATCACGAAGAGTTTGAACGTCTTTCTTGAACTTAGAAGTCAGTGTCATTGCTTTGATTTATTACCTAGTCATTATAGGGGATTAACGTGCGGGTGTCAATCCTTTTCGTACTCGTCGGTCATTTTTTTGTGGAGGTCTGAAAAATCATTTGTCAGATCCACAAAGCGGTCAGCCCAGGTGTCTCCACCTTCTTGACCCTTGAGGGGATTAATACAAGTATTATCCCCATGATTGTTGCAAACAAGGCCTGCAAGGTCTAGATCAGATCCTATAGCGCCTGTTCGCCAGTAATGTTGACCATTCATCCAGACAGCCCCGCATTTGGGGCATTCCTTACGTTCCAACTTTAAGTCGGACAAGTTGAGGTCGGACATGTTTTTAGATTATTGGTGAGGGAGGTGGACCCAAATCAGATAAAACTTCTTGTTGTTTTAAATAGAGTAGGGCATATTTCAATAATATATCTTTTACTTCTTCGATGTCGTCACACTCAGCAACTTGTCGAGAAAGCATTTCATATGTAAACTGTTTTTCCGATGATTGTAATTCCATAAGTTTTCATATTGTTACTATTTAACAGATTCTAATTTAACACACTCCATTCTCAGAAATTTTTCATTCAGATCATAGTATAGTTTTTTACGTTCTGTCGCGACATAGTAACCAGTAATCTCATTACTATTACAGGTATAACCATAGGCTTTTACTTTTTCACAGACACCATCAATGTTTAGACACTTATTGGTGTGAAGGTAGTCGTGATAGCGTTGGTCTAGGTTAATCATCGGATTTCAAAGTTTAGTTTACGAACCTTACGCTTGCGTCGGTTCTCTTGGAATTCTAGGTCATCTGAACTCAGATGTCCGCTATATTTTATATTCTTTTCATGATTCAGCAGAACAACCTGGCCCAAATCGATAGCTCCTACTGTGTCATCCAATACTTTCATCATGTTTGGACATCCACAGCACTTGACTTTGCTAGTGCTTGTCAGTTCTTTTCCACATTGTTTGCATTTTGCAGTTAACATAACTCCCCTTCATATAAATCTTTTAGGATGCCTACCATCCTATATATACCAAAATTTATATTGATTCAAGCGGGATATCGGAATCGAACCGATGACGAAAGGTTGGAAACCTTTAGTTTTGCCTCTAAACTAATCCCGCGAGGCAGGCTCACCTGGAATCGAACCAGGGACATCCGCTTAGAAGGCGGAGGTTATATCCTCTTAACTATGAGCCCTTGAGTTCTTTCTTGACTTTGAAGTACTTACTATAGTACCTTTTTTTCATTTCGTCAAGAGTATCCATATCTTCCTTAAATCCCAAATATTTAAGTTGTTGATATGATCCCTCAAGTTCACTAATCAATCGCAGAAGATTGATCGGCGTAACAGGGAATCCACCAAACTTATATGAGCTACAGTCTCTGATATAATCGGGACATTTATAATCGTCAGATTCCTCATTCATTAAGAATATGCTTTTGCATACCTCACTGAAACTGTCATACGACCATATCCAACATCAATATCATCATGCATAGTCTGTGGATCATCATCAAATGAATGATCTTTATGAGATTGATTACCAGGATATCTTACAAGTCTATTTGGAATTGGATAGATTGCTACACCAGTTTTAGTTTCATCATCGAAGAATTCTAAAACTCCATTCGCATCTTTATGCCATTCAGTATTTAAAAAATACAAGAATGTTGTACTATCATCCTCTGTATCTTTATGATGAATACATGTAACTTCATTTGGCATAATACGCTTTGAAGTTATTTCAATTGGTGTTTCACCAGCATATGCTGGAAACTGTTCTGAAATTTTATCGACAAAGAAATTCCAAAGTTTTTCTTTTCTTGGAACACGATTTAGTGTATATTCATCGAAATGATCCCAAACAAAAAAGTCCAATGGATTTCCAGCAAGCATCCATGGATCTTTTAAATACTCCACTCTTGCTGCTTCAACTGCAGCATCAACTTCTTCTTGAGTACGATATTCTGGCCCAAAATCAGCAATAGCATAGGGCATATATTTGTCAGAATCTCTGACACCATCAAGGTCCACATAGTGATAATCTCCAGAATCACGGAGCTCATCCCATACCATCTGATGATCTTCAGAACTTAAAAAGTTGTCTTTAATTTCGTATATCATTTGTTTTTATTAGGACCAAACAAGTTTTTTATGGTAATCGTAAGCGTAGATTTCACGATTCCCTTTGATGCCCCATCCTAACCAATAATATGCGGGAACCATATACTGGCGGACAGTTTGCCCACTGCCCTCAAACATAGGTAAATAACGTTGGAAAGTTGTTTCATTAATCATGAAACGAGTCTGACCTTCTAGGGTAGATGGATCACATTCATATTTATTACAGAAGGAACCAAGGGCATTATATCGACCTATTGAGGTCCACTGAATAAGCCCATAACCACCACTATGGCAATTATGGTAAGAAACTCTAGCCCCTCCCTCGCATATGTTGGGAATGAAAAGACTTTCCTGTTTAATATTTCCCAGAATTGTTGAGAGAGCATTCCGATCTGTGATTCTGGTGTGTTCTTGGAGTTGTTCAAGGACATACTTTTCGTTAGGTGTGCAATCTGGGCACTTCCAGTTTTTCGCTACAACTTCAATCGGAACAGCAGCTGCCTGTTCTACTGGAGGTGGGGTTGGAATAAAAAATGCTGTAAGTGTTTCAAGAATCATGGGTAAAATAATCTTTCCTGTAATAACGACCGAGGATATTGCTATTATAGTACGCAGGCGAACCATCGTCAAGAGCCTCTGTCAAGACATTGTGAAGGAAGAGTTGACGTGTCTCTTCATAGTTGACACGTCCTGGTGTGCCGTGTAAGGAGAGGATTTCTCTAGCAAAAGCGTCCCGTCCATATCTTTTAATATCTTCATTAAGTTCTGGACAACTTCCATAGTAGTTGCGCCAGTTACTCTCAGATGTAACTCTTCTCCGCTTAGTAGCATTAGACTTAGCTCTAGGCTTTCGCTTTTGAACGAAGTATTTTCTACCGATGTAGGTGCGGTTCGTGGTGCTACAGGTAATTTTGTAAACAAAACCATAGTTGTCCCCAACATCGCCCCCACTAAAAGGGGACTCCATATAGATCCAGGGATTTTCATAATCTACTTCCTTTGTCACATTACAATGACTAAACTAAAAAATATTTAGTCAGTCTGGGTAACCATCATCATCAAAGACTTCATCATAGTCTTGCATGACAGATGGATTAAATCGATCAGGAGTTGTGTACGCTTCTGTATCTGAATAAACTTCAGACTCAAGTTCTTCAACAATCTCTTTGAGAGCCATTACTAATACCTTAAGTTTAGCTTTGTTCATTTCTCTTTACCTCTGACAAGGCAATTGTACATAAAAAAAGGGGTCCTGTCAAGGCCCCTTTTGAAAACTTAGATTGAATTTGAATCAACCTTCGGTAACAGTCTGAATGAGAAGATTTAGATTCTCTTCATCAAGTTCAGAGATGATGTAGTTTGCTTCTTCAATAGTTGCAGCCTCTTCAGTTTGAAGTAGGAACTCGACCATTGCAGAACCCAAGTAGCACTGCTCAAGGATGCTGTTGATGAATTGATCACTTAGACCCTCAACAACGGTTAGAGCGGATTCTAGGGAGTGTGCGATGCCCTCAGAGACGAGGTATTGCACCACCATGTCTAGTTCAGCCTCTTCCTTCTTGAATCTCTTAACACTGGATAGAGCGGCGTTCAGGCCTGAACCTACCTTAGCAGTTGTTTTCTTAGCAGCACCAGATACTGCACCAGCAGCTGCTGATGGTTTTGCGTTTTGGGCCTCAACTGCTGCCTTATGCTGTGCAAGAGTTTTATAACGACCCACCTTTGTCTTATCATTAGCACCAGTATAAGTACTAGCAGCAGACTTGGGACCTTGACCTTCTTTACTACCCATAGCAATTGCTTGTCTGGAAGTAATAGGAGTGCTGGGTTCTCTAAATCCTGCAGGTCTGCTGCCACTTGAGGAACGACCTGAAGAACCACCACGGGAACCACCTGAGGAACCACCACGGGAACCACCTGAGGAACCACCACGTTGCTGAGGGCGTCCGCCTGAGGTGGGCCCAGGAGTACCACCCTGGTTGCGTTGCTGTCTCTCGTCTCTATCTAGTCTGTCTGTTGCAGGAGTACTTAGCCTTCGTTGGATTGCTTTAGCATCTGGACTACCAGCACCAGCCAGGTTACTTAGAATATCGGGTTTAGTTTTTGAAGATGTACCACTGCTTGAGGAACCACTGCTTGTTTTATTTTTATTACCTGATCCGCCACCCATTAGACCACTGGCCACACCTCCTGCTGTACCAAGAACAGTTCTGGGAATAACGGTTGTCGCTTGGCCGAGAGCATTTGCTGCCTGGGCGGAACGCCTATTAGAAGTGGTTTTCCGACCAAGCACTCCCTGAACTGCAGCACCTCCTACATCACCAAGAACCTCACCACCCTTTTGGAGCACGTCGCCAGTCTGCTTAAGACCTTGCTGAAGGCCCTTTACTCCACCCTTAACAAATCTACGGAGTCCTCTTCCCTTATCTTGACCAGTTTTAAAACCTGGGAGTCTATCGAGAAACTCCACAATCGATTGAGTGAGTTGATGTACAATCTCAGGAGACTCATTCTTCATTCTGGTTGCCATGGCACCAGGAATATATCTAAGATGAGTTTCAAATAGAAGTGACTCGTTTAGATGGGGTTGAACTGTTTGTGAATGAAGTGACTCTTCAAATACATCATCAATTTTAGCGATTGATGAAGTCTTAAAGAATTCTTTTACATCGGACTCAGTATAACCCTGCTCAACCATGTAAACACCTACAGAGTTGATAACAGTCTCAGCAATGATCTTTGCTTCTTCGAGTTCCTGTCTGTTGGCATATACAGAATTATATGACTCAACTAGTCCTTTTAATTGATTAGAGGGCTGCATTTTTTTAAGCGAACTTTTTTCCTGCTTTTATTTATAAAAAAAGAAGGGCAATCAGCCCTTCTCTTGTCTTGATTTAATAGGAGTCAATGGTTCAATACGATCCATCTCTTCCCATATTTTTTTGAAATTGTCAAAGTTTGAATCCTGCGAAGGAGTCTTTTTTGACATCTTGTTTGATTCCACCGACGACATAACTTTCTACCTCAGTTTCTTGTGGAGCTACTTGTAGTCCCTTTGACGAAATCCAATGTTCGGTCCAAGGAAGTGGATTATTCTTCGCTGCAATATCGTAAATTGGTTTAATACCAAGAGACTTCATGCGACGATTTGCAATCCACTCTACATAATTTTTGAGTAATTTATCATTCAAACCAATCATTGAACCATCTTTAAACAGATATTCTGCCCAAAGTTTTTCTTGGTTCACTGCTGTTTCAAATGTCCTAATTACCCAAGATTCCTCTTCCATAGCAATCTTTTTCATATCAGGATCATCACCTTGTTTCCACTTATTCAAGATGTTCTGAGTGATGACCAAGTGTTGATTTTCGTCCCTGGAGATAAGGCTAATAATTTTTGCCGATCCTTCCATAAGCTTAAGTTCGCCAAATGCGAACGAGCATGCAAAGGAGACATAGAACCTAATTCCTTCCAGGATGTTGACGTTAGCGACTGCTCGGTAGAGTTTTCTTTTGAGTTCATAGAGGGTTGACGCGGCTACAGGAACCTCATCCAAGACATGTTTCCACATATTACCACTGGCATATTCAGCGGCACTTGAAATAAAATCATCATAGGATTCAGTGACAGCTGTTGCTCTCTCTAGAATCTTTGGATCTCGGAGTATGGTGTCGAAGAGTTCTGAAGGATCAGCATACACATTTTTAATAATGTATGTGTAGGAACGACTATGGATCATCTCCATAAATTCCCAAACCTTCATACACGCTTCTAGTTCTGGAAGAGAACAGTATGGCGCGAAAGCCATACCAGGACCCCTTCCTTGTACAGAGTCTAGCATAACTTGGTACTTCAAATTGGAAGTAAAGATATGTTTTTGCTCTGGACGTAGGGTTTGATAATCTGAACGGTCCTTCTGAAGTGAGACTTCTTCAGGACGCCAAAAATACCCTAGTTGTTGAGTGGTTAATTTTTCAAAGACAGGATACTTGTAAGAATCATATCTTTGCACCCCTAATGGAGCACCAAAAAACATTGGTTGCTTTAGGGTATCCACTTGTTCGGAATTGAAAACTGTAAGCGAATCAACTTTCATATTAGATTTTACTGAATCATTTGGATTAAACGAATCATTTGTCTTAAATTTTACAAGACTCACAATCTTCCTCCTCGGTTTCTATTTCTTGAATTAGTGAATTTAATTTATCAATCTTATCATCATCCATTTCATCAGACTTCAAATCATTTGTATTCTGATAGTATGATGTTTTCCACCCGTACTTATATGTAGTTAATAGATCATTTATCATGACTGATACAGGGACCTCATTATCATCATAGTTTTCTGGATTGTAACTCCAGTTTCCACTAATGGCTTGATCAAAGAACTTCTGTATCACTGAAACCACTTTAACATATCCATCATTGGATTTCATGTCCCACAGTAAAGTGTAATTATTCTTTAATGTTGTGTATCCAGGGACAATTTGCTTGAGCGGCCCTTTCTTTGACTTCTTAACGGACAAGTATCCTCTAGGCGGCTCGATTCCGTTAGTCGCATTTGACACAACGGAGCTACTCTCCGAAGGCATTTGTGCGGACAATGTTGAGTGCCGTAGACCGT
>Ga0163109_10002943_pt1 | contig 13081 bp, 11 predicted proteins | sample CRUFie1St13metaG_FD_108704 | JGI IMG/M metagenome (GOLD analysis project Ga0163109, IMG submission 108704) | Marine microbial communities from the Costa Rica Dome - CRUD Field 142mm St13 metaG | ecosystem: Environmental > Aquatic > Marine > Oceanic > Photic zone | place: Costa Rica: the Eastern... | reverse complement strand
CTAAAGAAAAGATTGCTTGTGGGGTGGCAGGTGTAGGTTATCTCGGTCAGCATCACGCAAGAATTTATAACGAATTGGAATCTAGCAATCTTGTTGGTTTCTATGAGCCATCTGATGATGCTGCTCAAAAAATAGAGGATGCTTATGGTTGCAGAAGGTTTGGGAACTTGGCTGAACTTGGCCGGGCATGCGATGCGGTCAGCGTAGTCTGCCCCACAGATCAGCATGCAGATGTGGCAATCCCCCTACTTGCACAGGGTTGTCATTTATTGGTGGAAAAGCCTATTTGTACTTCGAGTTTGGAAGCGGAAAAAATTTTGCGGAGCGCCAATGAAAATCAGGTGATGGTACAGGTAGGTCATATAGAACACTATAATCCAGTGATGGATTATTTAGAAAACGCGGTTGTATCTCCTAAGTTCCTGACTGTTGACCGTTTGGCCCCGTTTCAAGTAAGAGGAACAGAAGTTGGAGTGGTTTTAGACTTAATGATCCATGACATTGGTATTGCCCTTGCGTTGGTTGCTTCTCCATTAAAGTCGGTTGAAGCAATTGGTGTGCGTGTTCTATCCCCAACAGAAGACATTGCCAATGCCCGTCTTGTTTTTGAAAATGGATGTGTGGCCAACCTGAATGCCAGTCGGGTCAGTGAGAAAAAAGCCCGGGAAATCAGAGTTTTTCAGGATAGTGGATACCTTTCATTGGATTTTATGAACCAGAAAGGACATTTTATTCAAAAAAATGGAATGACACTTGATAGGAATGAGGTGCCGGTTGAAAAGGGAGAACCCTTGGCTTTGGAAATCGAATCATTCTTGGATTGTGTTATCGAGGCAAAGAAGCCCAAAACGGACGGTTTATTCGGTAAGTCTGCACTTGAGATTGCTCTCAGTGTAACACAAAAGATCGAATCGGGTTGGTAAACGAAATATACGGAAGGTCGCTTTGTTTTATCCATTTAGATCCAAGCAAGTAGATCTGCTTGTCATTGCAGGAGAAGCTTCCGGAGATGAACATGCAGCACATTTAGTAGAGAATTTAAAAAATAGATATCCTGATTTAAAAGTAGCAGCTTTAGGTGGAAAAAACTTAAAAGAGAGTGGGGCTGATTTTCTTTTTGACTTGGTTGATCATGCCGTAGTTGGAGTTTTTGAAGTGCTCAAGAACTATGGTTTTTTTAAAAAACTTTTTGGGTGCACCTTGCAATGGGTAGAAGAGTTTCGTCCTAAAGCTATTCTTCTTATTGATTACCCGGGGTTCAACCTGAGACTGGCTGAAGCACTTAGGAAAAAAGGACTATCAAGGAAGGGTGGTGGGGATATTCAGGTTCTTCAGTATGTGAGTCCTCAGCTCTGGGCGTGGAAGCCCAAAAGAAGATTTAAGATGTCCAATGTTTTGGACGCTTTGGCTGTAATTTTCCCATTTGAAGTCAAATGCTATGAAGATGTTAGCTTGCCGGTATCATTCGTGGGACATCCCTTTGTTGGAAGCGATTACCATTCACCAGTTAGCTACGATGAAAAGGGTCCACTTCTTTTGTTGCCAGGTAGCCGAGTTCAACCAATCCAAAGAATCCTTCCTTGTTTTTTGGATGCTGCGGAAAAGCTCATAGAATGTTACCCGGATTTGAAAATTGAGGTACCTGTACCCAGTCCTCAGATAAAAGATTGTGTGAAGCATATTCTTTCTCTCAGACCAACCCTCCGTAATCGAATATTAATTCGGGAAAACCTGCACGGTTTGAAGGCACGTGTAGCTTTAATGAGTTCGGGAACGATGTCTTTTTCCTGTGCCTTGGCTGGTATTCCCGGAGTAATCGCCTATAAAGCACATTTTCTAACCTACCTGCTTGGTAAGATCCTGATCAATGTTCCTTTTTTGGGAATGGCAAACCTGCTCTTGCCGGATGCACCTCCTTATAAGGAATTCATTCAATCTGACGCCTATGGTGCTTCCTTGTCATTAGCTGTTAAGGAAATTTTGTCGAATGAAAGCAAAAATCAAAAGGCTTTCAAAGAAGCATCTGAACAGTTGAGAGTAAAGTTAAGAAACCCTCAGGAATTGGATGCAGTCGATTGGCTGGCAGATGAACTAGGCATGGCATGATGGGTCATTTGTTCCCAAATTCTAACTGCCTTTTTACTGAGCACATTTCGACATCTTTCCACTTCCGCTATGCGAGACTTTAAGTTCTCGTTGGCGATGGCTGAGACATCGTCCATATTGTAGAGGAAAACATTATCCACTTTCGCAACTGATTCATCGATATTACGGGGAACAGAAGCATCAATCAGGAAGAGAGGTTTTGCTGGTCTGTGCTTCATAGCTTTACGAACTTCAATTTCTGAGATAAGGGATCTTCCACTTGCGGTGGATGTCAGGATTACATCAAAATGATGGAGTGATTCTTGATATTTAGAGAAGGATAGGGCGAACCCTCCAAATTTCTCAGCTAGCTCATCGGGTTTTCTCCGACTTAGTGGACACCAGTCAAAGGTTCTGCTTGTTACAGTTATCGCTTGGGAACCTCTCGATTTAAATGCTTCCATCGCTGACTCAGCCACTTCGCCTGCTCCGATCACAAGAAGCCTTGAGTTGGAAACTTTGCCGAAGATTCTGCGGGCAACTTCGCAAAGAACATTACCCAGGTTGATTTGGCCTTTGGATATTCCCGTATTCGTTCTGGCCCATTTCGCGGCCTGAAATCCTTTTTGAAAAAGACGATTTAACATTTTTCCGGAAACATTCCGTTCGCAGGCATCTTCATAAGCTTTTTTGACCTGACCCAATATTTCAGTTTCTCCAACCATTTGAGAGTCAATGCCAGCAGTTACCTCGAAAAGGTGACGAACCACTTTCTCTCCGGAATGTCGATACGAGTGTTTATGTAAAAAGTCTGGGTCAATTTTTCGAAAATCACTCAGGTATTTGTGCAAAAGATCGGAGGAGAATCCATTGTTGGATGCACCGTAAATCTCGGTACGGTTACAGGTGTTTAAAAGCAAACATTCGTCTAAGCCAGGAAGGGCAGAGAGTCCGTTGTAAAATTCATCGATTTTGTCCTGTGGTAAACTTATCTTTTCGCGAACAGCTAAGTCGGCAATATGATGAGAGCTTCCCAAAAGGTGCAACGATTTAGATTTTTCGCTATTACTCATCTTGGGGTTGAAAAGAAGTTATTGGAAGGTTTTCATTTCTGCTTTTCGAATTCACAAATCCCATGCTGACGATGGCTACAACGAAAAGAGTGATGGCTGTTTTGGCGAATTTGGATCCAAACAATCGATTACTGTATCTTAAAAAGAAAAGAATAGAATAGCCTGCCCAAAGCAGAAGGGTGATAAATAGTTTAAATGAAGTTACATATTCTGGGTGTTGAATCCAGTGCATTCCTCCAACAATAATAGAAAGACTTAGAAAAAGAGTGCCGACTAAAAGGAGTCTAAAAGCGGAATGATCAAGGTCGTGAATGGGCGGAAGAAATGTCCCCCATATTCCTGATTTTTTGGAAAGAAGTGATTTCCGTTGAATTAGATACATTGCACTCACGATTGCGAGCAGGGCGAAGATTCCATAACTGAAAATTGCGATTGAAGCGTGGAGTTCAATCCACGGGTCAGAGAAGAGACGTTGGTAAGAAGTTTCGATCCAATATTTATGATCCCACCGAGCATTGATCAGGGAAATAATTCCAAAAAAACCTGCCATGCCGGAGCACAGGGATCCTAACAAGTTAAGTTTCCATAGGAGTCGCAAAATAAGAAAGGTTACAATCAGCGACCAAGTAATGAACTGTATTCTTTCGAAATTGTTACCGAGGGGGCACCCGCTAATTTCCAATCCGCGGAGGTAGAGACCACGGGTCTGCAGGAAAAAACCAATTATAATGGCAAGGAGAGTTGCCTGTTTGCAGAAATTGTTTTTTGAAAAATAAGTGCTGGCAAAACCAAAGCCGACAGCAAAAAGATATAGTATGGAGGCTATCCAGAGTACATCTCTTGCTTCGTTAAAGCTCATAATTAGCAAATGTCAGAGGTGGATTCCGCTTATAAATTAGTCTTGATAATGAACGGGACAAGAGGAAAAGAATTCCCTCATTGCTGCACAGTCTTGCCCAACGCAATTCTCGCAACAAGGGCGAATTGAAGATTTATAACTCTCTGACATATGCTCTTGGACAAGTTTAGCACAAAGTTGGATAAAAGTTTCCTCTAGATTAAAGCAATCTGCCCGACTAAATAATTTACCTGCTTCTTCAACATATTCACGAAATTCGATATCGATTTCATCCAGGGTTTCTATGTGATCGGTGGTAAAAGCAATGGGGACGATCAAAATTGCTTTTTCTTCGGTTTTTTCAATCACTTCTGGAGTACTTGGTGAAAGCCATTTTGTTCGTTTGGGACCTACCTTACTTTGCCAACCAAGGGCATGTTTATGGTGCAGACCAAGCTCTTTGAGTTTTCTTTCGATATTTCCGACTGAGCCTTGAATTTCCTGATTATATCGGTCTCCTTTTTCAAGACAGTAAGCTTCAGGGAGGCTGTGTGCGGAATAAAGTACGAGCACTTCTTCATCCTTCAAATTATTGGTGTTAGAAAACTCACGAAACTTCTTTTCAATAAGCTTGGCCCATAGGTCGGTGTAATCCTGACGATCCCACCATTGGTCAATTACAGAAATTTTGTCTTTTAATTCGGGATTATTTTTGAGCCAACGGTACGCATCACAGAGGCTTGACCCGCTAGTCGAACAACTATGCTGGGGATAATGAGAGAACAAAATAATTCTTTCTGCTTTTTGAAATCGTTTCAATTCTTCACCTGTACGGGGAACCGCATAGCGGAAACCGGGCACACAGGCATGCGGAGCGGTTTCAGGACTCGTTTCGTCTAGTAATTCTGCGATTTGCTCGCCCTGATCTTCCATGATTTTTCTCGTAGGAGAATACTGCCCCAGCTCTTCATATCTTTGCTGGATGAAGGGGGTTCTTCTCCAAGCAATAAAATTGCCCAGTATCTTTTGAACAGGAAGTTTGAGCAATTCCCTATCTTGAAAGAGTTCCTTGAGGTAAGGGTGTACCTCATCAGCAGATTCGGGACCTCCCATATTTAAAAGCAAAATTGCTGTTTTTACCGGTTTGGTTATGGGGTCAGAAATCATGGTTAGTCATTAAACGGAAAGAGATTATAAACCTATAATATCCTAGCGTATGATTATATTTAGTCAAAGAGAGATATGGTCTTCAGGTGACCATACAATTGGGAAGGGGTGCTCCATTTATATGGGAACCTAGGATTTGGAGTCCCTTGTTTTCTAAACTTAATGCTGAGGCAGCCTTTATTCTCGCGTCCATTGTGGAATCAGGAATTGGAATAGATTTTGGCCATAATTTAACATGTTCAAAAGTCGGTTTTCCATCGATTCCCAGAAGCTTCTGATTTTCCTTGTAAGCGAGTTCCATAATCTCACTTTCCGGAAGAGTGCAAAATTCGGGGTTTCTTTCTCCACCAACGAAGGTCGTGAGAAGGGCACAGTTTTCTGGAGCTCGATTTTGAAATAAAGTACTGGAAAAAAGAGTACCAAGAATCTTCCTTTTTTCTTTCTCAGGTACAAGGAAACCAAAACCATCCAGGGGGTGCTGGATTTGTTGCCTCTTGAACCCTTGAAAGCAGAGGGCGAGGGGGGGATGGAATGTTTGTGCAAGTGTTTTTAAATGGTGGGCAGCTTTGATACCTACCCACTCGATTTTTAAAAGCATATGGCTCGGTAGTGTGCTTATCACCTCATCGAAAAGTTCTTCTTTTATTTTACCATTTTGAGTTTCTCCTTGAACGCTCCATTTACCATTATTCTTAATTTCAATCTTTTTAATTTCACATCCGAGAACAGGAGGGGTTTGCAGTTTTTCTGCTAATCTTTTGGGTAATTCCTGCATTCCTTCTTGGAAAGATATGAGACGAGACTTCGGAAGTTTTTCTGATGGTTGAATCCCTCCCCGCATCATTCCCCAAAAAATCGAACCAAATTTACGCTCAGTCTCATATAAACGAGGGAAGGCATGTTTTAAAATTAAGCTCTCGGGACGAGAGGCATAAACACCTCCTATGAAAGGGTTAGCACCGTAATCAAGTGCCTGTTTTCCCAATCTTCTTTCAACGAAGCTGGCCATAGTTTCTTCAGAAGCGTTGTCTTGTTTACGGGAAATAAAAGGTTCCAGGCAGAGTCTTATCTTGCCAAGAGGACTGAGAAAAGAAGAGGAAAGAAATGAAAGTGGGCCTTGGGGTAATGAGATTATTTGATTCTTCTTAACTATGAACCTCTTGGAACATTTCTGATTTGCATCTACAGCATATTCTAGGATTTTGTGTTGTTTGAGGAAATCTTCAGTTTTTTTTGTCCGAACACTCAAAGTATTCGCACCATAATCGATGAGATAACCCTCCGATTTCACTGACTCGAGTACCCCACCTACTCGTAAGTCTTTTTCAAAAATCGATACCTGTTTACCTTTATTTTCTTTTGATAAGGCAAGGGATATTCCAGACAAACCGGCTCCTAAAATACATACTTCTTTTTTATTCATTGAGCCTGTGATCTATCTTTAAGCTTGTGCAAATGGAGGAGCTTGGTTGAAAGTGTCATATGATCGATATAATCACGGAATCTTTGCGTACGATTGTTTCTTCAGGTAAGGGTGGTAAAGGAGATTTGATTTCAGCGCTGAAGCAGTTGGATGACATCCTAGAGGCAAACGGAGCTGTACTGGATGCAAGACTTCGTCATTTTCTTCAAAATAGAAGTTATGAAAAAGCCTTACTTTGGATCGAAGGAGGTAGCCCGGAAAAAGGAATTTGTCAGAAGTGAGCAGAAAAAAAGAAAGACTCCCTACTGAATCTGTTGAAGAATTTGGATCCAATCCTTTTGATGGATTAGTATCGGAAGGTCTCAATTCACAACCAACCAACCCTTCGTCTGTTGCATCCTCTAAGATAAAGGTTTCCTCTTCTGATAAATTAGGTAAGGGAGAACGCTTAGAGGTCAGGCGTGAAAAAAGCGGTCGTGGTGGAAAGACTGTAACTACAATCAAAGGATTCCCCTCGAGGATTTCGCAAGATGACTTCAAACGAATGCTCAAAGGACTAAAGTCTAGACTAGGTACCGGAGGCGGTTGGCGTGGTAACCAGATGGAAATTCAAGGAGATCAACGTGAAGTGATCTGTGAGTGGTTGACTGCTTTGGGTTTTAGACCAGTTTTAGCTGGAGGCTAAGGACTAATTAAGAAGCAGCCTGTTTTTCCTCTTCGGAATTAACCTTCTCAGTTTCTTTTTCAGAGGAGGCTTTTTGATCAAAGTCGTGATCTTCCAAGGGTTCCTGATTCATTACATCCTGAATGTCCTGCTCCCACTCATTTTTGGCTTTGCGGAATTCATTTACTCCCTTACCCAATGAACGAAAAAGTTCAGGAACTTTTTTAGCACCAAAAAGGAGAAGTACGATCAGGAAAATCAGAATAATCTCACCACCACCGAAGTTTCCGATGAATGCCAAAGTGATTGGAGTGTTTGTTATCATAGTAAAATTCTACTTTAGCGACTATTTCTAAGCAACTTTTTTGTCAAACTCTTCGCAGGATAAATATTAGAGCTTAGAGCCCCAATTGACGAAGAGCTTCAGGTTTTGGTTTATTAACAGAACTTTGATCGGCTTCAAAGAACCCATGCAATTGTCGTATTCGGGTCGGGTGACGCATTTTACGGAGTGCTTTTGCTTCAATTTGACGAATACGTTCACGGGTTACTTTGAATTGTCGACCAACTTCTTCAAGAGTACGACTATAACCATCTTTTAATCCAAACCTTAGAGATAATACATTTCTTTCTCTCTCGGTGAGTGAGTCGAGAACATCAATGATTTTTTCCCTAAGAAGAGAGTAGGCAGTCATATCATAAGGGTTCTCTGCCCCTTTATCTTCAATGAAATCACCGAAGTTTGTATCATCGCTGTCACCTACAGGGCTTTGTAATGAGATCGGTTGCTGTGCCATTTTCATGATGCTTTGGACCTTATCTAAAGGTAGGCCCATTTCTTTGGCGACTTCGTCCGGAGTTGGTTCATGCCCAAGTTCCTGCAACAACTGTTTTTGCACCTGCATAACCTTGTTCAAGGTTTCAATCATATGCACGGGAATACGAATTGTGCGTGCCTGGTCAGCGATAGAACGGGTAATTGCCTGACGAATCCACCAGGTAGCATAAGTCGAAAATTTGTATCCTCTGCGGTATTCAAATTTTTCGACCGCTTTCATGAGCCCCATGTTCCCCTCCTGAATAAGATCGAGGAAAGAAAGTCCGCGGTTTGTATATTTTTTGGCGATTGAAATGACGAGACGCAGGTTCGCTTCGACCATTTCAGTTTTTGCCTTATGGGCAAGTCGCATATTCAGTCTTAAATCTTTGATCAGTGCAACCAACTCGTCTGGTTCCATTCGAAATTTGGAACGGGCTTCCTTTAGGTCGCTTTTGATCTGTTCAAGTTTTACGCCTTTTCTTTTAATCTTTGCCAAGTCCTTTTTCGAAAGTTCTAGGTTATGAAGATTTCGGGCGATGGCTTTCAAATCTGGGTTAACCTGCTGAAGGAAATCCTCAAACACTTTGAGCTTCAAACAACATTTTTTGAAAATGGGAGCGAGTTCACCCTCATGATTTTTAAATCTAGTAAGAGATCTTTTGCGCTGGGTTTCATTTTTGGCAGCTTCGAAACTTATCCATGCTTTTTTGATTTTGGCATCCAATTCTTCAAGTGCAATTACCTGCTTATTGAGGGATCTGAAATATGCTTCTCGGCTATCAATCTTCTTGTCTAAAACTACGCGGTCAAAACGTTCCTCCCGTTCGAGTAGCTTCTTACAGATCTCAAGTTGGAAATCATTGGTCAACGATACCGAATAGATGATTTTGAGGGCAGCCGTTTCGGCACTTTCAATTCTTTTGGAAATATCAACTTCTTCTTCGCGCGAAAGTAGTGGTACTTTCCCCATCTGCTTTAGGTACATTCGGACAGGATCATCAAGCATATCGCTCTGATTTGTCCTGGCTGTTTCTTCTTCTGTTTCCTCTTTTTTCTTTTTAAATTTCTCAACATCTTTGGAATCCATCAGTTTGATTTCCAGGTTGTTGAAAATTGAAATTACATTTTGGAGTTCTTCAGGCTGATCAGCAATTTTGGGTAGGGCTTTGTCTACATCTCTGTAGGTAAGAAAGCCTTGTTCTCGGGAAAGGTGAATCAATTCACGAACTTTTTCTGTAACCTCATCGTCAAGAGCATGAGGCTCAATATCTTTTTTTATCTTGCTAGCGGCAATCTTGGCAGATGAGACATTAGCAGTGCTTTTTTTCGCAACCGGAGTTTTACTTTTCTTGGTTACCGTTGATTTAGCAGCACTAGCTTTAGTTTTGGATGAGCTGGCCTTGGCCTTGGATGTTTCGCTCTTTTTGGCAGATACTTTTGGTTTAGAGGCAGATTTTTTTGTAGATGCACTCTGAGTTTTTGTTGTCTTGCTTTTAGTCGCTGTGGTTGTGGATTTTCTCTTTGTGGTAGGCATATTAAGGGTTGGGCTCTAGCTCGGTGTCAAAAATTTTAGGAGGTGATTTGCGGGAAATACGAATTTCTTTTAGTTGTGTGCGTAAATCGTCTGTGGAAAGGGAAGTTGAGGAATTTTCTTGAAGATTGTTCAGCAGGTTTTTTTCAGCGAAACGAGACTGTCTAACGAACAAAGCAGATATACAATGGTTGGCAAGTTCGATGATATTTTGGTCTGGATCCTCTTCATTTTCTTGGAATATGATACTTTGAAAAAGGAAGCGTTCATCGTCCTCTTCCAGGAGTTCTTCCATCTCGGAAATGGACAATGGACCATCTGCGGAAATTTCAGCGATGACTTTTCCAAGAATCCGACCAGCAATGACCTTTGTGTCAAGCCACGAAGGGTCAAGGATTTGTGCAAGGGATCTTCCAAGTCGAACATCATGCAAAAGACAATAAAGTAAATCATCTTCCGCGGTTGTCAATCGTTCAGTGCCTATATCTGTTTTCTTTTGAGAAGCAGGCGTTGAGGCTCTTTCTTGATAGGCAGGTTTTCGGTTGTTTTTGTACTTGAGAAAGTCAGCTTTTACTGAAGATGATGGCACACCAAGAGTTGCGGATATTTCACTGAGATAGGAATCACAAAGAACCATCGAGTCCATCTCTGCAAGGGGAGGGAAAAAAAAGTCACCCACTTTTGCCTTCTCTTGAGGCGTAGGAGAAGAGCTCAGGATTTTTGAGCAAACATACTTCACCATCGGCTGTCCTTCTTGTATTAATTTTTGGAGGCCTTCCTTTCCCTGGTTGACTAATATCTGGTCTGGATCTGAGCCAACGGGGATGGTTGCAAAATGGGCATCGAGACCCGTTTTTAAAAAAATTGGAACATAGGAAAGGGCTGCTTTTTGACCGGCTTCGTCGCCATCAAGCAGGCAAACGATCCTGCGGGGGTTTGATTTCCTCATCAGCTCGGCCTGTGTATCCTTAAAAGCGGTCCCTTGAGGAGCAACTGTGGTATGGAAACCTTCCGTATGACAACGAATTGCATCGAGTTGTCCTTCTACAAGTAGAAAGTCTTTTTGTTCATTGATCGCTTTGTTTGCCAAATCTAAATTGAACAATAATTGCCCTTTCAGAAAGATTGGAGTTTCTGGAGAGTTTACATATTTTGGGGCTTTTTTTTCACCCCATTCAGGGGTAACTGATAATTTTCTGCCAGTGAAACCACAAATCCGGCCTAATTTCTCCCGAATAGGAATCATCAGCCTTCCGCAAAAAATAGAAACCCAGTCACTCTGATTCTTTCTTTCGTAGAATAAGCCTGATTTCGCGAGAATAGCCTCAGGAATTGCTTTTTTACAAAGAAATTTTCCTAAAGCTAACCGGTCGACAGGGGCATAACCAACACCAAATTGGCTGGCGGTCTCATGAGTGAATTTCCTTTCATTAACCCAATAGTTTCGGGCGGTCTCACTTTCTTTATCAGACCCGTTAAATTGATCGTGAAACCAATCTCTCACCATTTCCTGAAGAGCATAAAGCTCTTTTCGTCGAGATTGCCCAAGGGGTTGTGCACTAGATGTCCCTTCCTGAAACCGTAGGGGAATATTAAATTCACGCGACAAATATTCAACAGCTTCGTAAAAATCGAGATTTTCGATTTTTTGAATGAAAGTAATGCCGTCTCCTTTTTCGCCCGAACTAAAGCAGTTAAAAAAGCCCTTTTGAGGATGAACATAAAAAGAAGGTGTTTTTTCTTTGTTAAAAGGGCTTAAGCCCACCCAACTAGATCCGCTCTTTTTTAGCTGAACATATCGACTTACTATGTCAAATAAATCAATCCGGTCTTTCAATTCACCGACAAAACCATCTGCAAGTCTGGGCATTCTTAATTCAGGAAGCCTACTCTCTTAGTTTAAGGAGTTCCATTTCTGCTTGCCTTGAAAGGGGACTGCCGGAAGATTCTAACTCGATAACCTTGCGGTAAAGGACACCCGCTGTTACAGGCATTCTTTCAACCAAGTGATATCTTCTTGCCAGTTCCCAAACCAAATCACTTGAATCAGGGAATATTTCGCGAGCCTTTTCGAGCTCAGCAAGGTAGCGGGTAGAACTGAGTGTTTCTCTTGCAATTCTTAAATAGTCCATACGGATATCAAAGTTGGTGGGCTCATGTCTGATTGCTTCAAGAATCGTCATCTCTGCTTCTTTGGTTTCCCCGAGTTGAAAGTGAGCCTGAGAGCATAGTTTCCATGCTTCGGCATCTTCGGGGTTTTCTTTGATTGCCGATCTGGCAGAATACAAAGTTTCTTGGTATTTCCGGTCGAGATAAGCGATTCGTGCTTTTTCAATGTGTGATTCCATGGGTGGAATAGCTTTTTCTGGGGGAGGAGCAGAAAAAGCAGCAGCAAGGTTCATTGCAGTAGGAGCTACTTCCGCGGAGGGACCAGGGCTAACATCGGGTAGTCTTTCGTTGAGATCCGAAATTTCTTGAAGCGGGCGGCTTGGAGGTAACTTGGGCCCCCTTGCAATAACTGGCTTACTTGGAATGAAGTTTTCTTCATTATTGAGGACTTTGACCATTTGAGAAATTGATAGTTCGCTTGGTGCAAATCCTCTCCGAATAAACTCACCCAGGTTTTTTTGGCTGAGTAAGTTTGCAGAACTTTCAGCTAGAGTTGATTTTTCCAAAGCTCCAGGGTTCAGTTTTTCAATTTGGAAAATTAATTCCTCAGATTTTTGCACATTTTGAGATGCAAGTTTTATTTCAAGCAGGGAAATGAGTGGCGCCGTATTGTCAGCTTCTTTTCCGTGAGCAGTTTTATACCAAAATTCGGCCTGAGGCATTAAGTTTTTGGAAGACAGTAAATTTCCCATCATGAGACAGTCATTGAAAGTAAGATAATCAGACCCCTTGGTTAATGCATTAATTGCCTTGGTCGGTTGGTTGATGTTTGCGAGAACTCGTCCGTATTTGGCCCAACTCTCAAAATCCTTGTCATTAACTAGTAAATAATCACCGAACCTCTCTGCGGCAGAATTTAAATCTCCTGCTCGTGTGTATGCCTGAGCCGCTTCTTTTAATGCTTGTTCACTGGCACCAGCTGCAATCGCTTGATCAAAGCGAAAAGCGGACATGGCAAATTGATCAGCCTCTTGTAAAGCTCTGGCTAGTTGGATGAGAATTGCATGGGAATCTGGGAATTCACTATTGAATTTCCGTAAGATTTTGATGGCTTCGGCCGTTTTACCTTCAATCCTTTTTTCGACAGCATTGGAAAGATCAGGAAGTTTTTGTACTTGTTTAGAATCCCTTGTATCTGTGAAATGATCTTTTGTTTTATCCTTTTCGCTGCATCCACCGCAAAACAACAGTAATAACCAAATTATTGGTAGGAGGTTCGTAAAGTTTGCCATTCTCATGATTATTTCTTTTGCATAGTAACGATAAACGTCAAGCCATGGTAGCCTTAATTGTAATTTCCTTATTCACATT
>Ga0163109_10002942_pt1 | contig 13081 bp, 19 predicted proteins | sample CRUFie1St13metaG_FD_108704 | JGI IMG/M metagenome (GOLD analysis project Ga0163109, IMG submission 108704) | Marine microbial communities from the Costa Rica Dome - CRUD Field 142mm St13 metaG | ecosystem: Environmental > Aquatic > Marine > Oceanic > Photic zone | place: Costa Rica: the Eastern... | reverse complement strand
TGATTTGCAATCTTTTCTAACGTATTACTCATATTATCTTATACTCCTTTGTCTGCCTGCCCTAGTTCTACTTACAGCAGGTTTGACGATTCCTTTCCCTTTTGTTTGTTTACTATAATTGTTCTGAAGTCTTTCAATATAAGGGACAGTATTGACCAACTTCACTTTCTTATCTAATGAACGCTTTGTCCAACCCCTTCTCGCTCTACCACTTCTGACAGGTGTGGCTGATTTCAAGTTGGATAATAGGTCAGTTGAAAAACCTTCCAATTCCTTCTTGACTTTGTTCCGCACACTGTCTGCAGTGACTTTCGCGGGAGGGGTTAGACGCACGTTAAACATTAACTTGTAAGAGTTCTTGTTAATGCACCTGTTCCTTGGAAAGAAATTGATGCCTCAACTGCTCCGTCAAAGTTTGAAGTAATTGAATGACCTGTAATCACAACGTCACCCACAAGTTTGATACCTGTAGATTCGCCTGATGGATACAATTCAATCCTTGCTATTGTGTTTGGACTCTCAACGTATTGTAATAAGTTGGTTTGTCCGCCACCGTCATCCGCTCCTTCATCTCTTAGATATACATCTAATGAACCTGAAAATTGAGCGAGGCCTGCCGTATAAGATCTGTTAGTGCTTCCCATAGCGGTAGTTTCAATTGTTTGAACTTCCCTATCAACACTGAAGGATCTAACACTGGCTACTGCCGCTGGTGTGCCACTATTGTCTTCAACGAACTTGATTACTCCACTTTCGCCTGTATAGACGCCTAGATTTGCTCCCATTAGTTTTCTCCTTTATTGTTTAGATCTTTTGGACCTGAAAGATCATTTTCTGAAACAACTTTGACCTCGCCTACCTCAAGTTTTAATTTTGGTAAGTTGGTTTTTGTTTTTCTTTGTTGTTGTTTTACAGGTTCAACGGTCCAACCTGTATCCAAATGTGCTTGGACGTTTAGTCCACGCACCATCTTTGAATTCTTGCCTTTGTATAATTTTACTGCCATTTTAATTTGTCCTTAATCCATTTCCATATCTTCTTTATGTGTTTCATTATAGAACTCCTTTTTTGTATCTGTATGTTACGTCAACCTGCACAACGACTTCACCAAGTGGCAGTTCTCTTTCAACAACTTCAATGCCTGCAACCTGCGTTGTGACGTTGTGTATGTTTGTCGCCGCCAATGTCAAGTCTCTGTTCCTGCTGACTTCTAGTGTTTCTTCTATACGCTCTACTATTTCATTTCTCAATGTGTCAATTTGTGTGCCCCTTACATAACAACGTAGATTGTATCTTATTGTGCCCTGTCTCTCTCCCATAGTGAAATCTTCTCGTGTTTCATCTGCTGTTGTGATCAACACTGCTGGAAATTGTGTGATTGCTAATTTTTGAACGTCAAAGAATTCTCTGCTCACTGCCCCCACGGCAGGATCTGTCATATTCTCTAATTGTGCTTTGATGTTTTTTGCTATATCTTCTCGTGCTGACATTACCTAACCAATCTATTGAAATGGAAAGGCGCTCTCTCTGCTTCTGATATATCTCCTGATGAATCTAGATCATACTCAACACCTACCCTTAAAATTAAATCAAACTCTGTTTCAAATTTCTGTTCGTAGTATTTCATCTTTCTTTCAAAGACGTCAACTTCTTCTTCAAATTTAGAAAGTTTTGGATAGATGTAGTAGGCCAACACGTGATACACAGCCGCCCTAGTGAATTGTGAACTTGTGAGCCTTGATGGACTCAATCTTGTGCTTTCAGTGCCAATAACACTGATGTCAACGGTGCCGTAGTTTGCTTTGGGCCACCAACGGATGTTCAAAAGCCTTATGATGTCATCATAGGATTTCTCGTGGTCAGCATCAAACTCCGCTATGCCGTATTTCTGGATGTCTGGTTCGTATTCAAGTAGGTCTGTGTCTGTCGCGAATGTCGCCATAAAAAGGTCCTTCCTTATATGTTATGTAATTGGTCCTTCCAACTACATCATTATTTAGCGGATATAGAAAAGGCGAGCCTATACAATCCAATGATAGACCCGCCTTCAATTATGAGCAAGAAAAACTATTATAAGTTTTTCGCTCCTTTTACTCTAACCGCATAGTTTGATTTTAACACAGCGTTACCTCTGGCAGTAGTAGCAACATATTCTGTTACCCTTGCTGAAGCATCTCTTTGTGTTTCAACTCTAATTGGTCTTTTTAAGATGTGCCCAAATGCTTGAGGTGAAAAAATACACCCCTGTGCATCTGTAGCCACTGAATCAGCCGCTATCGCTGTAGATTGGAAGATCTTCACGTTGAATAATCTGCCAACATACGCTGATGATGAAATTAATTCATTACCAGTGTTTGATAGTGCGTTACCGTTTGAACTATTGAAACCAGCACCTGCTAATTCTTTAGCAATTCTGAATGCTTGTCCTGGATGAAGCACAGCGAAGTAGTCGCCTGCCGCATCAGTTGGAGCATTTACGTTTCTTAATTTGTAAACGGCTTTTAAGATGTCGTCTGCTGATAATTCAGTTGCGTTGTCTCCAACGTCATCTGAAATGTTTGCTTCTGTGAATAAACCAAAAGCATCAGTGTCTATTTTTTCCGCAATAGCATTGCCAAGTAGCACACCAGTATCGCTTGCCATATTTCTCGCAGTTGATTCTGCTAAAAGGTCTGACACGTCAACTCTAGCGCCAATTTCTGCCGCTGTAATTGTAACGTTACTTGTTGTGATTGCTTCTCCGTCAATGTCTTGTGCTTGTGTTGGTGCGAATGCTGTCGCTTCAGGATATACTGGCACTTGAACCGTTAATCCTGGAGTTCCAGACATATCATACACGTTGAATACAGAACCAGCGATTGATTTTTCTGATGCTGTAAAAATGGCTTCTCTTAAGACATTCGTCAGTAAAGACGAATCACTTGAAGATAAACCCGCTTCTGTCATAGATGATACACCCATCGTATGTTTCTCCTTTTATTGTTAATTTAAGAAACCTACGCAATATTATTGCCAAACAATTTGGCTCTATGTTGCTTGTAGATCTCCCTGTCCTTGGCCTTTGTAAGGTCAAGTTTATCTAAATCAACTTGTTTCACACCTTCTGGGGTTGTATTTGATTGACTGCCTGAACCTGTTGGTCCTGCTTGAACGAAATGTGGATTGGCTTTCAACCAATCTGATACTGCGTTTTCTACATCCAACGGCTCACCTGCTTCCGTGTATCTCGTGTTTCCTGATTTTGGATCTACGATCTCCACTTGGCCTGTTTCTGACATCTTGACTTGATCTCTAACAAGTTTCACAACCTGTTCTGGATTAACTGCCTTGTGTTTGCTTGCCGCATTCAACAGGGCACCATCCACTTTGATCTTCGTCAATTCATCAGTAAGCGTAGATATCTTGGATTGGGCCTTTTCAGCCTGCTCTTTCAATATCTTTTCAAACTCACCCTTCTTCTTCTGTTCCTCAAGTTTAGATTGCTCTTCCTTTTGGATCAGTGAATTGTAGTGCTCAACATCTACTCCAGAAAATTTCTTTGCCACTGATTGTTCGCCTGATAGTCTGGCTGACTTCATTGCGGCATTGAATTGTTCTTTCGTATAAACTGGTTGATTATCAGTTCCCTGCGTTGGATTTTCGTTTTTTGAGTCTTCTGTTACAGGCGCAGTAGTCTGTTCCTTATTGACTTCCAATGTTTCATCACTCATTGCTGTGTTCCTCCATTTGTTTTCAACGCTGGATAACGTCGTTATTGTTATTTATTTAGATGCTAATAGAACATATCGCTATGAGCATCAAGACCCCAAACGCGATAATAATCAGTCTTCTGTAATCTGGATTGGGCATCTCTTAACTTATTTAGGTCCTGTATGAATAATAGTGGTGCTTTTTGGAAACTGAACTGAACACCTTTGTGTAGTCCATTGTTGTCAGGATGATCATAGAGTATGGCGTGGTTAGGATTTTTCCTGTGTGCCTTGGCACATAGGTTTGATAATTTACGTTCTGTTATCTTCCTATTGAAAAAGATGATGACAATATCCAGATTAAAAGTGCTAAAAAGATCACAATACTGATTAACCTGATCCAACACATTGTCTTTCGCAGGAGTGATCTGTATCGTTTTATCTTGTAATACTCTTTTCGCAAAAGGACAGATTGATGTTCCAGTTTCTTTATGAACTTTAGCAACCTGTCCTGCGATCCATTTCTCAATGTCTTTACTTCCTACGTCCACCTTTTTTACGGCCTTTTGAAGTTTTTGACATTTTTGGCTTTCTTCTTCCACCTGTTCCTCTTGGCATTGTCTTCCTCCTTTTTGAAGGTATTACGTTTGTCAATAAAGATCTACCTGTGCTTGTGTCTAACATTTATTGGCTCCTTACCTTCGTTCTTTGATGGAGCATATAACTCCAACAATTCTAGTCCGCGTTTGTGTGCGATGTCTTTCATCTTTATGGTTGCCTTACGTGCCTGTTCAGCATAACGTCTGCTGGGCCTGTCCATAAGTTTCTCCATAGCCTTGAAGTAGTTCATACAAACCACTTTCAATTGTTCGTGCCTTGCTGTTTCTACTGGTTGTCTATAAATGGTTGCTATTGTCATTTCAATTCATCTGGTTGAATACTTGTAAATTGTATTGAATGCCAAGGTGCTATCCTACCGTGGCTATTCCTGTATAGTTCTCCTGTCTGGACGCTTTGTGCGGCCATATATTCTTTGTAGCCATTGCCAAACATTTTCTTTGCTATCACCATCGCTGGTTTCCATTCCTGCCCATTGCGGTAGTATTTCGTGTGGATGCTTTGTTGCCCTTTGGCTTTCTTTACACCTGCCATTACTGTCTACCTCCATTCTCTGATACTCCAGTATGCTGGCGATAGACTTTTCTGACCCTTTACTGCCCGTAGTATTGGTCTGAATCTTGCCAAAAATGATTTTTTTCTTGCTGGTATGTTTTTCTTTATGCTCATACCTGGCTGGCCAAACCTTACAATGTTCACCTTGCCTGTTTTCTGGTTACGCACATAGACTGCTCTTTTCTTTGACGCACCAGGTGTTCTGAATGGTTTGTTTAATGTGACTGTTCTACCTTTATACTTGGCCATTATTTTTTTCTCCGTCTCAAGTCAAGATCGTGTTTACGTGATCCACGTAGAAAACTATTGACCCTGCCCATTGCCCATTGGTTCATACCAACACCAGGTCTTGAACCTGCTGTAAGGAATGCACCCTGTCCACGTCTGTATACTTTACGCAAAGTGGCAAATGTGAATCGTGATTTGTTCGCTTTGCTTTGCAAAGTTTTCCTTGTGGCCGCACTCAATGGTTTTGCTCTACTTTTTCTTTTTGCCAAGTCTTACCCTCCTGTCAATCAATGATTGTGGTATTCTCTTGCCTGCTCTGGCAAGTTTGCTAATTCGTTTTGTTAATGATGCTAGTTGTGAACGTTTGGCACCTGTCACGCCAGACAGATACTTTTTAGGCACACCAGATCTTTTGTCTTTAGGAACTTTCCGTCTCTTCGCCATTGCTATCTCCAAAGAAGTTTTTCATTTCAGGATGTAGTTGCATAATTTGTTCATTAGTGTAACCTTCCTTGATCATATCTCTCATATGTTTTACTAAATCTTCTACTGATGCCATTGGCGGGTGTTGCATATCTAACTTCAACGGTGCTGGCTGTTGCAGTTCAGCAAGTTTGTCTTCGTCAGTCTCAATGATTTCAACCAACTTCTGATCTATAATTTGTTTTATATTTGGATCTGCTGGTTTTGAATCAGCGGCCTTTTTAAGAATATCCATCTCGTAGTTTCTGTCTTTGATGTTGAATATAGTTGGATATTTCACTTCGCCATCCCAGTCTATGCCTTGCCATTGTGCGAACAATCTCCATATCTGTTCTTCTGCCAATTGCAAATGCTTACTTTTTTCTGACAGTTTAGAATCTAGTTGAAGCATTTCTGTTTCTAACCTTATACCACTGCCTTGTCTCTGTTCTACTGCCCTTACACTGCCTAGGTGTGCCATCCTGTCAATCATCTTGACCTTCGTCTCAATTGAATTCAATATCATATCAATTGACTGTCCTGATGGTTGTAGCAACGAAGGACGTAGTCCTGGATCTAATTCGTTTGGCACGTTTATGATTGCGCCTGCTCCCGCACTTGCTTCTGTGTCTATTGTTTTTACAAGAGTGGGGTGTCCGCTGATACGAATTTGCTGTTCAATCTCTGACAGTTCATTGTATATTGCGTTCTGCACATCTGCTATGTCTCCAATGTCACTGATACCAATACCCCTTGTTGGTGATCTCTGTGCATACACCCAGACAGCAGGGATCTTGCCAAGATTATTAGGCATCTCTTGGATTATTTCCAAAGACTCCTGTTTATCTGGGTTGTATTCTTCTAAAAATATTTGATCCTTTGTGAAAGTTCTAACATAGTATCTTGTTGACTTCTGGTATGCTCTCTGTTCTCTTTCAAACAATCTTACCATACTCAATTCATACAATCCGTTTGGTAGTCTTGTGTATTCCCAATCTAGTATGTTTGGTGGAGTGTAGATTGAAGCATAAGGTCTTATGCCTTGTTGTAATTCATCTGCCCTTGTGCCTGCAGGTGTGTTAGGCTTGTCCATTAACACCAAGCAGTGTCCATATATGCTTGATTGGATGTTGACGTCTTTCATAAATGCGTTGAAGTCTCTGCCCTCAAGGTCAGTGTCTTTTATGAATTGGTCAACTTCTGGTAATCCTTCTAGGTTACCTAAAATTCTTTTTGGCTCATTCCTGAACAGGAACGAATTGAAAATGTGTATCACAGACTTGCAATGATTGTCCAGTGGTGTCTGTGCTATCCTTGACATATACTCGTGTGATGATTCCATCACATACTTTGTCAGGTAGTTGCCCATCCTGTATTGTGCACCACCATCATAAGAACGCTGTAGGTAGTCCCATCTGTGTATGTAATTTTGGTATTCTTCGTGGGTTGGAATGCCTTCTAGATTCACGCCACCGTGGTCAATGTTTTTGTTTGTCAAACTATAATCTGCCATTTATGCCTCCTGTTACACCAGTTTGAAAATTGAATCTCTGTGGTGCTTGTTTTTCTGTAGTCCTTGTTATTGGATACAAGAAACTGACCAAATACCCCAAACTATCGTTTGCGTGATCCCAACCTTCATCCTTGGTTGGCAAATTTGTTCCAACCTTGTATGTGTGGCGAATAAGACTATTTATTAGGTTCTTGCAACCTGGGTCTATTACTATGCCACGTATGCCCATCGCATTACACAACTTGCTGTTCACACAATTGATCCTGTCTCTGATACTCATATGTGACCTTGGCATCTTGACCACAAAGCCATTTTCTTGTAATATTAAGGCATCTGTCCTACGAGCAGAACTGGTTCGTCTCTGGCGAGCCGCGGGATCTGGATAGGCAAAAATCCTTTTACCTGGATAACGTCTTAATATTTCTTCACATAGTTCATCTGTGTTTGAACTCCATATCTGTATTTCATCAAACACGTGTATGATATCATTCTTGATGTAAGACACGGTAGCGAACATAGGATTTAGATTGAAATCAATTCCAATTGCCAATGCTGTGACGTCATCTGGTAATGTTATGTTCTTGACGTTGTGTTTCATATCAAAGCCATAGTAGATTATACCTGAATATGTTTCAAATGTTGCTTGGTATTCTTGTCTATAAGTTTTGGCATCAAGATCCTTCTTGGCCTGTTCTATTTCTTCATTGGGCACAAATCCACCTTGCTCTGTTGTGAATTGCCAACTCTGCCAATTTAGATCTGTTGTCTTCTGTCCTTCTTGATAAAGGTCGTGGAACCAATTCAATCCTTTTGGTGTGCCACAGAACAGTGCGTGTCCACCTGTGTCTGATAAAGTGGGTCTCAACACTTCACGCCAAGCGTGTTCTGAAATGTCCGCTGTTTCATCCAGCACCAAAAAGTCAATACCAACACCCCTCAATGAATCAGGATTGTCAGCACCACGCAAACAGATCCTAGATCCATTCTTAAGAAATAGTGTAAGTTCTGCTTCGTTGGCCTTCTTTATCCAATTAAGATCTCCAAGTAGTTTTTTCACCTGTAGCCAAACCACCTGTTTACTCATACGGTAGGATGGACTACAATACCATATAACCTTGTTTGGTATCCTTGCGAAATATGCCATCTGTCTGATAGCCAACGTGGTCTTGCCAAATCGTCTACCTGTGACTAAAACTTTGAATCTTGCGGGATGATCCGCAACTTGTTTTTGCGGTTCTGATAACTTCATTATTGGTCTTCAGGCCAAGGTAAAGGTTCGTTACTCTCCGTCTCTGTAGGTTGATCTTTCTGATCTAGATATTGCTTGCCAAGGAAGATCAACATTCTCACGTCTCTGTCTTTGACTGCTTTTTCATATTGTGCCCTACGTAGACCTTTCTTGCCTTCTGCTCTTCCTCTTTCTATTAGGTCTTTGTATCTTTTCTTAAGGTTGTCAACTGACGTGTCCATAACCATTGCAATCTCTTCGTAACTACACATTATAGACGCAAGTCTAGATATCATTTCTTTGTCTAGTTTGTAGGACTTTGCCATTATAATAATTTCTCCGCTACTTTAATTCTGAATGCTCTTGAATCTGTGTCACCCTGTGATGTGACTATTGTAATTTTAATCGTGTATACATTCTGCACACTGCCGCCAGTGAGTCTAATAAAAACTGTGTTGCCACCTGAAACCGTAATATCTGTTGAAGCATCTGTTGGTAATCTCAACGGTGCAGAATCTCCACTCACCGTGCTGATAGTTGCTGTTGCAGAACTTATGCTGTCAGAACTTTTCAAATAATCTGTAAAGTCTAATCCAAATTGTAGATTTGAATTTGTGTCCTTTACAAAAAATAATCCTTTGTTGTCTCTACGAGCGCCTGTCAAGTTTGCCATTATGCTTCACTCCTTACCCTAGGTGTTGATAGTGCATTTGATATTGGTGGTATTCTCAATTTGATTCTCCTTGTTTCTTCAGGAACTAACACCGTCCTTGTGTCTGCCTTAATCATATTTACTCTATTTTCACTATCTATTAATGTTATTCTATTTTCAACAGGCACTGATATCTGTCTATTTTCAGCAGGAACCTTGATCAAGAAGAAAGGATCTCCTTGGTATATAATCCTTGTGGTTGTAACTTTAACCGTAACAGCCGCAATTGATAGGGACGGTCCGTATATTATGTTTGGATCAAAGTCTGTTGCTGTTGCAACGCTGTTTGACATAACACCAGGTTTTCTTTTCAATCCTGCAAATGTTGCCGCTGTGTGTGTTGCTAATGTTTTGGTTGTGTCAGTGATTGTGCTACCAACGAACGTTGCCACTGTCTGTGTCGCCACAGTAAGGCCAGGGCCGTATTTGATTGCACTGACACTGGCATCAGCAAAAATGCCGCTTAAATTAACTGTGACTTCTATCTTACCTGTGGCACGTGCTTCTGTGACCGCTGACTGAACAACCAACGTGGTTGATGGTAGTGGTATGTTGAAACCAGGTGTTGAAGCAAGGACCACCTGTGAATTGACTGTGACTGGTTGGCCAACCTTGAATGTTGGTGTGAGTGACAACGCACCTTGTGATTTAAATTTGGCTTTTCTGTCCCATACGTCATCAGGCCAGTTGTCCCAACTCGCTTCGTTACCAACCCAAGTGACACTGGCCCAAGTATCCCAAGTGAAATCACCTGTGAAGTCCCAAGTGTATTCACCTTGCTCAAGTGCATATTGTCCTTGTGCATAACCAAGTTCAAAATAAGTGTTAAGATTGAAAGAGTCCCAGTTGTATTCTGTGAACACATCAAAGATCATATTACTGCCAAACGTGCTCTGTGTCTGTGATGCTATTGTTAGGCTGGCAGTTGATAGTTTAAATGCTATAGAACTTGTAAGACTTGTTGATCCATTTATCGTCAAAGGATCCATCCTTACGAAATTTTCTGTTGTGCCTTGTAGGACACTGCTTACCTGTTTTGTCAGTGTTGTGCCAAGTATGAAACTTGGAGTAACAGTCATAGTTGACTGTCCTGCTGACATTGTTGTGGCTGGACATAACTTTCTGTTTGCTGATTGTTCTGTTAGTGTGGTTGTTGTGCTTACACTGGTCTGTCCTATGAAAATATGATTTGCCGCTGACTGGAAATTAACATCCACGGTCATAGGACCAATGGTGTCACCATCCTGTCCGTCTATGTCGTGTGCAAGGGCATACCATCTGTAGATCTGTGATGGCGAAGTGTAGTGGACATCAAACTTTGGTTCAACCTTGATGTTAATGTTGAATATGCCACCACCGTTGTTGTTGAACTGATATTTTATGAATAAGTTGTCTGGGTCTGTGAATTGTTCAAATGGTCGCTGTGTGGCAAATGTGCTTTGTCTTATGTTAATGCCTGCATAGGTTTTGCTTCCAATGTTTGTCTCTACCTGTTGTAAGACATCCTGCCCAATGTAACTGTAACTGCCCTGCAAACCAAGCCTGTCATTGAAAGGCATTGTGAAACTGTTGTTTACTGGTTTTCCATAACGGAATTGCCTTTCTTCCCTGCTGGGAGGAGCACCATTCCATTGCCTACCATTTGATACAGTGATAACGGCGATACCATTGTTGCCAAGACCTCCGCCTGCTGTGTTGGTGCCTGTCTGTGTCACAGTCACACGTGGCCTAAAGGTCATATCGTGCATCCGCAACCAAAGGTTGTCTTTGTCTATGCCATTGTATGCCGCAAAGACATCGTCAGGATTGTCTAGTTTGAATTTGACTATAAGTGTTTGTGTGGCACTTGCCACGCCTGATTGCAATGAACTGCTGAATGACCCATCACCGTTGTCTGTCCAACTTGCACCACTTGGACCATCCAGAGCGGTTGAGTGAACACTCCAGGTTGGTGTTGTGGTTCCTGATCGCCAGCCGCTAGGAGATAGAGTCTGGTTACCAAATTGATTGGTTTCGTATGCTAACCTGGACCTGGTGGTCATTTAAGACCTCCTTACGATAGTGTGATCGTTAGGTTACCTTGTGTTATGGTGAATTGGTCACCTGAACTCACAGTCTTGGATGTAGCCAACTGTCCATAGAACAACACGTTACCGCCTGCTGAGTCATCAAGAATTGCGATGTGCGTCACAGTGTTGCCTGTGCCACCTGCTGAATTGTAGTTTGCTGTTGCCACAGGAAATTCAACTGTTGTGTCAGATGAAATTGAACCTGTTTGAGCACTAGCAAATCCAACAGATTTCCTAATGTATGATCCGTTGTTGATTTCGTAGTATCCCCAGTCTGCTGTTGTTGATGTTGAACTAGTTCCTGATTCTAGAGCCGTTGACAAAGCAGTGTTGTTTCCACCACTGGCAAACAAGCCAACGTAGACAGTGTTTTCTGCTGTGAAAGGCGCTGTGCCGTGATTTAATACGTGATCTAGAAGTTTTGATTCTAGATAATTGCTAGCCGCGTCTGACATAATTGTTTTCTCCTTTGTAATATTACAATGTTATTTATTTGTTATGCTTGTATCAATCTCATCTTGGTTGTGCCATAAGTCAGGATCGCACCTGAACTACCCCACCTGTGTAGCCTAACTTCTTCATTGCTACTAGGTAGGTTTTCTGAAAAATTTAATACCTCTGAAAGTGTGTTTGTAGAATGCACATATTTCAATACTACGATTCGTGTGTTGCCAGGATCATAACCAGCAAACAAGAACACGTCGTTGGTTGCTCCAACGAAACAACAAGTTCCTGATGTGTCACCGCCTGTGCTGAAGTTTGACACTGTGACAATGTTTGATCTCTCCACGCTTGAGTCACCTGCTTTGTATGTGTCAAACACAAATTTGTTTGAAGAACCACCGCCTTCTCTCCTGATGAATATGGCTATGTCGTTGAACGATACGTCGTTGAATGGCGGTGTCGCAAAGATATCAAGTTCATATGAATTAGAACCAAAGTTAGTGCTGTTGGCTGTGTCAAACTGTGACATCGTCTGGCTGTTGGTTGGCGAACCTGAAAATAGTGTTGGTGTCTGACTGCCTGCAGTGCCAAGGTCAATTTTATATGGTTGTAGTTTTTGTGCAGTGCCAAAAGTATCATTTAGAAAGAAAGGTGTGTCGTTGTCAACAAATCCTGGCACGCCGTGTAGATCGCCATAGAAATATATGCCGTTGCTGGAACTTTCAGTTGATACCGTTGGTGTTGTTTCAAAATGATTGCCTGATGTTTCTATTGTCTCGCCAAGTTTTTGCGTTCTGATGTTGTTGTAGCCTGTGCTGTCAGCCGTCCTTGACACGAATATTGGTGTGTTGTGCATAGTTCTGTTGGCAGTTCCTGTTGCATCAGTGTGTGAAACCGTTGAACCTGAAATGCTGAATATGTGATATTTGTTGCTTTGGTTGTCTTTGCCATCATACAACACCTTGCCGTTCTGTAAGGGTGCCACCAATCCGTATTTTGAAAGTGCCCTATAATTGCTGGTGCCAACATCATTGATTATTATGTTGCCCTGGCTGGTGATTGACAGTGTGCCAGAATTGTTCCGCATCACGTCATATTGAATTTTGTCTGCTGTAGAGCCACCACTGTCAAGTGCGGAAACCATCACACCATACTCGTCGTTGAATGGTGCGAATCCTATGAAATGATTGACTGCCGCATTCCTTGTGAATGTGTGGTCGTTGCTACCGTCCCAGCCAACAAATGAATTGGCACCCGTGGCTGTTGTGTCCTGTGCTAAAATGCTTTTTGCGAATCCTATTGGCATAGTTCTCCTACGCGAATGCTTTGGCTATGGTTGCTATCTTGTTGGTGCCATCGTTGAATATGGTCACAACGTCTATGGCATTGGCGTCTGTTGAAAGTGTTGGTGTGCCACCCGCGAACTTGACGGAAGTGAAAGCACCTGTCCTTGAACCTGTGCCATCCTGTGTGATGATTATCGTCACACTGCCACCTGTTGGTAGATTTGAGATCGTGAATGTCGTGCTGTGTGCCAGTGTCACTGTGTGGACACTTGCCAAT
>Ga0163109_10002940_pt1 | contig 13091 bp, 10 predicted proteins | sample CRUFie1St13metaG_FD_108704 | JGI IMG/M metagenome (GOLD analysis project Ga0163109, IMG submission 108704) | Marine microbial communities from the Costa Rica Dome - CRUD Field 142mm St13 metaG | ecosystem: Environmental > Aquatic > Marine > Oceanic > Photic zone | place: Costa Rica: the Eastern... | reverse complement strand
TACAAACGATGCTCCTTTAGCCCTTGAAATTGAACGGGCCAAAGGAAGTTATTTATTCGATAAGGAAGGAAAGTCTTACTTAGACCTGATTTCGGGAATTTCCGTAAGCAATATGGGACATTCTCATCCAAAGATTGTAGAGGCTGTCCAAATCCAGGCGGCAAAACATATGCATGTGCTTGTCTATGGAGAGTTGATACAAAACAGTCAGACCGCTTATGCCAAGGCCCTGACCGACCACCTACCATCCAAGTTAAACACGGTTTACTACGTGAGTTCAGGTACGGAAGCAACCGAAGGTGCTTTAAAACTTGCTAAACGGGCTACAGGTCGAACAAATATCATCTCTTTTAAGAATTCCTATCATGGATCCACCGCAGGAGCTCTTTCTGCCATGGGTGATGAGCACTTTAAGCAAAACTACAGACCCCTTATTCCTGGTCATTACATTTACGAATATGGAGCCGATGAAGGTGTTGCTGCGATCAACACTTCTACTGCCGCTGTAATCGTTGAGCCTGTCCAGGCTGAAAGTGGCATCCGAGTACCTCCTCCAGACTTTCTTCCTGCGTTGCGCGCTGCGTGCGATAAAAGGGGATGTCTATTGATTTTTGATGAAATTCAGACCGGTTTTGGGCGAACTGGCCATCGTTTTACGATTGATGACCACGGCGTTTGTCCTGACATTCTACTATTAGCCAAAGCGCTGGGTGGCGGAATGCCTCTTGGGGCCTTTATTGGAGATAAGCATTTGTTTGAAGTTCTTCAATCAAAACCCATTCTTGGTCACATCACCACCTTTGGAGGGCACCCTGTGAGCTGTGCAGCCGGTCTTGCGGCGTTTGACCTGCTAAATCAAGGACCATTATTGGCTTCATTAGAAACAAAAGGACAACGATTTGAGGACAATTTGAGCGAACTACCGCTTGGATGTATATCCAGAAAAGGCCTTTGGATGGCTATTCATTTTGAATCCTTTGCCTTTAATCAAGAAGTAATTAAGCGTTGCCTTGATAAGGGCTTGTTAACCGATTGGTTTCTCTTTGCGCCAAATGCCTTGAGAATTGCCCCACCCCTGCCTATAAGTAACGAGGAAATCGACTTTGCAACCGATACCATACTTGAAGTTTGCCATGACATGGCATAAGCTCTTTATCGTATGCCTGTGGCTACTGGGCGCTTGTCAAACAGAACGTGCCCTTCCTCTTTCTTTGGAAAAAATACTATCCTTTGGTGAACCTATACGTGATATCGAAATATCCCCTTCCAATAACTCGTTATGGGTGATCGGGGGAAATACCTACACTTCTGGATTTGTGTTGAAATCCGAAGATGGTATTGCCTATGATACGCTCCTTACCACAGAGAAAGCCCTAGAACAAATGATCCAACGAAGCAGCGATTCCCTTTTAGTGATTGGCTATGACGGCTTACGCTATGTGTCGTTTGATCAAGGGATGACATGGGAAGGCGCTAATGATCCAAGTTACGCTCCTTTGCAGGCGGCGTACTGGTTTTCTAATGAGCGCTTTGTTGCCATAGCTGGGGAAGGATATAATCGTGGCAGTTGTCATGTGGCAGACTCTCTTTGGTTTCTATGGGATAGCATACAGCAAAACGTGGCACTGTATGATCTTGGATGGGAAGCCCTGTCAGAACATTTGATTGCCATTGGAGCTGGAAGTGGACTGTTGAGTCGAGATTTAGGGATAACGTGGGAAGCCATTCCTATACAAGGAGATGTCTTTATTGACATCGAATGTCAGGAAGGAACATGTTTAATCCTCGGATTTAGTGGGCGACGATATATTTATGATGGCCAATCTTTTGCCAGAGTAAATGGGGGCATGCCCAAAGGAATAACCGGTATACGATCTATGTCCTGTAGTGATGATGGCCATTGCGTAGCAGTTGGTGACAATAGTCTATGCCTGTGGACGCGAGACTTTGGTAAAACGTGGGTTACAATGGATCTTCCTTCCGCGCAATGGACGTCGGTGCAGCATGGAATGACCACAAACACTTTTTACTTAGGAAATCAGGAAGGAGAAATCTATCGCCTTGTTTTGCCATAGTTAAACTGAACACCTGATTGTAATTCCACGTACTCAGCTACCGCATAGTGGCTTTTCATATGACAACCTGCAATTCCTTGGGTTCCGCGGTTTCTGCCTCCTAGAAAACCCTGAATGCCTATTTTAAACCAAAGACGATCGTAAGTCATCGACCGGTCGTATAGATAGGCCCCCACGGCTAATTCTAAACCCACAGTTCCAAAGCGCCAGGCATCGGCGATAAACACGCTGGCGTTACTTGCTGATCCTAGCTTAACCCTTGTCGCCCCCTGATTCAAAAAATTCAATGCTTCCAATTCGCCTATATCCCAACTTTGTTTAAAGCCCAATCCTATGGAATGAAGCAGCCCTGTGGAATGCATGTATTGTAAAATGCTGGAATGAACTGGACGCACAGGCCCTCCGACAAATCGATCAGTAAGTCCAAGGCCATAGCGCAGCGATATCGAATGAGGACGAAAACCTTCGTTAGCCTTTTTACCTGAACGAGGCGTTGAGAGTCTTTCTCTGCTGGATTGCTTGGTCAAAGTATACCGTACAGAAAATTTCGCAGCAACCGTATTTATTCCAAGATTAGGTGAAGTCGACCGGGCATTAGAAAAGTGAATGAGATCTATTCCTTGCCCCAAAGAAAGCAGGGAATTTAGTATCCATTGATGGTGAATACCAAGATGAACTATAGTATTAAGGTGTGAACCTATTACATTGTTTTCGGGATTACTTACTGGATCATAGGCCTCCGTAAAATAGGCCAACCCTGTGCCTAATCGTAAATCGAGTTGAGACTTGGGCCGCTGTCGCAACGTAAAATCAATAAAGGGAGACAAACCAATACCATAGCCAAAAACATCGTTGGGGGCACAATCGGCGAATATCAAGGTCAAGCCAACTCTAGGAAAGTTGGCCGCTTTTCTCCATGTAAGGCTATCGTTTCTATGGCGGACCCAAGAAAGTTGATAAAGAAAGCTTGGACCATTAACTACGGGTTTAAACTTGGCATTATGGCGGATAACGCGTCCAGCGGAAGCACCAAATTCTAATTGATTAGATGTAGCCTGTGCATATGCATTGGAGAATAATCCTATTCCCATAAAAAAGAAAATGCCGAATACTAAATGATGAATTGAAGAGGTATAAAAAATTGAATGTTTATTGCTTGAATTCATCGTTCTCAAAAAAGCTCGGATTAATCTCTGTCGTATTCTTCGTTTTAAACGGACTACCCTACGAAGGTAAGGCGTGGGGCTTTTTCATGCATAAAAAGATCAATAGCCATGCGATTTATATGCTTCCTCCTGAGCTTATGACCCTATACAAGAACAATGAATTTACCCTGAAAGTATATGCCACAAAACCTGATAATCGACGATACATCGATCCCAACGAGGGGCCTCGACACTTCATCGACCTAGATACCTATATGGCCATAGATTCAGGATTTATAGGGTTAAACTACATGACGGCTAAGGAGCTATATAGTCAGTGCATGGAGGAAAATCATGAATTTGGACAAGATGGCATCTTGCCTTGGCATTGCCTTCTTATGATGCATCGATTAACAGAGGCGATGAAAGGTAGCCGTTTAGAAGACATCCTTCAAATCTCAGGAGAACTTGGCCACTATATATCGGATGCACATGTCCCTTTACATACTACCCATAACTATAATGGGCAACGTTCGGGACAACATGGCATTCATGGACTTTGGGAGAGCATCATTCCCGAATTAGAATTTGAGCAATATGATTATTGGATTGATGAGGAACTCTCCTATTGGGAGAATCCGTTGGAGAAAATATGGTCTATAATACTTGATAGTCACTACATGCTGTTTTCGGTTTTTTCTGCCGAGTATTGTGTAGCAGAGGACGTCACCATTCCAAAATATAGTTACCGATATAGGCAAGGAAGAGCGCATAGAACCTATAGCAAAGCATTTTGCGCGCGCTATGCTAAATTATGCGAAGGTCACATCGAGGAGCGTTACAGACAAGCGGTGCACGCGGTAGCCAGTGTCTGGTTTACGTGTTGGGTAAATGCCGGCAAGCCTCAATTTCATGACCGAGTAATTCCTCTTAATCCATTAGACAAAGATGAGTTGAATCATCCGTCCTCCTGTGATCACCACTAAGAGGCGAGCGCGGAACGTTCGGTTTCATCCAATTCGACTCTCAAGTTTTCAATGATAAACTCTTGACGACTCGGTGTATTTTTTCCCATGTAATAGGTTAAAATTTCCTCAATGGATTGGTCTTGAGCAATGCGCACTGGACGAAGACGAATTCCATCTCCAATAAAGTCTTCAAATTCATTAGGGGAAATTTCTCCAAGGCCTTTAAATCGAGTGATCTCAGGTTTTCCTTTTAACTTTTCAATGGCTGCTTGCTTTTCTGTTTCATTATAGCAATAGATCGTGGTTTGCTTATCTCGCACCCGAAAAAGTGGAGTTTCAAGAATTTTTATGTGGCCCTCTCGTACCAAATCAGGGAAAAACTGCAAAAAGAAGGTTAAGAGCAATAGTCGGATATGCATGCCATCGACGTCTGCATCTGTGGCAATCACTACATTGTTGAAACGGAGACCTTCAAGGCCTTCTTCAATATTTAAGGCATGTTGCAAGAGATTAAACTCTTCATTTTCATAGACTATCTTCTTTTTAAGTCCGTAACAGTTTAATGGCTTTCCGCGCAAACTAAAGACTGCTTGATAGTGCGGATTTCTTGCCTTTGTCAGAGACCCACTTGCCGAATCTCCCTCTGTAATAAAGACCGTTGTACGTTGTTTATCCTCGTCTTCAATGTTTTTTCCTTTGTCGTTATAGTGGAATTTGCAATCCCTTAACTTCTTATTGTGAAGGTTGGCTTTTTTTGCACGCTCTTTGGCAAGCTTTTTTACACCAGCCATATCCTTGCGCTCCCTTTCACTTTGTGTTATTCGTTTAAGGAGTGCCTCAGCAGAATCCGGATTTTTATGTAAAAAATCATCTAAAGCCTTTTTCAAAAAGTCAAGCACAAAAGAGTACATAGAGCTACCTCCTTCCTCAATTTGTGTTGAACCTAACCTGGTTTTTGTTTGGCTCTCAAAGACAGGATCTTGCATGCGAATTGATATAGCTGCTACAATGGATGCGCGAATATCTTGAGGATCAAACTGTTTGTTGTAAAAATCCCGAACCGTTTTCACGATGGCCTGCTTGAGCGCTGCCTCATGGGTTCCCCCTTGGACAGTATATTGACCATTGACAAAGGAGTAATACGACTCCCCGTAGTGATTGTCATGCGTTAACGCAACTTCGATATCGTTCCCCTCAAAATGCATAATCGGGTATCGAATCTGCTCTGCCTCCGTTTTATCTTGTAATAGATCGAGCAGGCCGTTTTTTGAAACGAACCGTTGACCATTTAGATACAGGGAAAGACCTTTGTTGAGGTAAGCATAATGCCGAATTTGGTCTTCGACAAATTCAGTGCGAAAACTGTAATTCTTAAATATGGTGGCATCGGGTATAAAATGAACAGACGTTCCGTTTTCCTTATCGCTTTTAATCCGCTTTTCCTCCTCGAGATTACCACAGGAAAACGTGGCTTGCAGTGCTTCGCCGTCACGTACTGACTCTACCGTAAACTTAGAAGAGAGCGCATTGACCGCTTTAGTTCCTACTCCATTTAGACCCACTGTCTTTTTGAAGGCAGCACTATCGTACTTTGCACCCGTATTAATCTTTGATACCGCATCCACTACTTTTCCTAGTGGGATTCCCCGCCCGTAATCACGTATTGAAACATTGTCCTCGTTAACCTGAATATCAATGCGTTTACCATGGCCCATGATAAACTCATCAATTGAGTTATCAATAACTTCTTTAATCAAGATATAGACGCCATCATCTGCGGACTGCCCATTCCCCAACTTACCTATGTACATTCCAGGTCTAAGGCGTATATGTTCCTTCCAATCGAGCGTCCGAATATTATCCTCAGTATACTTTGCTGCCATCGTCTATGGAAGATACTTGTCGAGGTTGAAAAGCCAAGTGCACGGATAACGCAGTTTTACACATAAGATGGCATAAAGATTCACTATATTGTTCAATAACAAGGGTCATGGAGCAAAACAACGTTTGGATGATTGATGACAATTTGGGAGATTCCATTTTAATGGAAGAAGCCATTTTGCGTACCAGCCTTGATGTAAATCTAACCTATATAGATAATGCGCAGGAGGCACTGCAAAGACTCCAAGAATCAAGTCCTGACGTATATCCCGATTTATTGATTGTAGACTTAAACATGCCTGGAATGAATGGCCTTGAGTTTATTGGGAAGGTTAAGGAGGATGATCGCTTACAATTGATTCCTGTCGTTGTCATGACCACATCCAGTCTAAATTCGGATGTCCGATCTGCCTACAAACAACTGGCCAACGCTGTGGTTGTTAAGCCTATAGAATTTGAAGACTATATAAAGACGATAACAGCGATTCATACGTTTTGGTTAAGCACAGCAAAAATTGCACGCTATGAGTGAACAAAGACCACTACATATTTTGGCCATTGAGGATAACCCAGGTGATGCGTTTCTTATTCGATTCTATCTTGAAGAAATTGATCCTGAAGGCTATGTGATTCATGATGCTGGCAGTCTTGCTAAAGGCCTTGAGCTACTCGAAAGTGAATCCATTGATGTCATTCTTCTTGATCTTCATCTACCCGATGCTTCAGGGCTAGGCATTCTAGACACCGTAGTTGAATCAAGGCCCGATATTCCTGTTGTGGTTATGACAGGTCTATCCGATGAAAAGACCGGAGAAAATGCCGTGAGCAAGGGGGCTCAAGATTTTTTAGTGAAAGGACGTTTTGATGGCGCCATTCTAGACTCTTCCATTAAGTATGCAAGCAAGCGCTCAGACCTCAATAAGCAGTTTAACCAAATCAATGATGAAACCTCCTTACTGAATGAGGTTTTAGATGCCATGATGATTAGCCAAAACACTGGCTTTGTCCTGTATTGGAAAGAAAACAACACCTTTGAGGCCTCTCGCCATGTACAAGCTGTATTCTCTTTGAGCGAATCTAACTACTCGACTGAAGAAGCGAATAAAGCATTGTTCCCAGATATTGATCTTGTCAATGAGGTTTTGGCTCCGTTGGATAAGGCGCATAATGCAGGCCCGATTTCCTTTGTTCTCAATGGAAAGCAGTGTACTCTAAAGGCTGTTTCGCATAGGATTGGCGCACTACTATTTATAGCCTACGAGGAATAAATCCTGTAGTCTATCTAAATGTCAGGACTGTAATAACCCGGTGACCTCAAGCTTCCTACATCATACAGTCGAGGAGTCGTTGAAAAGAGATAGTTGAAAAAGGGGGCATCCGCAACTTGATAGGTTGGATAAAATCCAAAGGCAATATCGACAAAATTCAATCCAAGGTTACGTGCCTGAAAACGAACACCTACTCCATAGCCATGGTGTAAAATGCTCTTGTCAAAATCACGAGGGCCGCCCGAAGTCGTCAAGGCAAAATCAGCAAATCCGTAAAAGTTCCCCCTTGAATTCCACCAGGTAATCGGGGTATAAAAAACAGATTCAAAATTGGCGACTAAGCTGCTCGAGTACATAAGTAATCTTCCATCCAATCCCTGCACCGCATTGAAACTAAAAAAATCGTTGGGTGTTCGATCCATACTCATCGTGGCTGATGTGGCTATAAATTGTCGAAACTTCAACTTGCCCAATGGAACAGGGTTTGAAATATATTGGTCAAAAAGTCGAATGGATGCTTGATCGTAGGAGGCTGACTTGAGGTAGATATTCGCATGAATGCCCGCTGTCATATGACCAAATCTTGGATAGATTGTAGAGGCATTCATTTTCAGTGCTAAACCGATACGTTCCCCTCTATTTTCACTCATTTCATACGCCCCGATTAAGGCGATATTCCAACCCTTCACCAAGTAATCATAGGCTCGAAACTGAACAAGCTCTTCCACTTCATAAAAGTCTCTGCTTACCAAACCAATGCCGAAGGCCACAAATTGCTCACTTTCGTAAAAGGGCTGACTTTCGGGAATTCGACTGTATCCTCTGCGCATGTAACGAAGACCCATCGTCCAACGCGATAACGAAAAAGCCTTGCCTAGGTGGCGTGCACTAAAGGATCTAGCCAACCACAGACTCTGCCGGTTTGACGTCAAATCATAGGGCGCTTCAAAGCTTCGGTCAACCAACTTGGACTTATTGAAGTTCGCCTTGGCTTGAAAGGCCCATTTTGTATTGAAGGCTAAAAACTTTCGTTGCACTTTCGTCTCAAATTCTTGGCTTGTATTCTCATGAAGCAAAATTGTGTTGATGTCCAATCCCGATTTAAAGACATTCCGTAGATCATGTCGAAGAAAGGCAGAATATGGATTCCATTTATTGAAATTTCCTTTGGCAGCAACTTGAATCGTTTGTGGTATACTGAAAATATCATAGACTCCAAAGCCCAGCTGAATTGACCCAGGACCTCCTTCAAAGAGTACCTGCCAATGGCGGTTGTTTTGAACAAGGACATTGATCTTCACCCGATGATCATCAATCCTATGCAGTTGAATAACCGCATCTCGATAAATGGTGCGTTGCCGAAGAATAACCTCATTATCGACCATTAATTGCGCATCCACCAAGTCCCCTTCTCGGAACATAAGCTGCCGCTTTACAAGCTTTGCATTCCAGCGATACTGATTGGGTTTTGACACAAAGTGGACATTGGGATTCCACTGGGCTGTATCCTCGATTACTTGGTTTTTTTCATCAAAGACAATTACCTCTATTGATGCAATCTCCATACCTTCCAACGGAAGGAAATCCTCTCTCACCGAAATAGAACGATTGGTTTTCTGGGGAAGGTTAACCAAGTCAAGAACCTTTCCAAAGCCTTTTGGATCCTCGTAAACAAAGACATTATCCTCCTCAGCTGAGTCTATTGCATTGGATTCAACCTGCCCGCGAGCAGTTGATACAATGACGAAAAACAATAAGCTTAAATGCAGGAGCCACTTCATAAACAGGTAATTCGTAAATTACTTTAGAAAAATGACAATACTCCTTATTAGACTGGATAAAATGCAAAGCCAATGAAGAAACAATACATTGTAAGCTTTGATCAAGGAACAACGAGCAGTCGATGCATTGTGTACAATGCGCAAATGGAAGAAGTAAGTCGTGGACAGCTACCTTTTGAACAGTTTTTTCCCGACTCTGGTTGGGTGGAGCACGATCCTGAAGAGATATGGCAAACCTCTTTGTCCTCCTTTGAGCATGCCTGTAAAACATTAGGCGATGTAAAAGATTTTATTGAGGCCATTGGCATCACAAACCAGCGAGAAACTACCGTAGTTTGGGATAGAAGAAATGGAAAGGCGGTTTATCCTGCTATAGTATGGCAAGATCGTCGCACCTTGTCATATTGCAATGAGTTAAAATCAAAAGGGCTAGAAGATGGCATTCGCGACAAAACAGGGCTTCCTATCGACCCCTATTTTTCAGCAAGTAAAGTGCGGTGGATTCTAAACTCCTCTGAAGAAATCCGTCAGCGCGCAGAGGAAGGCCATCTTTGCTTTGGAACTATTGATTCCTGGTTAATCTGGAAGCTTACTCAAGGAAAATCCCATATCACCGATGCGTCTAATGCCTCTCGAACTATGCTTTTTAATCTTAAAAATGGATCTTGGGACGAAGAACTCTGTAAGCTTTTTGACATTCCTATGTCTATGCTGCCTAAGGTTGTAGATTCTAGCGGTGATCTCGCCATAGCTCATCCTGATGTTCTAGGAGGAGCTATTCCCATTCGAGGAATTGCAGGAGACCAACAAGCAGCCTTGTATGGACATGATGCCATAGAAGAAGGAATGCTTAAGAATACCTATGGAACCGGATGTTTTATGTTGATGAATACGGGAGAAAAAATCCTTGACCCAAGCTCCGGAATTCTGGCGACAGTCGCATGGCAAATCAATGGCAAGATAACCTATGCTGCAGAAGGAAGTGTTTTCAATGCAGGAAGTGCTATGACTTGGTTAGAGGATGTCAACTTAATCGAAAATGTAAAGGAAACCGCGCTAAGTGCAGAGAAAAGCCCTCATAATCCGCTACTGATCTTTGTCCCTGCATTTACGGGATTAGGTGCTCCCTATTGGGATTCAACCGCTCGAGGACTTCTTATCGGTTTAGAAAGAAATACTTCCAAGGAGGCTATTGCGCGCGCTGTGCTCGAGTCCATCGCCTACCAAAATCAAGATTTGTTGCTCGCCATGAAGCATGCATCCGGTTTAGAACCTTCTGCCCTATACGTAGATGGGGGCATGACGGCAAATTCCTTTTTAATGCAATTCCAGAGTGACCTTTGCCAAATAGCGATCCATCTTCCTTCTAATCAAGAACAAACAGCCTTAGGAGCGGCAAAATTGGCCGCAAAACCAAGCAACTTCTTTTCCGAAAACATTGAACGCGACTCCTCCTTGTTTTCTCCCAGTACTTTGGATTATAAAGAAGGCTATAGTCAATGGAAAAAAGCAGCTCAACGCGCCATGCATTGGACATCAACTCAAGATTAAAATTTATGGGAAAGCATCCATCCGACATCGATAAAAAACACACCTCGTTATCCTCCTTTTATGTGTATTATCTATATGAGCACCGCCATCCTACCAATCGAATGCTTCATTTTGTAGGGACTTCAGGAGTCATTGCCTTGCTTGTCCTAAGTATTTTATGGCAGCACTGGATCCTGTTAGCCTTTACTCCTCTTGTTGGATATGGATTTGCCTGGATTGGCCATGGACTTATTGAGCGCAATAAACCCGCAACATTTACCTACCCCTTCTACAGCTTGGCAAGTGATTTTATCATGTACTTCCATTGGATTACTGGCAGGCTATCTGGCCAATTAGAGGCTATGGAAAAGCACTACGGGTTACCGAATAAAGACTAAACGATCTTCCGAACTCTCAGCTTCAGAAAACTGGTAATCTTCAGCCGAAAATTTCCTAAGACGATGGATTTCATGTATGCGATGCTCCATGACATATCGTGCCATAAGTCCTCGGGCTCGCTTGCTATGAACGGCCATATTTTTTAATCCCTTGGGAGACTTTTGTAAAAAGGAGCAGCTAACAACATCTATTGGGAAAACCTTCCAATCCACAGATTTACTATACTCAGCAGACATAAGGTTGAGCAAATACGTCGTATCCAAAGCATTAACATGAGCACTTAGCGCTTCCGTAATTCGTTGACGCCAAAAGTCGTGATAGGCTATGTTTGTCTTGGGGCTTCGTAACGCCATTTCCAATCGATATTGGCAAAGACTATCTAAAGGCCTTACCCACCCGTACATTGCTGATAGAATGCCTAAGTGATCTTGGGCATATCGTAGAGTATCGGGAGAAAGAGTTTTAGCATCAAGTCCAGAAAAAGCTGTTCCTGTATACGACCACAGCGCCATGCCATGTTGGCTATTCTTTGTGTGGTACATAGTATATACCGCCTCCGTTAATGCCGGTGACAACTTCATCCATTGTCGAAGCTCATCTTTCTTTACACTCTGAATCTCGCTCCAGACCTCTTTGGTGACTTCTTCAAAAAGGGGTTGAGAAGGAGTAAGTGTTGAATGACTTGTAAGCTCCATGGTTTTGGATGGAGACAATAATACCATCATAGTTCTTGCGCTGTTAATACACTATCTAAAATACTACGGTCACCGCGCATTCGAGGTACTTTCACCTGCCCTCCAAGTCTACCCTCTCGACTTAACCATTGATAAAAGTGGCCTTGTTGCAAAGATTTAATATGAAGTTCTTCTAACACTAAATCATTATTCCGCTTGGCCGCATAGTCACAATTAGCCTGCATGAGTCCTTCGTCAAGATCTCGCGTAAATCCCTTTAGGTCTAATGGTGCTTTATTCCATTCGATAAGCCACTCATGCCGAGCAACTCCTTGACCGACCTGAGTCGATGGGCCCATTGTGTATTCTTCAATCTCGGCATTGTATTTATCACATACTCGAGGCAAGACCTGTTGTACATGGGATTCCATGAGTTCTTCTCCTACTAAGTTTATACTATAGCTTGTACGGCCACTAACCTTGATTCGAAAGGGAGATAAGCTCGTAAACTGGACTACATCTCCTGTTCTATAGCGCCACAATCCCCCATTGGTAGAAATCACGAGCTCATAGCGCTCTTCAAGGGCCACCTCGTGAATTGCCAGAGTCTTGGGCTGCTCATCATTCCAAGAAGAATCAGGTATAAACTCATAATAAATACCATAATCCAACATGAGTAACATGTCATCGACTCCTTGGGAAAAGCGATCTTGAATCCCAAAAAATCCTTCCGACGCATTGTAGGTCTGGAGATAGTTTATGGGCTTACCTAATAACCGATCAAATTGCTCCTTGTATATCCCCAAAGACATTCCACCCCATACATAGAGTTCTAAATTGGGCCAAACCTCCGCTATAGTTTTCGCCCCGGAGTAATCCAAAACACGTCGTAAGAGCACTACATTCCAACTTGGAACACCACTTATCATGGTAACATCTTCTTCACAGACCCTTTCGGTGATTTGTTGGAGCTTACTTTCCCAATCGGGTAAAAGGGTCAAGGATTTCCGAGCTGCCTGACGGAATTGAGCCCAGAATGGAAAATTTCGAATAATAATGGACGACAAATCCCCATAGTAGGCATTAGGGTTTAACTCATGAACTTGAGCACTCCCCCCTACAATCAAGTTTTTTCCTTCAAACAACGAGGATTCACTGTGATTTGCTAAATAGAGTGCTAACATATCCTTACCTCCTTTGAAGTGACAATTCTCCAAGGATTCTTTGGATACAGGAATAAACTTCCTTGGTCCACCGGATGTACCTGATGATTGCGCAAACCACTTTGTTTTTCCAGGCCAGAGGGCATGCCGTTCACCTTCCATCATACGCGTAATCCATGGCTCAAGACTCTTGTAATCCTGCAGGGG
>Ga0163109_10002937_pt1 | contig 13096 bp, 6 predicted proteins | sample CRUFie1St13metaG_FD_108704 | JGI IMG/M metagenome (GOLD analysis project Ga0163109, IMG submission 108704) | Marine microbial communities from the Costa Rica Dome - CRUD Field 142mm St13 metaG | ecosystem: Environmental > Aquatic > Marine > Oceanic > Photic zone | place: Costa Rica: the Eastern... | reverse complement strand
GCCGCGGCTGGCAGCTAAATTTATCATCTGACTTACTCTAGCAGCAAGTATTATCTCATAATGAGGAGAGGATTTTAAGGGTAATCCACCTAAACCGACAGTATAAACCTTTCTAGAAAAATTTCCTGCTAAAGGATTTTGTAAGATAGCATCTGGTCCCCTCACGCCTTTAAACCCTTCTCGAAACTGTACTTTTATGACTTTACTAGCGTCTGAAGTGGCATTGCTTTGTATAGTAAATCCCTCGCGTATGAGTTCGGCCGCTTCACTTTTATTGCCTAAAGTAAGAAATGAGTCTCCATCTTCTATGTACCTCCCTTTTTCTAAAAGCGACATACTGAAATTAGTCAATTCAACTGATTCCTTAATTTCAAGCACTTGAGAGTCTACGTCTAAGTTTAGGCTAATTGGTAAGTTTATATCAGAAAGAGCCAACTTAAGCCCAGCAAAAAACTGCAGTCTTGTTATTCCTTCTGTTAGTGGCTCTGGAGAAAAGTCTATAGAAGCCTTTGGGTATATAGTTATTATTTTATTTCTAGATACAAAAGAAGTTTCTTGGCTAAAAACTACATCTTCCACTTCGTTTACTAGATAGTTTTTTCCTTGCGATAATCCAGCTTCTTCTAAATTGGTCGTTGAGCTTTGAAAGTTTATTCTTACAGAAATATTATAACTAGTTACAGAGTCTGCAGATGCGTTAATAGAGAATTTCATCTGAAAATATTCTCTCTCAACGTTACTCGTAGGAAACAGAGAGTCTGTTGAAATAATATTTGGGTTGTCTAAAAATACCCTTAGTTTTCTCTTAGTTTTGCTAAACATGTTTTCAAAAGATATATCATCTCTAAAATGTTTATCATCAGTAACTTGAGCAGCAAATTTCCAATTTTGTTGAGAAAATCTTATTTGAGAACTTGAATTTGTGCTTAATCCATTTTGAAAAACTTTTTTTCCTATTGAAGGATTAGTAGGATTGACTTCTAAGTCTAGATATTCATCGTATGGCTCATGAGTGATGAGAAGAGTGTCGTCACTCATTATTTTAGAATGAATTGCGCTAGTAGAGTTCTTACTATTTATAATATTATTAATATCAAAAGTCATCCTTTTGATTTTCTGCTGTTCTGAATCTAGAGTTTCTCTGTATCTGGTTCCATCTCCTCCCTTTGCGTAATAACTTGGAGGAGTGATCATGCCTAAAGCTAACATAGTAGAATCTCTAGGATGATTCTTCGTACCGTCATTTTCAGTCCTTAAAAATCCCAGACTACCTCCAGTAAAGCTCGGAAAAGTTATTTTTGAATTTGATATTGCTGTGCCTACTGGTGTGTGATTTCTAGCAGCTCCATTAAATTTACTTTCTATGTTTATTTCATTATTCTGTATTTCTATGTTATAATCTAACTCGCCTTCTTCGCTAGCTTTACTCAATGCTTTCTCTATACTGGAAGCTAGCTTAGCTAAAGAATCGTCTCCACTAGTTCCAATTATCCAATTGTTTTTATTAATTCTAGTTGGTCTAGATTCAGACTTTTTAAAAATAAAACTTATTTTTGGATCTCCAGCTCCACCATTATCAAAACTCTCTGGGACTGTTATATTTGAAACTCCTGTAGCTTCTATTATCGTATTTCCTTCTGGGCCTTCAAAACTTTGTTCTAAAAATACAATGTTGTCTCCAGCGTATGCTTTTATTAGTCCATAAACAGAATTAGAGGAAGAAGAATTTACAGCTGCAGCAAAAGCTGCAGCTCTTGTAGAAGCATCTCCAGAGTTAGAAATTGTAAAACTTTGACTTAAACCTTTAGATTCTAGCGTTATGGTTCCGGAAGATTCGTCTTGAAAAATTAAATTAGCTATAGATTTCTGTTGGGCAGACTTTCTGTTATTAGTTATTGTAAACGCTAAACCCTCTACAGCATCTGCATGCGCTGCGGATTGATTTAAGGTTATTTTAGACTTTGACTTTGTTTCTCCCACTACCCTTATTAAAACGTCGTGCTGAGATCCTTTAGGGGACTCTATTTTTAAATTAAAGTTTCCATCCCCTGGGTCAGTAGGTATTGAGTTAATATTAACAACTGCAGAGTATTTTCTAGAATCTGGATCAGAAAAAGCAATCCTAGGTCTCGAGAGTGGTATGAATCTAGGTCTAATGGTATTTAAAATTTGCTCATTGGTTCTTACGTTTATTCCTTCTTCAAAACCAATCAGTTTTGTGACTAAATTTTCTTTTACAGATCCCATTTATTAAAACCTTTTTATAACTCCAGAACGTTGAGATACTAATAGCACAGACCTTAAGTTATCTCTTTCGTCTTCGCCTATATATATGTCGCTATGGCCATATGCTATTTTATATCTTTCCAAAGCATGCGACTCAATTATTAAATTTATTCCTAGGAATCTCGTATTTCTTGGAATAAATTTCTCCACCATAGTAGAGAAAGCATCATCAATCCACCTGAATAAATCAAAGAAGTTTTTATAATTGACTTTATCAGTAAGCCTGTTAAAATATAGATTTCTCATCCTTCTTATATCCGGATAATCGGTAGAAAAAAGCAGCTCAGGTCTGCCAATAGCGTCGTCTAAAGCGTCTATAGTAGAAAATATATTCATAATATCTTCGTCTAGGCCTCTTTGAAGGTGCATTTGTATTTCAAAACGATTATCTAAAACTTCTTTTTGAAATGGAAGGAGTTCCGTAACTGGTGAGGTAGTCGTGTTATAAGTAATAACGTTGCTAGCATTACTAAATGCTGCAATTTTTATTTTATCGTTCCCTAAGTATTCATCAAAGAATGGTGATATTATTGAATAGTCAAACCTTTCTTGCTCTACAATGGTTTTGTTTTTTTCAAAGTCGAAACATGTCCCTCCACTACTGAAATTCTGAGAAAAATCAGTTAAAAGCAGAGAACCATTTGCGTCTGATTTTAAATCAATCTGGTCTGTACTTATATTTAATCTTAATTTTTCAAAAGACCCAGTTGCTGAATTTTCAAATGTAAAATTCTTTAGTGGATTGTCTACACCAACTGATTTAAAATTAGTAATGTGAGACTGAGTTTCTGAATCTGATAGTGATTTTGACCAAAATTTAATCTGTGTCACTCTTCCATCGAAATAACTTTGTTTTGCAAGAGAAGCGTACTGTCCAGTGACTCCATTTAAGAAATAATTAGACTCTGGCAGTAAGAAAGATTGAGATCCTATTAGCACTTGAGATCCACTAAACTTTTCGACTCCATCTGGAGTTTGATTTTGAAATATATTTTTTTCTGGATTAAATACTCCGCTAGTAACACTCTCTCTTACTGCAACTCTAGAAGAAATAACTTCTCCTGGTTCACCGTCATTAAGCTGAGCAGCTTTTATAAAGAATGAAGAGCTAACTGGATGACCTTTTATATCATTTCTTTCTCTACCGAAAGAGATGTACCACTTTCTACCATTATAAAAATCTGCGCCTGTGAGTTCTGTTACAATCAAAGGTGCTTGGGTCCTGTAGTCGTTTCTCACTAGCAGAGATATTTTATTACCCTGAGGAGATATCACCAAGTTAGTCACTATACCATACTTGTCTTTCCAATTTTCGCCATCAGTTAATCCCTTTACACCCAACCTAGACACACTTCTAAATTTTGATTTGTCTAAAGAGCTCGGAAATTCGTAAATTCCTTCTAAAGTCCAAGAACCAGAAGTTAAAAGACCGTCATTTTCGTTTGGTGATATACCTGCATTTTCATATCCTTGAACTCCTGCTAGTATAAAACCGTTGCCACCTGAAAAACCGTCTACTTCTAAGTTAGAAGCATCAGCTAAAGATATTTGATGATTACCTAGGTTGCTTCTGTTAAAACCCTTAGTTGTCAAACTAACTGTATCTCTATTACTTCCCGGAGTAGAGAATAAAGTTGTAATATCAAAAGAATTTGGAAAAGCTGATTTAATAGAGCTAGTTAGCTGGTTTAAGGCTTGTATTGTGTTTAATCCATTAATGTTTACTGCTATGTTATTTCCTGCATTGTTATCGTTCCGGAACTGAAACACCTTAGTGTTATTATATGCATCCTGTATTGTTATTTTACTGTCTATAGCTGGAGTAGCTGTCAGGTCTGTAGAGTGAAACTTTATGGTTCCGGTAGCAAGAGAGTTTCCACCTTTTAGTTCTGGTATTCCTGGTTCTATTCTGCTCGAACTCAAGGGCGTAGACACTAGTAGCGGGCGATCTATAAAAGTTCCATCTTCTCTTTGCCTAGATACCCTAACTGGCGGGGTTTGGCTTTCATCTAAAAAGTAATCCTTGAGTTCAGAAGCGCTTCCACTAAAATTTAGCATTGTAGAAAACTCTGTTATTTCTTGTCTAGATCTTCCAAGCCTAAATTCCTTCACGCCATTAAATTCTACAAACCTAAAAAGTCTGTCAGGCTCTATTCCAGAAGACCTAAATATTGATTTAATCGCTCTTAGGGTTCCTTTGGATTTATTTATATAGTTGATATTTTTAAGAATTCTACGCCATATTAAATTCTGTATCGATGACAAACTTTTTTCGTAAGTACCAAACTCTATTCCTAAGTTTTCTCTAGATAGAAATTGTTCTGCCGAAGAATTTCCAAAAATGCTAGGTAGTTCTAATCCGTATTGGTTAGCTAAATCCTTAAGAAATGGATCTGCTACTCCTGACTTATCATCGTAGCTTGAATGTACTAGTTCAGAAACTTGGTCTATGTACATTTTATACCTATCTAGTTCTTCAGCCATAAAATATAAAAACAAGCTTATAAGCTGGCTCGATCCAATCTTTCCAGACTTTGGTAAACCACCAACGCCGTTGTACAGCTCTACAATATCTCCCGACACCGAAGTTCCGGAATCATATGCTCCCTCTTCCAAATAGTGGCTTGGTATCAGTTTAGTTATAAGATTAGGGTTGTTTATGTCATAAAGTGAAGCATTCTCTAATAAGGAGCTATTCAAACTAACTACTTCTGGATGATCTGGAAACAAAACTGGATTATGAATTGGATCTTCTAAATTCATAGGGCTACTGACGCCTGCCGGGGTTCGCATTTCATCTGAGTAATTCTGTATTCTAGTGTGAAGACTTTTACCGCTGTGATCTAAAACTACATCTTTACTTGAATAATCTCCAGAAGGTTCATTAAAACGAAGAAGCAATCTTAAGTTTTTATTTGCAAACAAATTTCTTTTCTGAAAATAATCTACTTCACTCTTACTTCGAAGTTGGTGAAAAATTCTAAACTCATCAATAGAGCCACTAAAAGTCGAAGTTCTATTAAAAGAAAATTCATTTCCACCATTTCCTACTAAAATGTCTCTCCCATCGGCAATCATTAGTTCTGATTTTATTTCTTTTAAGTTTCCAAATCTAAAAAAAGAACTAGTAACTAACGAGATTGATCCAGTAGATATTTCAGTAAAATTGTTCGAGCTAGACTTGTTACATATAAAGTTGAGGTTTTGCCAAACTCCCTTTTTTACTCTAGTGCTGATATTCCTATATTCTGAACTTCCACTAGATATTAGAAAGTTTATTGTGCACTCTTCATCGCTGATATCGCTAGATTCAAAATATGCTGCGTACCCTACTTTTGAAGAAGAATCTAAGCTGTCAAACAGAAAGCATTTTTCAGTTGAAGTGTCAGGTATCCTGAAATGACACTCTATAGAAAAAGAACTGTCTTCAGGATTTAAGTAAGATTCACGTGCAGCTCCTCTTACAAGAGATTGGTTCATATGACCTGATTTGTCTTTTACTACTATTCTCTGAGCTTTTTGAGAATCAAAGTTTAAAAAACCTGTACTTTTTGGAAACTTTTCTAGAACGTACCTCTCAAAAGAAGATAAACTATCTTCAAAGGATTCCACCTCTGCGTAACTTCCGTCAAAAGGATAATTATTTATTATTTTATCAAAAGCAACGTTAGTCTTAACTTCTGCGGAAGCGAAAAAAGTGTGTTTTGTAAAATCCGAATTATCTACTGGAAGCTGTTGAGTAGACAATAAAGTACTAGAAGATTTTCTTCTAAAAGATTTATTATCATCTTCGTTTGATGGATTTCTTAAGTTAAGTGTTTTGTTGTTTTTATTTACAACACTGTTAGAAGATTGCGTATACTTGTCTCTCACTCTTTTAGAGAAATATTTTATGTTTTCAAAAGTTTGGTTTTTTCTAGACATATTAATTGACTCTTAAAATAAAATCTTCGTCGAATACAAAAACATTTCCATTCTCCAGGGTAGAAAAGTTTAAGACATACACATGCCCAGATTTTAAAGTTCCAGGACTAATAGATAGAGAAAATTTGTCTTTGTATTTGCTTAGTTTTGTTGAATTCATATCCAAGTCATAATCTATGACCTTTAAACCTGTCTGTAGATCTCTAATAGAGTAATGGATTACCCCTGGAAAAACTATTGGACTAGAAGAAACTTTTTTTGCTTTATGATTGTAGCCATTGATAGTTGAACTAATGAATAGTTCTATATTCTCAGAATCAGAGTAGCTCTTTTTTAAATTATCAATCTTCATCAATACAGTAGATAGGTCTAATCTCTCTACGCCGTGGTTTAAAATTTTTATTTCTTCTTCTAAGAGAATTTTTGATAAGTCTGATGTTTTCCACTGAAGTTTTACATCAAAACTTTCAGGATGTTTTAATATTGCTTTTTTTACACTGACATCGTTGGATGATATGCTAAAACTTGCTTCGTATACTCCGGTTAGTCTATCGCCACTAGAGCTTTTTAGTGATTGACTAAAATTTACTGTCTGGCTATAAGAGCCTGAAGATATAACCAATCTACCGCAATCGCTTCCCACCACCTCAGCTCCAGATTGATCGATTAAATTTTTTAAATCTACGCCATTGTAGTTTCTAAGCAAAACTTTGTTAGTTCTATCAATATAAAAATTACTAGAGCTATCTAATTCCGATGAATCAAACATGATTCTTAAAACTGGAACTATATTTTTATTAGAAACGTGCCTAGAAGCAAACCTTTTAACAAATCTTGTTTTATTATCAGTAGCAAATGATCCGCTAAAGCTTATTCTAAATCCATTATTTGATATAATGTTTTTGATAGATGCAGAGACTGCAGTAGTTATATCAAACACAGCATTGTCGTTAGGGTTACTAAAAACAAAAGAAGAACCATAGTCTACTACTTGCGCACCGTTGCTTCCTGAAGTGTAAAAATCAATGTGAGTCTCATCATACCCACCTGAAAAATTAGTAGGTTCAAAAGCATCTGCACTATTTTGAGATACTATTTGTGTGTTTCCATTTGGACCAAAAGAATCTTGAGTTAAATCTACAAAAGAGACATCTACTTCTGGTTCCAGCGGATCGCTAGCAGTAATGTTTAATTCTCCATTTGATTTAGCCAAAACTATTGCATCAAAAATTCTTTTAGCTATTATTGAACTTCCGGCAGGAAAGGCTGGAACGTTCTGAAGACCGAACGTGTAATTAGTTGCATTTGTCCTAGATGGAGTTTCTGAAGCTACATTTTTCGAAAAACTAACAGTATTAGTTCCATCGTTAAGAGAAAATGTTGGATTTCCTCCCCACCCTGCTTCGCCAACCACAGTTATTCTACCAATAGCTTTTACATTTCCAGTTCCACCACCCGAGCTAGCTCCTTCAGATTGCCAGAGAACTGGTGAATTGCCAAAATAAGAAGCAGTTATAAAGTTAACAGATCCTAAATCGTCAAAACGATTAACATCAATTCCAAAACCTTCTTCAAAGCCAGTCTTCAAAGGGCTACAAAGAGCTGAGAAATTAAAAGGCTTCTGCAGTCCTGAACTTATATCAGTGAGCTCTAGAGAAGCTTTAAAATTTCTTATATCTAATATACTTGATGTTAGGGCGTGAATTTTTTCGTAGTCAAATTTAATTAAGATAGCAGATATTTCAGAAATATTTTCTGTTACGAAATTTCCCCCTTGAACAATTCCAGATTCTTCGAAAAGTTTAAATAAATCTAGAGAAGAGGCATGACCTACGTTAGAATTTTTAGATCTATAAGTGTTATCAATAATTTTGTCTGTAATATATGAATCGCTACTAGCAGTTATTAAAAGTTGCATTATAACACCGTCACCTTAATGTCAAAATCTGGATACTTTAATTCGAAAATTCCGTTTTTCTTCGGAAAGATAAAACCTCTTTCAATTTTCTTTGGATTAAATTGATTAGTTGAATACATAAACGAATTAGTTCCATCAGAAGTAGAATTCACTAGAGATAAAATCTTTATTCCATCTTGAAAAATAGATGAAACTCCTTCTGAGTTCATTACAGCATAATTTATATCACCAATAGATAGTGGCTGATTTATTTGAAAATTTCTTACGTCTAGAATTTTTTTCAAATTGCTTATTATAGAGATTGCCACGTCATTTTTTATAGCGTCTGGAGTAGCTATAACTGTAATGTTTAAACCAAAATTGTGTACTGCAGCATCAAGTAGTATGTAAGAGTCGTTAATTAATCTAAAAGATTCCAAATACTTTTTCAAATTTAGCTTCATACTGTCTGGAGTTATTTTTAAAGAAACAGCATCTGAGTTTAGAGTTCCAAATCTTGTTAAGTGGCCGGAAGAATCTCTTGAAATTATTGCAACCTCTATAACACCATTAGAGTCTGGAGCTTCTGAAATTGAAGCTCTAAATATTCTCCCCAAAGAAGATGGAATAGAGTATATTCTAGATATAAGGTCTTCTTTAGTCACTATTCTTCTTTGGGAATTTCTAGCAGCTGGTATTTGACTTCTTAAATCTTCTAAAGTTGGTGCAGGAGATCCACCGGTTGCGCGATGCTTATTTCTGACTGCTACCGAAGATCTCACTCCAACTGTCTTATCGTGATCTAAGCTATCGTTGGTTGGAAAAGTCATATCTATAAACTGTATCTCTTTTATAGAGTTAGAATTTACATTATGTGCAAAACCTCCACCGTGTCTATATTTGACAGTTAAAGTCGTAGACCTAGGAGCTACTCCTAAAGTGTTTGTTTTTAGTAAAGAGTTAGGATCTAAAGCAAAAGAGCTGAATACTTTTTTTCCGTATAAAGGAACGCTAAGGTCCGCTGGATCTGGAAGGATATCGTCGTCATTCGCAGCAGAGTCTCCCCCACCAAAAGTTAAAGTAGTAGAGAGTGTTTGAGGATCTGTAGTTTTTGTAAATCGGTACGGTGCAGGTATAACACCAACTATCTTTTCTATCTGAGAAGAGCTGTAATCTCTTTGCTCTCTTATTATGAATACATTATCTTGAGATAAGTTATCAACTTCGTAGTATATATTTCCATCAGAGTCAAAAACTTTTTCTATCTCTGAGACATTTTGGTTTGATAAAGTTACTTCTCTAAAGGGAACAAAGCTATCTGGTATAAAAAAATCTTCACTTTCAGTTTCTCCAGAAACGCAAAGGCCAGATAAGTTTATGACTTTACCGCCATTAGTAACAGTAGGTTGAGGGTTAGAAAGTTCCCATTGTTTTCTCGACACATCTTCTGTAGATGATCTTGTAAAATCTAAATCTTCCAAAAGATTAAAAGTTATACCATTCTCTGAGACTAGTCTAGTTCCTTCTTTTATTATTGGCAAATATTTTTCGTCTATAGTATCTTGGGAATTTTCTTCGAAAGGTATGATTACATAAAATTGAACATAAACTGTGGATGGAGACGCTCCATAAGTCTTAACACCGGCTAGCTCGAGATGCTTTTTCACATTTTCTATCTCAACCGCTTCGCTCCACTTTAGTTCGTTAAATTGGTGATCTAAGTAGTAAGAAAGAGAATCACCAATGTAAGCTATCATGTCAACAAACATGCCTCCTAAGCCGGCTTCAGTAAAGTCTTCTATGTTGTCCGGAAAAAAGGTTTTCGCATGCTGAACTAAGTTGCTTTTAAAACCATCAAAATCCCTCGCAAGGTACGATCTTTTTACAATTTTTGAATTTTTTGTTTTTAAATCTTTTTCCATTATCCTGTAACTTTCAAAATAACTTCTACTTGCTCATTTGCCACTCCTAAATTTGGAATTGAATATGTTACTCTAATTCCAACTCTTGCTACATGAGAGTTATCAAAGTGCTCTGTAAAAGCTTCAAAATTATTTAGCGTTATATAAGGCATAAATTTTGAAATAGTTGCGTTTATCCTGTTTATAGCATCAGACTCTATCTCGTCTGTAGCTAATTCGAAAGCTAAGCCTTCTAAATTTGCGCCGAAACTATAGTTACCTAACCTTTGGCCGCGATTAGTTTTTAGCATATTTATAAAATTATCTTTAATTTGGTCTTTTAAAGATTTATGCATTGCAAAAATCCCGTCTCTACCAGAACCAAAACTCAAGGGAGTCTTAATACCAATTAGCTTTTCGAAAGATGTATCCCTTTTATACTTCTCAGTAGAGCTTAAAAGCTCTCCAGAAGACTTAAATTTAAAAACATTTTGATTTTGAGTTCTTTTTCTATTGGACACAATACACCTCAGCTATAACTATCAACCAAAAATATTTTATGCGATGTTTAATTTTATTAAACTACCACTTATTAAGTGGGCAGCTTTTAGTAGAGGCGTAGCAAAGCATCGGGTAATAGCATTTGCACTCTTTGCACTGTAAGAATTGTGTCTTACTTTTTACTAAACTCGGGCAATTATCGCATATTGACCTCTTTCTATTAGCTTCTTCTACGCTTTTTTTATCTAGAACGCCTATCATATGAAGAGATAGTTTAGTCCAACCCTCTCCTATCTGTATACACTCTTTACAATCTATCATAACCTGATATCGTCTTTCTCTGGTGTAATAGGTGGATCCTCCGGTTCTTTTCGGGTTGGTTCTGGCTTGACTGGATCCTCCGGAGGTTGTGATTTCGTCTCTGTCTTAGCTACTGGATTCACTATCTCTAATGGAGATCTCATTATATTTAGAATAGGTGGAAGCTCAGTAGGCATTTGTGGTTTAGGGCCAATCAAAACCGTGGTCATCATAACGGCTTCTTTCTCTTCTCCTTCTTTTTTTATAGTACTGTAAATTTCATAAAAACCATCGTACTCGAAATGATAGCTAAGTAAGGGTTTTGCTTCAGGCCATCTATAGTATATTATCTCTTCTGATTCGTCAAACGGGCTTTGCGCATGGTGAGCAGACGAAGTGGCTTTTATTCTTCTAGAACTCATGTCTCCAAGTTTTCCTGGAGATACTGAGTCTCTAAATTCGTTAAATAGTGATTCAAAACCAGCTATTTCTCCATCACCTTTCATAAATTTTTCAAAATCAGATGCGACATAGTTTTCGCTCTGCGGGGGTATAGGATTTCCATCAGCGTCGCGAGTGTTTCCAGGAGAGTTTCTATTCATAAAATTTAGAAGCTCCTGTGAAGGCCCTTTAGAGCCAGGCTTTTGGGCTCTAGGTCCACCAGGCTTTCCAAAAATTTCCCATTTTATATAATACTTTCCAGGAAAAGTTGCATATCCACCTGATTCATGGCCGGCTCTTCTATCAAGTTGTACGTTAGGCTCGACGGGGATATCATCTCCAAAAAGAGGAAAGTCAATATTAAAGACTCTTTTAACATGGTGAATTGAAGCTTGAAAAAGTAATTTAACAAACTTACCATCTTCATCTTCATCTAGTCGATAAAATTGATTATGTTTTTCCGGATCAGCTATCCCTTCAATATCTGGTAACCTAGAGTGTATTATATTAACTGGTGGCGGGATTTCGAAAGGAATTGCTGTGTATGTTTTGTTTCCATCTTCGTCCACTCCTTCTTCGAAAAATTTAATGTTTCCTTCTTCATCTGTTATCTCTTTAAACACGCCCTTTTGTTTCATACCAAGCAAAATTGCAAGTAATGGTATGACTAAAAGTAGCATAAAACAAAGTATACACAACCAGCAAACTGCCATATTAAATTCTGCCGGTGGAAGAGGTTCACATTTTGCACGGGCGGCCTCTTGTTCCGGAACTAAAGTTGTAAACTGAAGGAGGCTAGCACAGTCAACCCCAGGGATCTCTGGTGGCTTAAGGCTTATTAAGTCTAGACCGAGCTTTACAGGAAAAAGAGAAAATGTAAATAATCCAAAACCAGGAAATGTTGGAATGTTTGGAGGTCCAGGTGGACCAGGAATTTCAGGAGGTAGCGGGGGGTAGTAAAGGTCTAGTTCCGGTAGATCACCTATAGTTGGAAGTGGATCAGGCATAGGCATTGCAGGTATATTAACAGGAGGAATTCCAAATAGACTAGCATCTGGTAGCGGGGGTGTAGGGATATCAGGTGGTATGTTTAGTATTGGTTCAAAACCAAAAGCAAAGCCTAGGTATGGATTAGCGTGCATCGCAATCTGAAGTTTTATAAGTTCACAAGTTCCGCCATTCCCGGGAGGGTCTGGATCGTGTGGAGGAGCCTCTTCTCCAGGCGGAGTTTTTCCTTTAGTTTCTGGATCTAGTTCAGGGCAACATGTATCTCCACTCATGGTATAATCATCGCCCTTTTGTTTTTCTTCTTCCGGGCAATTCTTTACGCAACAGCAACCACCAAATATTTTTACTAAGTCATCATAACTAGGAAAAGTTCCGCTTATGATTCCATCTTCATCTTCTCTATCGTCTGTTACACTCGGATTTGACATCTTTTATTTTATCTTCACTGTTTTACTAAAGCACGTTACTAGATTATTACGAAGATTCTCGACCAATTTTCCTTGCAGAGTCGGGTTCACTATTGGAGAACCAGAGTTGCCTGTTGAGGCTGTTAATCCAGCACTAGGCCGGGTGGCTGAGCCAAAAGCTTGCGAGTTTGGAGTTGGTGGGGCAGCGGTGCCTCCTACTAAATGAGAAATATCAGTAGCAAAAGCTATTAGAGCGTCTGCCAGTTCTTCAGCTAAGAAGACAGAGTACTGGGCTTCATCTCCATCTCCGCCAATATAAATGTGGTTATTTTTAGCAAATTTTGAGTCGGAGATAGGACCTAAATGTTCTCCGCTCCTGTGCGCATTACCAATAACCACCTTAGGTCCGTCTATATAAATAGTGCCGTCTG
>Ga0163109_10002935_pt1 | contig 13100 bp, 9 predicted proteins | sample CRUFie1St13metaG_FD_108704 | JGI IMG/M metagenome (GOLD analysis project Ga0163109, IMG submission 108704) | Marine microbial communities from the Costa Rica Dome - CRUD Field 142mm St13 metaG | ecosystem: Environmental > Aquatic > Marine > Oceanic > Photic zone | place: Costa Rica: the Eastern... | reverse complement strand
ATATCATCCTAGTATCAATACTTTGTTATACAAACGCGTGCGCCCCCTGCGCACGCAAGCTCGCGAAGCATAAACAAGTTGTCCCAGTCTCCTACTGCTACTGATGTACACTGCCGATGGCACAAGGTCGCTCACTCGATTCGAGATACCAAAGGGCATTCCCCTTCTTCAACAACTTCTCAAGACTCACGCTCAGGCCGGTCTTGTGGACTTTGCAGGACCTCCATCAACACCCTCTCCATCCTATCGAAGTCGTGCTCCAGCAAGTGGTCTAGCATCGTCTTGATGGCTTTCACCCTGGTGCGCACGTTCCGGTGCTCTGAGGTCTCTCCCTCGAACTGCTTCTCCAGGGTCTCCAGAATGTACCTCTCGCCCTCCAAGAGCTCCTCAAGGTCCGCCTTGATCTTGTCCAGTCTGTTCCCACACAGCAACACCAGCTCCCACAAGCCGCCCCTCAACTCGACCTCCTCCTTCTGAGAAGGGTAAAGGTCAAACCAGGTCGACGCGCGCGACGGTCCTGCGGTCTCCTCCTCCTCCTCCTCCTCGCTAGGCGGGCTCATGACGTCGCCACGCACGGCCTGGCGCCCCCAGACCCGCAGGCCGCCTCCCGGTAGGGCGGGCGAAAGAAGTCACCTTGGCGCGCTACGCAGGGGCACAGCGCGCAAGCACGCGGCAACCGCTAAGGTGAGGCGTGTCGGCCCGAGTCTAGCGGGCGTGACTGGTCCCACCGATCCCTGTCACCGACCACCACGCCAAACACGCACCCAACAGCATGCAACGACCTACGCGCAATGCACGATACTTCTGCGGGTCCATCAGTCACAGTCCATCACAACCACAACACGAACGCTTGCACGACCCCATGCATGCGTACAGTGTATATTGGTCGCATGTGTACTACTGCATTACCCCCACTACTGCATCACCCCACACGGTGATCGCGCATGCGTGCCACCACCCCAATTCAAGCGATGCACCACAAGTCTACTCTGATGGCATGCCCGCATGCAAGTTCAATACATGCCGAGGCGCGCCATGCGTGGGGTGCAGGGTAATCACAGTAATAACTGCAATCACTTCGCATGCCATGTTCGCTCACCATGCGAGCCATGCCGTGCAGTGCTAATCGCAAGGTGCATGCAATGCGTCTAGCATCGATCGCATGACCCTAACACGGGAACGGCACAGTGCGATGGCAATGCCAATGCCAAAGACAATGCCAAAGGCACACAGCAGTCCCAACAGCCATGGTGCATGGAACTCCATGAGAATGTTGAGATGGAGCACAATGCAGCAATTAGTACTTGGGGGCATGATGGGTGGTACATGGTTTTCGTCGGTTCTGTAAACCTCGTTGGACTTGTCCAGCACGGTGGCCACTACACTACACTGCGGAGACGATGGGTGAAGCGAAAAACAAAGGCGAGATTTTATAGCAAGGCGTGAACTGTTCTTGGCCCTCGCCATCTCTCTCTCTTTTTCTTCGTTCTCTTTTTCTGGCTTCGGGAAATGTCCGTGGGATCCGGATCCGGATCATTGGTGTGGATCTTTGGGCGAGGGCGCCAAAAAGTTCACCAGGTCGGAGTGAACAGGCAAAGGCTCAAGGGCTCGGTAACTATTCTCATTTACAAGCGTTTGAGGATGTGCTCGGCCAAGCACCCCCTCCATTTTGTCAGAGGCTCATACTATGAATTGGCCCACACGTATACCCGCCCCGAGGCGTTCCCGGTGTAGATCTCGTTCCTCTCCTCATTGTAGAATAGGGCTGTGACGTCCCCAAGCGCGGCATCCCCGCTGACCCTGTTTCCCCCCGGAGACCGCAGCACCAACGATGCATCCATCTCCTCCTCCTCGTCTCCTTGGCCCTGGCCAAGCTTCGCCTGGCACTTGCCCGTCAGGATGCTCGAGACGTTGATGGAAGCGGCAGACTTCTCAGAGCCCTCCGCGTTGGGCTTGCAATACGACACGATCAAATCCTGCTCCTGTGTGATGAAGATGTTGTTCGTGTTGCAATTCGGGTGCCACAGAAGATGGTCCTCGAAGCTGGTCACGAGCTCGCCCTTGAAGTTCCACACCTGGACCTGACTGTCCCTGAAGGTGAGGAAGAGGTGGTTCTCGTACAGGAAGATGAAGGCGTTTGGGTTCATGAACTGCGTGTTGGCGACCTCGATGCACGTCCCGGTGCACACGTCGGCTATCCTCAGGTTCTCCTTCTCCTGCTTCACCAGAAGCTTCTCGTCGAACTGCTCCACAAAGTCCACGGTCCTGCCAGGCAGCAGGTCGTGCTTGAACTCCTTGAGGACATTCCCGTCCTCCACCGACAGGATTTTCAGAGGGACATGGTCCTTGCCCTCGTAGTCGTGGATGAGCAGAAGAATTCCGGGAGACACCTTGAGCTCGCTCACTGCGGCGTCGCTGATGTCGTAAAGCAGCTCGTAGTTCTTCAGGTCAAAAACCTTGTACACGTGCTTGTGCGCGTTGTACGTGAGAACCTTGCCGTTGACGTCGTCGAACTCGACGAATCCAGGCCACTGCAAGGACTCCTCCTCAAAGAGCGCCATGCCGCCCTCCTGGGGCTTGCCCCTCCGGATGAACTCCAGCGGGGTGCTCCTGCACTTGAGGGAAGAGTAGTTGTCCGTCGCGTAGACGCTGACCGTGATGAGGGTCTCGTTGTTCTTGTTGTAGAACAGGCTCCTAACGACCTCGTCGTCCTGGGTGTTCAAGTAGCACAGGCGCTTATTCGTCTCCCGGCAGAAGGCAGCGCAGACCCCGGAGTGCGCCAGCGCGAAGATCATGCCCTTGGCCCCCACGATCTCCACCACCCTGCTCCTCTTCCTCAGGAAGCTGAGCTTCCACCGCCTGTTCTCCCTCGCGTCGTACGTGTTGAACATTTGCTGCACCCGCATGCGCTTGAACTTCTCGCTGCTCGCCCGCTTCACGAACCCGCGGTTCCCCGCGTTGCTCAGCTCCCTCCGCAGAATCTTGTGAAGCGAGTTCGCGCACAGAGCGCGCTCCCTCTCGCACAACCACTTCTTCTGCTTCTTCCTCTTTTCGAAGTGCAGGCGAAGCCCCTCGCCCTGGTGATCGTGCTCGCAGTCCGAAACCCCCTCCTGCGACAGGGAGGGCCTTCTTCTCTTGCACGAGCGTAGCGGCGTCACACGTCGGGTCATGATGTTGGGACTGCCGATAGAAGACGAGGCCCGAGGGGTCTCGCTCGAGGTGCCCGCGCCTCCCGGGCTCGCGAACATTGTGGTGCGGTCTCGCTTGCGCGCGGGCGGTTTCCCACCCTTTCTCTGCCGCCGGGGCCTTCCCGCGGGGGCGCTGGCTCGCTGTCACGATCGCCTTGATCCACACCTGCAGTCCTGCGCTTTTCTTACAGCCCCCTCGCCTGTTTCGCCTGTTTTGAATCCTCAGCCTCGGCCTCCCAACGGTCCCAAGGGTCGATGAAAAATCCGAAATTTCGGCTGGAGGGGAGGAGAGGGAGAGGGAGAGGGGGCTCGTTCCCGTGTTGGAGCTGATTCACAGCAATGGCGGACATCAGGGCAGGGTTCGAGGGGTCGGAGGGAGGAGGGGGTCGCGTGGCAGAGCGGGAGGGCGACCGAGGGTGATCGGCCCGATGGCGATGGAGGGTGGGAGGGCGCTCCAGCAGAACCGCGCCAGGGCCTTCTTGGAGACGAACAGGTCCTGGAAGGCCGTGGACGGCTTTTACAAGCGGAACGTGCGAGACCGAGAGGAACTGTTTCGCCTCGTTCCGGACGAAATACTCAAACGCATCGTGCAGGGGGAGGCCTGGAGGTCCAGCTCGCCCGCCCAGGGGGGCGGCAAGCGCCAGAGGGCTCGCCTCACCTACAGCGCGAGGATCGGGTACCACGGCACGGGATTCTCCGGGTTCGCCTGGCAGAAGGAGGACGAGAACACCATTGAGGCGCACCTGCAGAGGAGGCTGGGCGGTCTGCTGGACAAGCCTTCGCCCGTCGTAAGCTGTTCAGGTAGGACCGACAAGGGCGTCCACAGCGTCGGTCAGCTCGTTTCGTTCTACTCGTGGAAGGACGTTTCCGACGACGACATCGCACGAGCACTGCGGGAACGAGACCCCGCCACGGGAAATTCTCTCGAGGTCTACGACGTGAGGCGAGTACCGCGTTCGTTCCACGCCACCTTCTCGTGCCACTGGAGGTACTACGCGTACGTCCTGCCCAGACTTGCGGACGGCCTGCTGGACGTTAGCCCGGGGCACCTACGGACCTTGCTCTCCCGTCTGGAGGGGAAGGAGCTGAGCTACAACGCGTACGCGCGAGACACGCCAAAGGGAAAGGACACAAAGTGCGTCCTTCACTGCTGCAGGGTGACGGAGGCCTTGCTGGGCGGTTTTGATGGGGGCGAGGAGACGCCCGTCACGGTCGTCCACCTCGTGGGGAACAGGTTCCTCAGGAGGATGGTGCGGGTGATCGTGTCCACGGCGGTGAAAGAGGCAATGGAACTGGCTGAGGAGGGCGGCGGTGGGGATGGTGGCCGGGACAAGCTGGTCGAGCTGTGCGAGCTCGGGGACAGGAGCCTGCTCCAGATCCCGGCCCCTGCGTGCGGCCTGTGCTTGGTGGGTGCAGGCTACTCTCCATGGGAGTAGACCGTTTGTCTTTTGTTGTACTTCATAAATGTATTAAATGTATTGCTTCCCTTCGCCAGATATCCGGGGCCCGGTTGCCTACCTCCTTGGCGGCGGTGGCGGTGGCGGTGACCTCCCCGGAGATACCATGCTCAGCCTCTTGAGAGACTGCTGCGCCCGGTTCAGGGATTGTTGCCTGGACTCCTTGAGCTCCTTGAGCTTCTGGTACACGTCCTTGGTCTCCGAGATGACCTTATCGGCCTGCTTGGTCACCGTCTCCGTCTCCCGGTCGCTGTCGTCCATGCTCGAGTCCTCGTCCTCCTCCTCTGACCCGCTGCTCGAGTCCTCGGCCATCCTGGCCTTGCTTATTGAGTTCCACTGCTTCTGAAGGGTGTTGGGGGCGCTGCCGACGGCGCTGGGCCCGGTAGTCAGGGGTGAGGAGGTGCCCGGGGACTGGCTGGTCCTGCCCTTAAGCAGGCTTCTCGGAGGCGGGGGCGGCTGCTGGGGCGGTTTTCGCTTGCTGCCGTGAAGACCGGCCCCGGGTGTGCCGGGCGCCTCCCCTTCCTCCTTCGAGTCGCCATCCATGAAGTGGTAAAAGTGCTTCAAGTTCGTCTCCGTCTTCTTGATGCTGTCCTCCGTCCTGATGTCCGAATTTCTGGTCTTCTGGCTCTCCTGCCGCTGCCGGCTCATCTCGTTCACGATCTGACCCTTCATCATCGAGTCAAGGCTCATGGTGGCCGCAGGCGGTGACCTCCCTCCCCTCGGCTTCTCCCTCTCCCTCCTCACCCTCTCCTCGCTCTCCTTCATCGCCCTCAGTTTGACTTCCTCGCTCAGCTTGGCTTCCTCTTCGGCCCTCGCCGCATCTGCCACCGCCGCAGCGACCCTGGCCTCCGCCTTGGAGGCTTGGAGGCGCTCGTTCTCCCGGCTCTCCTCGAGCTCCTCCCTCAGCCGCTTGATCTCTATCTCCTGTTGTACAACCTGCCGCGTCTGGTCCTCCATCGAGTTCTCCAGGTCCTCCTTGCTGGACGCCAGCTCACCCGCCCTCGTCTCTGACATCTCCTTCTCGATCTGAAGGCTCCGCAGGGCCTCCTGGGCCTCCGCCTCGGCAGCCGCCTTCGAGTCGACGTCCTCCCGAAGCACCGCGACCTCCTTCTCCAGCTTCTCGATAGTCTGCCTCTGGCTCTGCGCCAGTGCCTGCGTGGTCCTCTGGTCCTCCAGTACCTTGGCGTTCTCCTCCTGGGCGGCCACCAGCTTGTCCTTCAGGGCCTTGCTTGCCGCGGCCATGGCCTTCATCTTGGCGTTCAGGTCCGTCAGATCCTTGTTCACTTCGCTGCACTGGTCGTACAGCTGGCCGATCTCCTCGTCCTTCTCCTTGACCTCGGACTCCCAGCTCGTCCTGATCTTGTGAACCTCCGCCAGGCGCGCCTTCTTGCTCCGCGAGTGCTGGTCCTCAAGGTACCTGCACCGGTCCTCGACCTCCTCGAGCTTGGCCCGCAGCTCTATCGTCTCCTTCTCCCGCGACGTCAGCGTTTCGCTCAGCCGCTGCTTGTCGACCTGCTGAAACGCAAGCTCCTTCTCCATTGTCTTCCCGTCTTGGTCCTTCTTGTGGATTTCCAAGCGCAGCTCGTCCTCGAGCTGCTTGTACGACTGGATCCGAGACACGGAGTTCCGTATCTCCTCCTGAACCTGAACGAGGAGCTCATCGCGGTACTTGACGTTCTCAAGCGCCTGCTGCAGCTCGTCGCTCACCGCGTTGCTCAAATTTTCGAGCCTGGTCTCGCACGCCTGAACGACATGGGCGGCCTGCCTCTGCCAGGTCTTCGCATTGTCGTTGTGGTGGTCCAAAACCTGTTGAAGCCTCACAGGCAGCTGCCCCAGGGCCTGGCTGGCGAAGGACACCGCCTCAAAGACCGTGTTCAAAGCCTCTTGATCCGCCATTGCTGCCGCAAGCCGACCCCCGGCTCCCCGGGCCCTCTCTCTCTCTTCCGCTTTCTTCCCCTCTTGCCCTGTTGTTGCCCTCGCAACTTGGGAGTCCAAGGCAAAAACCAAGAAAAGTCCAAGACCCAGAACTTTTCCATTCCACTGGAAATTCAATTTTGGCGCGCTTCAACGGCGATTCTTCAAGCAGCTCGGCCCTAAGCGCAGAGGTTTTGCCAGCGCAGAGCGGAGCCATCGGAGGGAGCCCGCAGGCCGCAGCGCGCGCAAAGGTCGGGCCTTGGGACGGCGAGGATGGAGGCTGGTGACCCCAGGACGTGAAGAACCTTGGTGCGAAACCGAAGCTGTGGCGAGGTGGGGCAAAGATGGCAGGGTCCCCGTATACGTACAAACCGGTGACCGAGGATCTGGTGAGGCTGAGCGCGGAAATCGAAAGCCTTTCCGGCCGCTCGCTGGACGGGCAGGGGGCCTCGGCTCACTCGCACTGGGAGGAGCCACAGCCTGATGTGAGCGCGCTGGTGGGCGTGTCCCACGTGTCCTGCAGGATCTGCGGCAAGAGGGAAGATAGGGAGGAGGAGAAGGAGGAGGTCGTGGCCCTGAAGGGCCAAGGTCAGCGCGTTCTCGGCGCGGGAGGGGGCGGGGGCATCGCCTCCGACATGGACGTGATAGCGGTGCGCGACCCCAGGGCGCCCTCCACGGCACTCGCCGAGGACGCAGTGCGGCGTTACAAGGTCACGCGGGCGTTTTCGCCCTGGACGCCCCAGGAGCGGGTGTACGAAGACCAGGGCAAGCTCGTCACCGACTGGGTGTGGAGGGGCTTCAACGCGACCCTCGTTTCCTTTGGCCAGCAGGGCACGGGCAAGTCCTACACCCTCTTCAACGACGGCCTGTCCCTCTCCTTTCCTCAAGACCGGGGCTTGGCCGCAGAGAGTGGGGTGGACGAGTCCTGCGGCCTGCTCATCCGGATCTTGGCCGACCTGTTCTCTAGGATCGCCAAGGAAAGGAGGGAGGACGGCGGCGGCCGGCCAAAGTACAAGGTCGGCCTTTCATGCTGGGAGATACTCGGAAACAAGACCGTGGACCTGCTGAAGCCCTTCTCTGCCTACGCCTCCCCCTCGAGGCAGGACAGGGCTGCCCAGGATGCCGAGTACGCCACGATTGGCGTGGAGGACCTGTCACAGGCGAGGGCCTGCCTGAACCATGCCCGATCCTCGAGCACGAACTGGTACGTCGATCCCGCGACACAGTCCCTTAGAACTCTGCCAAACCGGGCCCACGCATTTGTCAGGGTTGTGGTCTTTGACGTGGTCAGGAGAACCCTGGCCCAGCTGCACGTGGTAGACCTCTGCGGGTCCCAGAGCCTGGCGAAGGCTCGGGACGGGGGCCTTGGCAAAAGGGAGGGGAGAGGCGCCGTTCCTCGCGACATGCTCTCCGAGCACGAGAGGGAAAGGAAGGGTGTCAATCAACAGCTCCTTGCCTTCTCGAGGCTGGTGGGTGAGATTGCCCAGCAGAGCGACGATAGGGAGTTCACCGGCGGCAGGGCGGGCCAGGGCCAGCTCAGCGCGGTCCACCTGAGCGCCCGGGAAACGAAGTTGACAAGAGAGCTGGCGCCAATGCTGGCGGAGGACAGCCGATGCTTTCTCCTGTGCTCGGTGAGCCGGTCGAGCGTGGACTACATCGACACCGCGAACACGCTGAGGGTAGCCACGCGATTCGCGAGGATCTCCAACGCTTGCAGCAAGCGAGTCCTGAGTGTGGACCCTCTCACCTTTGGCTTCCAGGCAATCGACTCTATCCTTTCCGTGCAGGAGCAGGCCAACCCTCTGAAGGGATCGTCCGAGTTGAGTGGAGGCGGTGACGACCACCTGGGTAGGGAGGACGAGTTCCTGCGGGGCTCTCCGCTTAAGGTGCCCAAGAACCTCCCCGAGGCCAAGGACTTTGGCAGGGGTGGCGACAAGGCCAAGCGAAGGTCAAAGTCCAAGGCCACTGCGGAGGTGATCCATCTGACCCTGAGCCAGGTCGAAAACATTGAGCAAGTCGCCAACGAGATCATGGAGACAACGAAGCAGGTGGATGAGGCCATGGCTTACAGCCCAGCAGTGCCGGCGGGTGGCCAGGTGAGCCAGAGCAGCAAAGATGATGAGGAGCAGCTCGAGGGTGGAGGCAGCTACTACTCGACAGCATTCCCGGCAAGAGACGTGAGCACCTACCAAGATCCCATCTTGAGCGGTGCTGTGAAGTTCATGCACTCGAGCAGCAGCAGCAGCAGTGGCACGTACGGAGTCGCTGGCAGAGCCCTGCCAAACGACGGAGAGGAGCACTCGAGTGGAGTTTCCATGCCAGTGGAGAGATACGCTTTCTCTCACGGGTCAGGAGCAAGCCACGTACTGAATGACGCCGCCAAGGAGGCGGCCATGGCGCGCTTGAAGGAACTCAAGGGTGAGGTGGGGATGAAGGAGGGGATCACACTTTCGATCCGCTCTCCCATTTCCTCTGATGACACGGGTCACAGCAGCCATGATAGGGCTTCCGCATCTCCTTCGCCGTCAGTCTCAGTTGTGTCGTCCGTCAAGTCTGTGGAGACTCAGCGAAAGCTTGACAGCCTGAAGCAGAACTTTCGGTCGATGTACAGTGAGCTCGAGCTGCCCAGCGAGGCCATCGAGCAGGACGACAGGGAGGAGAGCAGCAACGAGAACGATGAGGAGGTTGGGGTGGAAGCGGGACAGGAGGACCGCTTTCCTCAAGCCAGCAAAGCAGAGCCCGCGGAGGATATCACGCGTCAGAGGCAGAGTCCGGAGTCCAGCGCGATGGTGGCCGAGGCCTCTCCCAGCAACGCCCGTTCAGACACTCACTCTCCGTCTTTGGGGGCCCACAGGCGCGAGGAGGCCGCCAGGGAGGAGAGGCCCCCGGCCGCTGCGGACCAGGTTCGCCCGAGCATGGGTCTGTACGGCGGGCGTTACGAGTTCGAGCAGGAGATGCCTAGCTCGACCGGGGACGAGTTGAGGGATGGTTTGCGAGATGAGCAAAGCTCAAAACCCTCGCAAAGGGACTATGCGGAGCTTGAGCGCGCTTATGATTCTCTGCTGAAGATGGTGGAGAGGGAGAGGGAGGCCCACGTCTCCTCTCAGCAGAAGGTGAAGCTGCTGGAGCGGGACCTGCTCGAGGTGCAGCACACCCTCTCCGCCGAGCTGGATGGACAGAAGCTCGATAACGTCCACCTGAGGTCGCGATGTCGGCAGCTGGAGGAGCTCGTCGGGTTCTCCCCCGGAGGGCAGGACGTGGAGATGGCAGAAATTTATCAGGAGTTTGCCCAGGGCGGCGATCTTGCGCCCCACATTGGCAGAAGGAGGAACGGCGGGCTGCTTGGCGAGATCTTCGTCCAGCTGGAGGACGAGGTGGACCGCGTAAACGAGGAGAATGCCCTGCTTCGGGAGGATTTGAAGAGCGCTCACCTCTCTCATGCGGAGACGGTGGCCCTCGTGCACCAAAAAAGTGAGGATCTTGGGGACCCCACTGACTCTGACGTGGACAGCGATGGCGAGGCTGAGGCCGGGAGAAAGGGCTCGGACGATGAGGGTGAAAGGCTCGACGGGGAGACCCGGGACGTGCTCAGGGAGTACAGGAGGGAGCAGAAGGAGCTCCTGTCCCGCCACCAGAAGAACAAGCTCCAGGCGCTGAACAAGAGGATGAAGAAGCTGGAGGAAGACCTGCAGGAGACGAGGGTGGAGCTCGCGGCCTACCGCAAGAAGGACCGCAAGTATGCGATCCAAAAGAGGGGGATCGAGGAGACCATCAAGAGGGTCGGGCAGCTTCAGAAGCAACTGGAGCAGAAGAACCAGGAGCTTGTGAGATGTCAGCTCAAGTTTGCTGAGAGCGAGGGCAGGAGCTACACTCTGAGCGAGGAGCACGCCAAGATGGTCCAGTCCGTCCAAAAGATGCAGGAGAAGGTGGACCACAGCGAGACTGTGAAGAGAAAGTACGCGGAGCAGCTCCAGTGGGCCAGGAAGCAGGTCAACAGGGATGAGGTTTTGTCCAAGCTGCCTCCGCTGCCCTCTGGCGCCAGCGAGATGGACGGGGGCAGGCTCAACTCCCTGGCCACCAGAAAGATCCACTCCACCGCGGGGGAGATCTGCAGGAGGATCAGGAGGGAGCCAGGTCTGTCGCCAAGAGTCGAGAACATGCTTGACCGGCTTATGGAGGAGGTTGGCCTGCATGTCCAGGAGAGAGTCGTCCTGGCTCGTAGGGAGGCCTTGCTGCTCCAGATGATCACCGGAGAGCACAGAGGTATGGGGGGGCTCAGAAGACGCAAGTGAGCGTATTATGCATAAATTATGACCCGCGCTCGCGGAGCCTTAATTGAGTGGCCTGACAACTGCACCCCGTTTCGCCCCCAAGTCGGGCCACTTCACAGCTCCTCCTTGCCCTCGCCGCACGGGCAGAGGGCCGCCCTCACGGCCTCTGTGTCCTCTCTCAGCTTCAGGAAGTGCTCCATCACGTCGTCCTCACGGTTGCTCACGAAGTCGCTGCAGTACTCCTGGAGATCCTCGGTGGACTGGGTGGAGGGGTCGTCGAAGAAGTCTCTGTCCATGTCCACTCCACAAAAGCGTTCGTCTTGCAACTTCTTGCGCAGGAGGCCCTCGAGCCGGTACTCGGACACCTCCGATACTTCGTGGCGCGCGATGTAGCCAGCCACGCGGTGGACGACCGCCGAACACTTCTCGCAGTCCGTTCGACTGCCCTCGTCCATGGGGGCCGGGATCACGTGGTCTGGGCACACATCCAGGGCCTCCACGCAGACCGTCCGCTTGACTGAGACGAGGATCTGGTCGGAGTCGTGGTCGTTGCAGCCCAGGTCGCGGCCTTTGAAGCCCTTCCACCTGTGGGTGCACCGGGTTGGAGTCGGTTGGGCGTGTCAGACAGGCGACGACAGAAAGAGAGAGAGAGAGAGAGAGAGAGAGAGAGAATAACTCACGCCCGATACGACTTGGCTTCGTGGACAAATGCACAACCGCTCTTGAATTCATCGCTGTGGGCGTTCAGAGCCAAGTCCCAGAAGTGGTCCAACTCGCACATGTTCGCATCGTCGTGGTTTACGAGCTCAGGCACGACCCCGCCCCTGCACAGCTTCTCGAAGAGCTGCTCGTGGTACACGATGCAGGCCTCGCACTTGGCGTCGTAGGCCCAGCACCCGGAGGCGAGAGCGGCAAGGCAGAGAGACCCCAGAAGGACCGACTGCAGCCTGGAAAAAAACATGATTCTATTTTGTCTTCCCCTTCCTCCCCGCCCCCTCTCCAACGGACGCGTCCCCCCTCCCCCCCCGCTACCTTTTTTGTGCCCCAACCTCGCCAAGAAAAATTAAAATTTGAAGTTAGAAAAGAGCAAGAGGTCCGTTGACGACCCAGCGAGGGTGACGGGAGGGGGAGCGCGACGGGAAGCTAGGGAAGGCCAGTGAGAGCAGGAAGCATCTCGGACTACCCAAGATGTCGGCAAGCGGAAGAGTAAGTTAGAGACTCGCAGCGAATCCCCGGAATGGCGTGCATTTTGCACCCGGGCCATCTCACTGGGTTGGGGGGGGGGGACCCCAGCTTTGACGACGACGGGGAGTTTTGCTCCACACCAGGCCCGTCGTCCCGGTGGCCCCCGGGGGTCTCTCTCACGCAAGCCTAGGGCGCGTAACGGAATCGCCCCTCGCGTCCTCGGTGTGGCCCCCCCGTAGGCAAGAAAAGCTCTGACCTTTCCCTCTTCCTTTTCGTTATTCTCGCAGGCCTTGGTGCGTGAGAAGCAGATTCCCGGGAACCTGAAGCGCGTGTTCGAAATCATGGACACGGACCAGGACGGGAAGATCTCGCAGGACGACCTGCTGCTGGTGACCGCGCACTTTGGGTACAAGGTCAAGCCGACGGAGGCCGAGGAGATCATCTGGGAGGTGGACGAGGACTGCGACAAGATGGTGAGCTGGCAGGAGTTCACGGAGATGTACGACAGGTGCAGGAAGGACAAGACCGGGTGCGAGCCCAAGCGGCTTTATTTCATCGTGGAATTCATGATCATCGACAAGGACAACGGTGGGGAGATCAGCGTGGAGGAGGCCATCGAGGACCTGTACTTGCAGCACGGAAAGGAGGAGCTTGACAACAGGCTTGAGGACATGTTCGGGGCTGACCTTGACGTGAACGACCCGGAGGCCGTGCTGGATCTGGAGAAGTTCGTGTCCGCGATGAGGCTCGGGCAGCTGAAGCAGATGAGGGAGAAAACCATGAACAAGACGAAGTCCTCGAGCAGCCTGAAAAAGAAGTCCTCCTCGTTCAGGTAGCGAAGGAAGGTGAAAACTTGAACCAAACAACAACAAAAACTTGTGTACAAAATAGGATGAACGAAAAAGCCGGGAAGTGGCCGCGTCACTTTCCCTTAGAAATGAGCAGGCGGGGCCTTTCCTTGAAGATGAACTTCCATCGGATGACCCCCTCCACGTCGTACTTGACTCTCCCCTCCCCGTCGGGACCGTCCCCGGTGCCCTCCCTCCGCTTCTTCAGCACGGCGAGGGGCTTACTCAGCGTTACTT
>Ga0163109_10002934_pt1 | contig 13101 bp, 12 predicted proteins | sample CRUFie1St13metaG_FD_108704 | JGI IMG/M metagenome (GOLD analysis project Ga0163109, IMG submission 108704) | Marine microbial communities from the Costa Rica Dome - CRUD Field 142mm St13 metaG | ecosystem: Environmental > Aquatic > Marine > Oceanic > Photic zone | place: Costa Rica: the Eastern... | reverse complement strand
TGCCTGGGTTGATATCGGCTTCGACTGGAGTGGTCATAGCCACCTCATTTTGACTTATATAGCGGAACAGAGTTCTGAACAAACCATTGTTTTCCGAGAAATACGAATCTGCGCTTTTCGCTTGGAGAGCCACCCTCTCGGGAAGTCGGATGACTTTGATTTCACCCACTGGAGTCTTTTCGTGCATGGATTCGTAAGCAATTGCCGAAGAAAAGGAGAGGCAGAAGATAAGTAAGCCTGTTGAAAATGTTTTCATTGCATATTCAGATAACGAATAATAGGCAAACTTGGATCGGTTAGAAGAGGAATCGTACGACTCCAAGGTTTTTTTTCAAGACTTGCCTGGTTCAAGGAAGCGAGGCCTCTCATATGATTTTCCGGAAGGTCAGGTTCACTCGTGGCCCGATCGCTCTGGCAGTCCTTGGAATCTCATGCATCCAGTGCCGTTGGGTCGAACCTCTCATCAGTAGAAAACTACCATGTTTGAGCATAATTTCAGTCCTCAAGCCGTTTTCGCGGTATTTTCTATGACGAAGTTTGAATTTTCTTTCGGCTCCGAAACTGACCGACCCAATGACTGGTTTTTCCCCCAATTCCTTCTCGTCGTCACTGTGCCAAGCCACACGATCCTTCCCGTCTCGGTAAAAATTGATCAAGACCGAATTGAAAGTGGTCATGGATAGGGGTTCGATGACTTTTTTGATTTCCAGCAAATCATCGATCCAAGGCAAGGGTTCCATCCGAATCCCCGAATAAGCGTAAGACTTGCCGGCATCACCGTACCAAGCTTCCAACCTGGGTACAGGGCTTTCCTTGCCGTAAAAGCGGATGGTGTTTTGTTTCCATTGAACTTGCCCGATCAGCGACTCGAGAAGTCGATCGGCAGTCTCCTTTTTGAAAATCTCACCGTAGTGAGACACCTCCGCGTCCTGCAAGTCGAGTGATTCCACCTTCATTTGAGATCATAGAGTAAGGGAATTCAGGCGGTTTTCAAAAAGATCGCCAAATGATTGTCCTCTTCCTTCAAGGCAATCCTTACCTTTTCCAAACAGTCATCAGCCTGATCGGAAGACAGTCGCAGTCGTCTTAGCAAATCCGCAGGCAATCGATCGGGCGTTTGATGCCCGCTATTTCCGAATTCCAGTCGATGGATGTAATGATTGGCCAAAATGACGATGTCCGTGAGCTTGTGCATCGGAGGGTCTTCCATGTTCAATCGATCGTTCCGGTTTGGGGTATGATGCCAACGTGTGGTATTTTCCACGACTTCCGAAAGCCCCCACTTTTGAATGACAAGGGCTCCGAGTAGATCATGTTTCAAAAAGTTTCTTTTTGTTTCGGTGGAATGGGATGAAATTTTCTTCTTCAGTGAATGTCGGGCCTCCTTAAAAAAGGATTTCGAGGAAACCTTGAATTTTGCCACCTTTCCGATGTCATGCAAGAGGCCGCAAGCGTAGGCATGCGCACCCAGTTGCGATTCCAAGGCGTCGGCCAGAGTCTGACTGGCCATGGCTACGCCCACACTGTGCTTCCAGAGGCTTTCCAAACTGTATGAAATTCCGTTTTTCTCTTCTTGGAAAACTTGGAAAACGGAAGTTTTAAGAGCGATGCGTTTCACTTTTTCCAAGCCAATCCTTTGCATTGCCTCGGTGAGTTCGCTGATTCGTTCGACAATGCCTTCGCGATGAGCGACGCTGTTGGCGATGCGGAGAATTTTGGAATAAATCGACTTGTCGAGCTTCAGGACGTCGTGCACTGCGAACAAAGCGGCATCCTGATCACCGACGATCCTCAATAATTCATCCATGATGAGGGGAATGCTCGGAAGGTCGTCCTCCAATTCTTCGACGACCTTATGATATTCTTCAAGAGATTCAGTCATTCTTCAGGGATTTCGGACAACCTAAGAAGGAAGGGAGAGCCATGTCAAAAGCAAAGATTTCCGGGCAACCCAAAGATCATTTTTCGCAAGAGACAGGGGTTGGGCCGAATGGATTCTGAAATCCTTTATTCCTCCAACAGGCTTAGTTTTTCGCTTTCCCTCAAGAGTTCCTGTTCGAGTTCCGCTTCAAAATCGAGCAAGTCATCCTCACTCATTCCGAGCCTGCGCAAGAGGTTGCTGGGTGGATCCTCCACTTGGTTGTGTCCGCTGTTTCCAAATTTGAAACGCGGCACCACTAGATTGGCGAGCATGACCACGTCGATCAGTTTGTGAGCATCCGAATCATCGACTCCTTCTCGCTTGGAGAGATCGGCTTGGTGGTGCCACGAAGCCACCTGGGAAACGAACTTGGAGATGCCCCAAGATTGCGCAACCATGCCACCGAGAAGATCGTGCCTTATGGCCTGACCCTCGACCTCTACGGCGTAGGAACTGATTGCGTTGTCATGAGCGGACTGCAGTTCATTGCAAAATAAAGTTTGATCGAAATTGAATTTTGCGACTTTGCCGATGTCATGGATCAATCCGCAGGTATACGCCAAATCCTGCAGCGTGAAAGTGAGTTTTTCGGCCAAACTTGAGCTCGCGACAGCGACTCCCACACTGTGCTTCCACAGGGCTTTCAGGCTGAAGCCTTCGGGTACGCTGATCGATCCGTACAATTCGAGGATCGAGACGTTGAGCGCGAGTTTCTTGACTTCATCCAAACCCAATCGAGTCAGGGCGTCTTCGATGCTTGAAATTCTTTCCGCGCTTCCCTGCCTGAACTCCGTGGTGTTGGCAACCTTGAGCAGCAAAGTCGAAATGGCCGGGTCGAGGCGCAAAAGATCTCGGATCGCATGGAGCGTGGCATCGTGGTCCGATACGATTGTCATGAGCTCGTTCAGGATTACCGGCAAACTCGGAAGCTTGCCTTTGAGTGAGTTTACCACCACGGCATAATCTTGGTTGGAGTAGGTCATTGGAATCCTTTTAATGTGGGACTTACTGAGAGTCATAATTGTTTTTGATCCAATCAATCAATAGAATTATTTTTTAAAACCGATGAACGTTATTCGATGAAGATCCTCGTTGTGGGTGCCGGAATTTCCGGTTGCGTATGCGCCTACCAGCTTTCCAAAGCCGGGCATGACGTGGTGGTGATCGAAAAAGGCCGAGGAGTTGGAGGAAGGATGGCTACGAGGAGAGTGGGCAGAGCCCGGATCGACCATGGCGCCCAATTCCTGACGGCTCGCTCCACGAGGATGTTGGCTTTACTCGAGGGGTGGAAAACCAATTGCGACGTCATGCCATGGTATGACCGGATTACCAACCGTCCTGACTTGCCGACCCGAATACGTTATCGTGGGTCCGAAGGCATGACTTCTCCCGTCAAGCGGTTGGCTCAATCCTTTTCCTCGGAACTCGGTTTTTTCGTCGACCGTATCGTTCGGAGGGAAGATGGGTGGTTGGTTGTCGAAGCCGGAAATGAGGAGCGAAGGCTCGTGGCCGATCATTTGGTGCTGACTCTTCCCTCCGTGCAAATGCTGGATCTTTTCGACCGTAGTTCCCTTGCCCTCGATCACGAGACCATGGAACGGTTGAGGAGCATCCGTCATACTCGCTGCCTAGCCTTGCTCGGTTTGATGGAAGACAAATCCTCTTTGAGCCATCCGGGCGCGACGACTCATCCGGTTGATCAGGTGGATTGGCTTTCCGACAACCAATCCAAGGGCATTTCCGAGCAACCGGCTTTCACCTTGCATGCCAGCGACGCTTATTCGCGTGAATTTTGGGAAGCTCCGGACGAGGAACGAGCTCCCTTTCTGCTTGAAGTGGCGGAGGAAAAGCTTGGAACCCGGATTACCCAATGGTCAATGCACCGTTGGGGTTTCGCCAAGCCGGTGGTCACTTTCGGAGAAACGCATTGGCACTCCATGGAAATGTCCCTGACTATGGCTGGAGACGGATTCGGCGGGGAGCGAATTGAAAACGCAGCCCTTTCCGGATGGGACGCGGCGGATGCGGTTTTGGAAAGGAAATCTACTTAGAATCCGTAGCGGTATCCAAGTTCGAAAATGCCTCCGTCCTCAACCTCGCGATCGCTGGTCAAGGTAGCTGATTCGATTTCCAATTCTCCGGATATCTCATATCCGAAGCCTGCGAAAACCGAGTGATGCTCATCCAGACTCCATTCCAGATTGGCGGAAAGCCGATAGGATCGAAATCGAAAATTCCTTTCCTCTAATTTGCCCCCGTAAATGGCTTCTGTGTTCCATCGGTTCCCTGTGAATTGTCCTCCCAGATTCAGGGTGATCGTGTCTGAGAATGCGTATGAGTATCGTAAAATCGGTCCGGCAAAGACAAAAGTGGAAACTTCGGAGGGTTCCCATATGAAACCAATCGCGGGGACGAAAAGATCGTCTCCGATGCCGGTGGTGTAGACGGCTCCGAAGATCCATTGGAAGCGATCGCTTGTTTTCCATTTGGCTCCCGCCAAAGTCAGATAGTTCATTGCCTCTCCTCCGAGGTTTTCGAAATCACCCGCCAGGTTTGGGTTGAAGAGAAACAACCAATCCAAACTGTCCGATTGACTTTTGCTTAGGAAAATCGCCAAATCGAGAGAATGCAGGCGATCTTCGTCGATAAGATTGGCATCCGATACTTCGAGACGTGTGGACTGGTAGCGAACTCCAGCCGCAATTTTCCAATCCCCGGACTCCTTGTAAAAGAAAGGAGCCCTTATTTCCCATTGGTCTGATCCGATTTCTGCATTCGCTCCATCGATGGCGCGTTCGGAGAGGCTTTCATAGCTGAGGCGAACGGATGCGAGTTCGGACAGACCTTCTTGCCCAAAGGCAACATTGCAAAAAAAGGGCACTAGAATTGAAATGATCGGATGAAACTTCATTTCCTCTTCCATAGTTTCGAATTCTTCAATGGTCAAGGGGAGGTTGCAAAGGAATGAGTCTGCCGATAAGCCGGAGTCGTGCATACTTACACTCAAAGTCAAATCTTGCCGGTTTCACGGATGGAACTTTGGAAATTCGTTTCCGTTCCCCAAAACCTCAACCGGATCACTCCCCCCGATCTGGCTTTTGAAATCGTGGGTGATCATCCCGAACGGGCTTATTCGGGTTTGTTTTTAGAGTACCGCGTAAGGATTCCGGTATTGGGATGGACCCCATGGCTAACCGAAATCAAGTATGTGGAAGAGGGCCATTCCTTCGTTGATGAACAAAGGGTGGGTCCATACAAATTATGGTTGCACACTCATCGATTGGAGGAGGTTGAAGGAGGGACCAGGATGATCGATGAGATTCGCTACCAAATGCCCTTTGGACCTCTTGGCCAAATAGCTCATTTTGTTTTTGTCAGGCGAACTCTTATGAGAATTTTCGATTACAGGCGGGAAAAACTCGAGGAACTGTTTCCGGCAAGCCGGTAGCGGAGTCAGGTGATGCGGGTTGGCTGGCTCAGACGCTTTATGACTCAAAGGTGGGAGGACCTTGTTCTTTTGCATTGGCCGGTGCCTCGGGATTCGCTTCAGGCGACTCTTCCGGATGACTTGGAGATCGATTTGTTTGAGGGGGAGGCTTGGGCAAGCGTAGTCGGTTTCAAGTTAACCAATCTTCGGATTCAACCGTTCTCATGGATACCGTGGAATGATTTTTGGGAAGTGAACCTCAGGACTTACGTACGGGATCGAGACGGTCGCAAGGGAGTTTGGTTTCATTCGCTTGACTCCTCGGATCCACTCGCCGTTCTCGGGGCTCGAACCCTGTACGGACTCTCCTACCACTGGGCTCGGATTCGTGGGTCACAAATGGACCGGTCGATCGCATATGATTCTCGTAGGGTGAGTTTTTTCAGAGCTGCGAACGCTCGGATTTCAGCGGCTTTTCAAACATCTGGAGATGATCTCATTAAGGCTGATTCATCCTTGGACCGCTTCCTTTTGGAAAGATACCGTTTTTGGGCGCGAAGAAGATTCTCCTCCAGTTCAGGCGATGCTCAAGTCATGCATCGACCTTACGATGCAATCCACTTGAAATCCGCAACATACGAAGGCGAACTTTTCGAGTCACAAGGGCTTGCCGAACCGGATGAAGGGCCGTTCATCAGCCATTACTGCAAGGGCTTTGGAGTGGAAGCGTCGGCTCCATCCTGGGCATTTGCAATGGCTGGCCAGGCAAACCAAAGATAGGTGTAGTTTTCGATCCGGGTGCATCCATACGCCCGGCGTTCACGCAATTCGCCTAAATTGGAGCATTGATGACCGCGGGTCATGGAGTCTTCGATCAAAGTCCATAGGTGTTGGTCCAAACTATCTCCCTTTTTCATTTTGGAGCTACCCGATAGGATCGCTTCGAGGTTTTGGTGATTGGTCAAATCCATTTTGGCGGTAGCCAAAGCCAAGGTGCAACCCGGGACGGTATCCTTTAACAACTCCAAGTGGAATTCACCATCCGAGGAACGGGGAGAGAGGAGGTTGGCCAGACAGTAGACGTTGGCATCGTATTCCGCGAACTCGACGCATCTTTCGGTAACGGGTCCGTCGAAGAAGTTTCCGCAACGCACCTTACCGCTGGAGGAAAAGTAGGCATGTTCGGCACCCCACCACTTGGTTTGAAGCAGCCCCGCTCCGTGAAGCCTTAGTTTTTCGTCATCCTCCAATCTTGCCGGGTCGATGTCGCGGAAGGAGGCGCGCATGATCTTTAGCTGATCGCGGCACAAATAAAAAAGTCTTCTGGTGTCGGAAAGGGTAGGGTCGTCTTCGCTCAACCGATCCGAAAAGAAAGAAAGTGAGGGCATGGTCGCGAGAGCGCTTCGCAAGACGGAGCGGGAAGCAGGGTTCTCGCCGATCAAATCATGACTCAAGTTTCTCTCAATGGTTTCGGAATAAGAGCTTTGCTTACGTAAGAACTTATGAAGCAAAGTAAAGTCTCCACGGGCCGCATGGGAGTCACCGGCCACCAGGGGAAAGAGCTCAATCAGACTTTCGTAGTTTCTGCGAATGTCGTCCCTTAGGGCAATGGAGCCTAGATCGTTTAGATCAACGCTTCCACCGCCACCTTGGTAACGATGGGAAAAGGCGGAGAAATTTTCGCGGAGAGTTTCGATTTCTCGGCTTTCGAGGATTGGGTCCAAATTGATTCGTGGTTTGGTGTATTCCATCACCCGGGAGCGAACCTCATTCCCCAGCGAGGCAGGTTCGGCAATCAAAGACAAGTTTGCGCAGTCCTCTTGAGCCGTGACAAGTGAAGTTTTAGCTTCATCATCATGCTCGAGGAGGGCTTCGAACAGCAAAGAGTCTTCTTTGGGTAGTACGCCGAGCGTATAATCCAAGGCAGTCTGTTTTAGGTTATCCAATGTTTACTGTTTATTAGGGCTAGGGTATGATCACAAATTCAGCATTGATTTTGAGAATAGAAAAAGGCTTATAAGCGAAGGGTGGAGAGCGAATTCCTCAACTTTTCGACTCCCAGACGGATACGGGATTTGACCGTGCCTAGAGAAAGGCCGAGCTTTTCGGAAATCTCCTTATGGTTGAATCCCTTAAAGTAGGAAAGTTCCAATACCTGTCTTTGATCCGGAGGAAGTAAGCGGAAAGCCACCCGTAATTGTTTTCGTTCGTCGTTGAGGGTGGCCTCCTCCGCTCCATCGGTTTGGCTGAAGTCTTCCTTTTGGTTGAGAACCTCATCGGATTGCCCTCGGTCCAATCTCCGCTTTCTCGAACGATAGCGATCAATGCTACGGTTACGCGTGATGACGAGGAGCCAACTGCTGAACTTGCCCTTGGAAGGAGAGTAGGAGTCAGGTTTTCTCCAAAGGTAAGAGAATACGTCCTGAATGACTTCTTCCGCTTCCCACCGATCGTTTAATATTTGCAGGGAAAGGGAAAACATGGCAGAGGCAAAGCCATCGTACAATTCCGCGAATGCTGCGGAATCGCCTTCTTTGATTCTGGTCCATATTTCGTTTTCAATTCTCGGCATAGTGATAATTTGACCGAACATATGTTCATAAACCTAAGCGGAATCAACGCAATGGATTTTTTGCGATCACGCAAAATAATGGATTTTCACTTGATCAAAGTACGGAGTAGAGCCTTTGATCGATGGATTGAACGAATTAGTTTCGGTTCGCAAGTGGATGGGTTCTGTTTTCGAGCGGGAAACCCACCACCTTTCCTCCTTGTCGGTAAGATTCGAAAACCGAAGAGACAAAGGAAACGGTGCTGGTTCCCTCTTCCAGTCCGCAGATCGGACTCCCTCCCCGCTCCAAGCAATGAATCAGATCGTGGATTGCGGCAAGATGGTTGCGAACGGTTCCTTCAATGTCCCGCATCTCTGGTTTCCCCAATCCCGAAGAGGTCAACGGTATTCTTTCATTGCCGACGGATCCATCGATGAAATGAATGAGAGGTTCCCGGTCGCAACGAATGTCCATGGTACCCTTGCTCCCTTTGATCTCCAATCCGAACCCCGCCTGTCGTGAGCCTTTTCCACGAACACTTTGGAAAGTGGCGGACCATCCGTTTGCCATTTTCCATTCGGCATGAATTTCATCCCCAAGCAAGGGCCCAAGTCCTTCGTTGCCATCATGGATCTGATTTTTCGTCGCGACCTTTCCATCCGCTTTTATTTCTGCCGAGCAAGTTACGGGTTTGCCGGCAAAGGCATTGAACAAGTCAAACACGTGAGTGCCAAGTACCCAAAGATCCTCAGCGCCACCCCGATGATCTTGCTTGCCTCGACCTTCCATCGAATGGACATGCCCCAGGAGGCCGGCGTCAATGAGCTTCCTTGCCACAGGAAGGGCCGGATGGTAGCGGTTGCGGTGAGCGACCGCTAGGAGCGTCCCCGATCTTTTGCACGCTTGGGAAATCAGGCGACATTCTCGCAAACTCCGGGCAAATGGTTTTTCCACGTAGATTGCCTTGGCCCCGAATTCACAGGCGGCTTCGATCATGGCAACGCGCTGGTCGACGTGTCTCGGGCAAATGGCCACGAAGTCGGGGCTTTGCGTTTGCAGCATTTGACGGTAGTTCAAGTAACCGGTCTCGGCACCTGTTCTTTCCAAGGCCTTTGGAAGTCCCTGAGGATTCGCATCCGCAACTCCAACTACCGATATCTTGGGATGCAATTTCCACATTTTGTCCAGCCCATGCCCAAAATTCCCCCGACCGGTGTGACCGATTATGCCAACCCTGTAATCCGATGCCGTTTGCCCCCAAAGGGCCGAAGAAATTCCCGCCAATCCGGAGGACTTCAGAAAAAGCCTCCGATTCATTTACATCAATCCTCCAAGCAGTGAGCTCGGAGGTCTTTGAGGTCGATGATTTCCAGGGCGGACTGCTCGCAGGAGGCAAGCTTGACCTTGGGCGCCATACCGGCTTCGAAAGCTTCCTGCCAACGCGCCGCGCAGAGACACCAGCAATCCCCGGCTTTCAGGCCCGGAAAATCGTATTCCGGAATAGGAGTGGACAAGTCATTGCCCATGGCGCGGCTAAAGGCGAGGAATTCTTCGGTCATTTGGGCGCAAACCACATGTCGGCCACCATCGCTCGGATCCGTCTCGCAACTGCCGTTGCGGTACCAGCCCGTACTCAATCGTTTGCAGCAGGGTTGCAACGGTTCGCCCAAGACATTCTTGGGTTCGCTTTTTTTAATCGGCGCGATCATGGACTTCATTCAATCCTCCCAGGTGGAATCGACAAGCAATAAAGAGAATTTCTTGCGTGACCCTGGTTACAAAACTGGCAGAGTAAGCGGGAATGTCCGAAACACTTTATGAACTATCCGGGTGGCTTTGGGGGAATCTGCTCTACTTGCTTCTTGGAGGCGGATTCTTCTTTGCCGTATTTTCTCGTTTCTCTCCCTTCAGGTATCTTGGGCATGGGCTGGCTTTGCTTTTGGGTAAGTGCGATGAACCGGATGCTCCGGGAGAAGTTTCCCATTTTCGGGCCTTGTGCAGCGCTCTTTCCGGGACCGTGGGCATGGGGAACGTCGCCGGAGTGGCGGTTGCCCTCACTCAAGGAGGGCCCGGAGCCCTCTTTTGGATGTGGGTTTGCGCCTTGTTGGGAATGGCCACGAAATTCTATACCTGTTCTTTGGCGGTGATGTATCGGGGGAAAGATGAAGATGGAGTGGAGCAGGGTGGCCCGATGTATTTCATAAGCGAAGGTTTGGGCAGCAGATGGAAACCCCTCGCGGTGTTCTTTGCCACCTGCGGAACGTTCGGCTGTCTTCCTCTTTTGCAGTCCAACCAGTTAACGCAAATCGTTCGATCGATGTTTTTCGAACCTAAGGGTTGGTTCGTGGGTTCGGGCAATGCAGTCCTACTCGGAAATGGGCTTTTCGGTCTTCTTCTGGCCTTTCTGGTGGGTCTGGTGGTCATTGGAGGGATTCGTCGAATCGGATCGGTGGCTGCCCGACTGGTTCCCGGAATGATTCTCCTTTATGCGGCCGTTTCCCTGCTCATTCTGACGCTTTACGCCGAACGAATTCTTCCTGCCTTTGCAGTGATTTTATCGGACGCGTTTACGGGTAGGGCCATGGCCGGAGGGGCACTGGGCATGGTCATCGTAACCGGAGTTCGCCGAGCCGCGTTTTCCAACGAGGCCGGAATGGGTACGGAGGCCATGGCCCACGGGGCGGCGAGAACCAAAGAGCCGATTCGCGAAGGATTGGTGGCCATGTGGGGACCCGTGATCGATACGCTGCTCATGTGCACGCTCACGGGGTTGGTTCTGTTGGTGACCGATTCATGGCAATCGGGCCAAGAGGATGGAGTTCTTCTGACCACCTCCGCCTTTGAAACCGCGTTACCCGGAACCGGACCCTATCTGTTGCTCATTGCGGTTCTCTGCCTTAGTTTTTCCTCGATGATCGGTTTCTCCTACTATGTGGTGAAATGCGGGTGTTTTCTTTTCGGACAGAAGGCGCGTTTGCCGATGCTTGGTTTTTATTTGCTGACCATCGTCGTTTCCTCCCTAGTCAGAATGGGGGACGTGATCAATTTTCTGGACATCGCCTTCGGATTGATGGCAATCCCCACGATTTGGTCGACGATTCTCCTTGCACCCCGTGTCAATGAGGCCGCCCGTTCCTACTTTGCCCAACTGGGCAAGGCTCATTGAGGGTGGTCCGAAGCCAGCGCTACCTTGTGGGCGGGGCGACCTCCTCGATCTGGGCGCCTGCTTGAGGATCAATGATCAGCAAGGCAAACCGTGAAACTTGGTTGAGATCATCCGTGTTGAGCGATGCGTATTCGAATTTGCCCCGCAAATCAGTGTAGCCGTCCTTGTAGAACCGTACCTGACCGTTGTTCATGCGGGCATAGGCTTTGACGTAAACTGTGGGGATTGGCTTGCCGGAAATCTTATCGAGTACCCGAACGCGACCATATTCTTCGGACACTTCTGCGTTCAGTCGGTTGGAATAATAGGCTTGGGCCTTTCGTTTTCCTCCGGCTTCAATTTCAATCATGACGTTTTGCCTGCGATAATTTTCAGGCAAGCGGTAAGTGGTTCTTTTTTCCCCTTCGGCAATCTCAAGGCTTTCCTCGCCATTGGGAGAGACCAGCGTGAAATGCTCCGCATCGTTCTTTGCGAAAGGTTGCCGAGAAAACAGCAGTTCGACTTCCATCGGATAAAAACGGATTCTGGCTCCCTCGATGTTGTTGTGTTCGATGCGAATCTGATCCCCGAGGAATTCAAAGGAGAAAGTCGGTTCGGTGTCCGCGAGTTGGTCCATTTGCTGGTTACGATCCTCCTCATCGATTATCTTCGGATCGAGTCCGGCCTTGGCTTCGCTCAGATGAGCCCGAGCCTCGGCAAACAACGTCCGCCATCGATCGATGCCGAATCGTTCGTATCGCTTGGCGATTTCTTCGGCTTTCCGAAGTTCCAATCGATAAAAGGCCGCATTCACGGCAAAGTAATCATATTGTAATTTCTCTCTCACCTGTTCTTTTTCAACCTGGTCGAAATGAGCCAATCCCTCTTCGATCCGGTCCTGCGCAAACAAATAATAACAGAGAGCCAAGTGGTCCTGCTGATCGAGGGTGGGTTTGTATTTGAGAACCTCAAGCAACTTCAGGTATTGGGCATGAAGGCGGTTGTTGAGGATTCGTCTTTCCTTTCCCAGGCGGTGAGCGCGGGCATGGACCAGGGGAGCATATTCCAATTGCTCGTACCAACCACGGTCCGTTGGATCGAGCTTGAGCAGAGGACTGTCGATCCATAATCCGCATTGGCTGGCAAGGGAGGACTTGGCGAGGAAGGGTTTGAATCGGTCCATGTCCTGGTGGTAAAGGGAATAGGACCAAAGCGTGGAATGATAATGGTAACGGTTTTCCAGTAGTTGGAGCAGGCTGTCATAGAAGGCTTTTCCCGAACCTCCCTCGCTTTTCTTGCGCAAACGGAAGGCAATTTTGGAAAGATCCGCGCGGTTTAGGTTGTTTGCCTTCAAGTAGTCGAGAACGTCCCGGTCGGTTCCGTTTTGAGAAATCCATGCCCAGGAGCTTTTGTCTTTTTCACTCAATTCCTCAACCACCTTGAAGGAGACTGACGGAGCCGAGGCCACGGATTGCCCGCCTGCGGATGCACGGGCAGGATACATTTCGAAGACCCCTTTTTCGGGGAAATAAAACGAGCTCTCGAAGGTCTGAGTGGAGTAGGCATCCAGCGTAATGGGAATGCTGCGAACGGTTTTCGTGCGGTTAAGCGGCAAGGACCCGTTGGGCAGATGCAGAAGCAGACGGAGTTTTCGGCGGGAGGAGCTTGGGTTGGTCAGGACAACGATTGAACCGTAGGGAATGCCCGGCAGAAATTCCTCGTCCGTGAAGTTGTCGATTCTTTCTCCCTTTTCATAACGGTAGCGTGAATCGAGCCGGTAGTGTCTTTGACTGATCAGAACCTCGCTTTTCTTGGCTTTTTCGGAGGGAGACAGTTGTTCGTGGAAGAGCAGCAAACCTTGCTTGGGTTCGAGGGTGACCGATCTTCCGTCTATTTCCGTTTCGGTTTCCTGAGGATCGAAAGGCAAGTCGAGCACTCCCAGGGCGAGAAGCATTTCAGTCGGGTTCTTGGTCGCGTAGATTAAATTTCCCGAAAGAAAAGGACCTTTTTTTCCCGATGCCAGATGCAATGCGTAATCGCTCCAGAAGGAATGATG
>Ga0163109_10002933_pt1 | contig 13103 bp, 10 predicted proteins | sample CRUFie1St13metaG_FD_108704 | JGI IMG/M metagenome (GOLD analysis project Ga0163109, IMG submission 108704) | Marine microbial communities from the Costa Rica Dome - CRUD Field 142mm St13 metaG | ecosystem: Environmental > Aquatic > Marine > Oceanic > Photic zone | place: Costa Rica: the Eastern... | reverse complement strand
GTCGCCCGGACCGGTGGGCGCAACCTCGTCGTAGAGCTTGTCGATCGCCTCGGCGTACCATTGGAAGAAGGCAGCCGAACCGGGGGCATCCACCGTCACTGCATCCTGTACCAGCTTGCCCATGTCGAGGCTGTCGAGCAGGGCCATTTCCTCGAGGTTTTCGCGTATCAGCTCGGCCAGTCGCAACAGCACCACCTTGCGCTCGCCGGGGGCCACCCGGGACCAGTGCCCGGCGTCGAAGGCCTTGCGCGCGGCGGCGACGGCGCGGTCGATATCCTCGGCATCGCCTTCGGCGACGTGGGCGAGGGTGTCGCCCGTCGCCGGGTTGATCGAGGCGAAGGTCTTGCCCGACGCGGAAGGAACGAACTGGCCATTGATGAAGGCCTGATTACGGAAGTCGAGACCGGCAGCGCGGGCCTGCCAGTCGGCGTAGCTCAGTTGGGACATGGGGTGCTCCTCTTGGCTGGCATCGGCGGGGCAGGGCGCCTGCGGGGCGCCGGGGGTCCGAGCCGATGCTGTTGTTTCATCTCGCGTTCATTCGTTGGTCGTTGTTCGTCATTCATCGCCCGGCACGCCGTAGGACGGCGCCTCAGTCGGGTCCAGCGCGCGCTGAACGTAGTCGCGGAGCTGGGGCTTGTAGACGCGCCAGGCTTGGGCGATGGCGGCGATCGGGTCATCTTCGGTCCAGTCGCAGCGCAGGTCCGCCACCGGCCACGGAACCGCGTCGCAGAGCTGCATTCCGGCGGAGTGCACCGGCCCGGCCTCCCCGCCTGCCGCCAGCCCGGCCTGCATGGCCGCGATCAGCCGGTCGCCCAGCTCTCCGGCGGCGGCGTCGAAACCGTCGACAATGGCCTGCGGCACCTCTGCGTGGGCGAGCAGATTGCCGGCTGAAATCACGTCCGAGCCCGCTGCATCACTCCAGATTCCCAGCGAATTCGGCCCGGAGAAAATCGCTGGCGGCCCATCCCGACCGATGGCCAGTATCTGGCGATAGGCGATATGGGGCGCTTCGGCTGTAACCGTTTCCACGGCCTGCTGTGCCGAAAGGCCTTGCGCCATCAGGTCGAGTGTCCGCGGCCCCAGCCGTGGGTCGGTGACGTTCTGGCTGGCCACGGCGCCAACCCTGGCGCGGGTATAGGCGCAGCGCGCAGCGACAGCCGGTGAAGACGAGGAGATCGCGACCCCGAAGCGGCCGGTCTCGCGACAGCGGGCAACCAGCGAGAACGTCATGCCGGGATCACCGCGGTGCCGTCGATCTCCACCAGCCACTCGGGCCGCGCCAGCGCCTGCACCACCAGCCCGGTCGAAACCGGGTACACGCCTTTGATGTACTCGCCCATGGTGCGGTAGACCGCCTCGCGGTGGCGGATGTCGGTGATGTAGACCACGACCTTGACCAGATGGCTCATGTCGCCCCCGGCTTCTTCGATCAGCTGCCGGATGTTCTGCATCACCCGGTGGGTCTGCTCGACCGGGTCGTGGCTGTCGATATTCTTCGCGTCGTCGAGGTTCTGCGGGCACTGGCCGCGTAGATAGACCGTGCGTCCGCCCGGCTCCACGACCACGGCCTGACACAGGTCGTTGTCGAGGTTCTGCTCGGGGTAGGTCTCTTTGGTGTTGAAACGACGAATGCGGGTGTGAGTGTAGGCCACGGAACGCCTCCCTGCCGCCGGGGTATTGATCGGATGAACCCGAGTAGGGCGTAAGTCCTGCCCCGGATAAAGAAATCACCGGGACAGCATTGATTAGATTTTCCCTAAGCACAAGCCGTGGCAAACCCGGAGAATTCGAATGTCGCGGCGCTGCGTTCTGTGATCTCATTGTCATCAACGACGACCCCTCCCTCTGGCGGCAAAGACGAGACACGCAGCATGGCCCAGACCGCAGATATCCTGATCATCAACGCCCGGGCGCTGACCATGGACCCGGCGGCCCCCACGGCGACCACCATTGCGGTGGCGGGCAATCGCATCCTCGCCGCCGGTGATTTCGACCCGGACGGGTTTCGGGGTCCGACGACGGAGATCATCGACGCCGGTGGCAAGACCGTCCTGCCCGGCCTGATCGACAGCCACGTGCACCTGTTCGGCGGTTCCGGAGAACTGGACTGCCTGAACCTTGCGGAGATCGAGGGCGAGGCTGCCTTCACCGCTGCCGTCCGCGCCGAAAGCCAGCGCAAGCCAGACGACCCGCTGCTCTACGCCGTCTGCGCCAACTACAACATTCTCGGTCCGGGGCAGAGCGCCGACCGGCACGCGCTCGACCGGATCATGCCGGATCGCCCGTTCGCGATGATGGCGGCGGATCACCACACGGTCTGGGCCAACACCGCAGCGCTCGAACTGGGCGGCATCCTCCACGGGGGAGACACCGACCCCGGCGCGGAAATCGTCATGGGCGCCGACGGGCTGGCGACCGGCCTGCTGCTCGAAACCAGCGCCTTCAGCCCCGTTGTCCGGCATACGGCCCACGGTGGCCGCGATTTCCTCGGCTACATCACCGGCGACGACCCCCAACCGCCTGCGACCCCGGCCGAACGCGAGCGCGATAAGCAGGCATTGCGAGAAGGGCTGCGCCACTGCGCCCGCCACGGGCTGACCAGCCTGCACAACATGGACGGCAATCTGTACCAGATGGAGCTGCTGCACGAGTTGGAGCAGGAAGGCGACCTGCTGTGCCGGGTGCAGATCCCCTGCCACCTGCGTAACACCCACCCGCTGTCCAAGCTCGACGAAGCCCTGCTGATGCGCGAGCGCTATACCTCGGCCATGCTCTATTCCGGCCGGGTGAAGATGTTCATGGACGGGGTGATCGACAGCTACACCGCACTGATGGTCGAGCCCTATCCCGACCGGCCCGACACCCACGGGGAGCCGGTGTTCACCCCCGAAGCCTTCAACGAGGCTGCGATCCTCGCCGACTCTTTGGGACTGCAAATCAGCGTGCACTGCTGCGGTGACGGCGCGGTGCGGCGGACCCTCGACGGCTACGAGGCCGCGATCAACGCCAACGGCCGCCGCGACAGCCGCCATCGGATCGAACACGTCGAGACCATCACCGACGCCGATATTCCCCGCTTTGCCGCGCTGGGCGTGGTGGCGTCGATGCAGCCGCTGCACGCGCCGCGGGGCGGGCTGTTCCCGCCCATGCCGCCGGGGGTGATCTTCAGCGACCGGCAGGTGCGCAACGCCTACCCGTGGCAGACCCTGCGCGAGTCCGGGGCGACGCTCGCCTTCAGCACCGACTGGCCGATCGTGCCGGTCGACCCGATGATGACCTTTGCCGCCGCCATGTTCCCCACCCGCCCCGACGACCGGTGGCAGGACCAGCGGCAGAGCCTGCACGACACCGTCGCAGCCTACACCCGCGACGGCGCCTATACCGAGTTTGCAGAAGCGGAGAAGGGGCAGATCAAGGCCGGCATGCTGGCGGATCTGGTGTGCCTTTCGGAAAATCTGGAAGCCGCCGACGAAGCGACCCTGCGCGCGACCCGTGCGGTGGTCACGGTCTGCGATGGCCGGGTGACCCACGACGGGCGTCTCTGATCGCAGGCTCAGAGAGGGGGCGGTGCAGCGGGCCGGTCCAAAAAAGACTTTAAAATGCTGCACTGCCGGTTAGATTTTACCGCAGGTTATCAGAGGGCCCATCGGGAACAATGGAGGTAGTTATGGCTGGACCTTTCTCAGGATATGGAATCGAACCCGATCTCAGGATCGAAAATATTCCAACGTCAACCGACCCCTATTATCAGGCGCTGAGAGACGTTCTTTCCTCTGGCAATATTCTCGAAACATATTCCTTTGAAGACACAACCAAGCTTCAACAAAGACTGCTCTACCCCTACCTCGAATATTTCATTCGAAACGATAACAACGATTATTACAAAAACCTCTTCTACAACCGCGGCATTGCGAAGAACAAAAAGGGCGAGCTGAAGAGCGACCTGCAGCTGCATGACCTCATCAAGCTCCGCACTCACTCGGACGACCTGCGCGGCGACGGCCAGAAAGATCGCCTGGTAAAGCACGCCGTGGGTAGCGATGCGGGCATGTTCTTCAAATCCAGCGGCACGACCGTCGGCACAACCGGGCCTGTCGACGTCTTCAGGTCCAACCTGACGCTCAGCCTGTCACGGCTGACCAACGGCAACCTCATCGACTGGTCGATCGGAAAGAAAATCGATCACGGCGAGTGCCTGTTTCACATGGCGCCCGAAATGACCGACTTTCTGGCCTTTGCCGCGATCGGATCGGATTTCCTCCGGCATAGGGGGCTCGATGTGAGCTTCGGTGCGAAGGTGAATTCCGGGCCCGCAGATACCACCATCTGGCAAAGGATCGGACCCGACATCGGCGAAATGCGGAAGTTCTTCAGCAGCCCGTCCGACACGAAATATTTCATCGCCAGTGGTGTCGGCCTCTACAAAATGTTCATGGAGCCGGTCGGCCTGAGAAAATTCGGCATGAAGCTCATGCTGAATGCCCCACCGGTCTACCTTGGTAAGGATGGCGTCCTCATGATCGGTGGCGGCCTGAAGCGGCTCCCGGAGGAGATCACGTCGCTGAGCCAGGTCGTTCAGGCGACGGGCGAAAACATCATCGCCGGCGACAACCGAAACGGCGATCCGGCGCCGGTGATCGACATGCTGGGGCTGACCGAGTCCATCAACGTTTTCATCGGCATCCCCACCAGCCCGTTTTCCGACGAGCCGTGGGTGAAATACCCCCACCCGCTGACCTACGTCGCTCTGCTGAATTCACCCAACGATCTGACCCCTGTCGAAAACCCGGAGCCGGGTAAGGAATACCTGATGTTTTACGTGAACCTGATGACGCTGGATTACGTCGAGGCCATCGTTCCCGGGGATTTTGTGCTGGCGAGCGAGGCGAAGGGCACCATCACCACGGCTCTGGGGGATCGGAATGTCGCTCAGCCCGGGTTCATCTACTCTCGTCGAGCCGAGCAAAATGAAGGGTTCAAAATTCGGGAAGGCTGCGGATGATTGGTTTCTTCAAAGGGCGCAAGCAAGAAGAACCCATCGACATTCGCAACAGATTCAACTGGATAGATGAACTCGAAAATCAAAAGTTGGACTTATCTGGCCAGGATTTCGAGGCGCGGCTGACTGAAATCAAATCGGTGCACCCGTTCCTCAAATCTGAGGACGGACAGCGGCTCATTCAGTCATTGTACGACGATATGATCGGCATCGGCTTCCCTGAAGAGTCGACCAAGATCGAGCTGGATTTGCTGAGCGAAATATTTTCGCCTGAGACCCTCGATCTGATGTTCTTTAACCCCAGCAACGGACTGGGAAACTCGTTCCATGAGGGTCAGTTTCAAGACCTTGTCGAGGTTGATCAGTCGTACTCGTATTTGGTCGTGCCCAAGGGTCTCATTCTGGTTGTGGGCAGCAGCAACACGATCCTCCCCGTCATCACCTCGATTGTTCTGTCCTACATCTGTGGCAATGTAACCGTCTGCCAGCTGTCAAAGCTGAACGGCGGGGTCATCTCGAAATTCATCGACGGCATGCCGTCCCGGTGTTCAGCCTACACACACTACACTGGCCTTGATCATGCAGACCCGGTTGACGTGGGCATCCTGAAACAAGCCCTCATCGAGGTCCCATGGAACGTGATCAACGTATGGGGCGGTGAGGACGCCAATAACTTTTACTTTCGGAACGTGGCCGAAAACCCCGCTCGACCCCGGGTCCTGAACATGGAGCCCCTGACCGGAATCGTGATCATCCAGAAGAGCTTTCTGCAGAACAATCAGAACAAGGTCTCAGCGGATCTGGCGCGTTCAATCTGTGAAATGGGACAGCAACTCTGCAGCTCGCCGACGGAGGGCTATATCGTTGATGATTGCGATCGTGGCGACGAAGCCGATGCGTTTTTCACCGACTTGATTGATGATCTTGAACGGCGTTTCGTCGATTTTGAAAACTTTGAAACCAGCTATTTCAAGCTCGATCGCATGCTGACCTTTGCTCAGGATCATCAGTCCCGGGTCCATCTGTCAAAAAAGTATGGAAACAAGATTTCCGTCATCCAGAGTAAAGATCAATCTGTCTTTGAATATCTGGATGACACCCAGAGTGTGTCGATCCACGAAAGGCGCAATTTTCTGGAGTTGATCGAGGTCGGGTCCTTTGCCTCCCTTCTCGGATTGATCAGACGTGTTGGGCAAAAGCACACGCATCGTGAGATCAAGAAGGTCCAGACCATCCTGGTTTTCGGAGATCAGGGGTTCAACACCGAGGTGCTGAGGCTGGCGAAAAAGGTCGGCGCCTACCGCGTTGTCGATTCCCGCTACATCTTCGAAAGACACCCGCTGGAAGCCTTGGACGGCAGTCACCTGATCAACGAATTTACCTACCATCTTTCGGTGATCGGGTCCGTTCCCTACCAGCAGCCAGGGTAAGCGTCGGGTCTACTCCCATTCGATGGTCCCGGGTGGCTTGGTGGTGATGTCATAGACCACGCGGTTGATGCCCCGGACTTCGTTGACAATCCGCGTCGCGACCCGCCCCAAAAACGCCGGCTCGAAGGGGTAGACGTCCGCCGTCATGCCATCCACCGATGTGACTGCGCGCAGGCCGCAAACGCTCTCGTACGTCCGGCCATCGCCCATTACGCCGACGGTCTTGACCGGCAGCAGCACGGCAAAGGCCTGCCAGATTTCGTCGTAAAGCCCCGCCTTGCGGATTTCCTCGATATAGATTGCGTCAGCCTCACGCAGGATATCGGCGCGCTCGGCGGTAATCTCGCCTGGGATGCGGATCGCCAGCCCGGGGCCGGGGAAGGGGTGCCGGCCGACCAGCGAGTGGGGCATGCCCATCTCACGCCCCAGCGCCCGCACCTCGTCCTTGAACAGCAGCCGGAAGGGCTCGACCAGTTCGAGGTTCATCCGGTCGGGCAGGCCGCCAACGTTGTGGTGCGATTTGATCGTCACCGACGGGCCGCCGGTCACCGATACGCTTTCGATCACGTCGGGGTAGAGCGTGCCCTGCGCGAGGAAGGACGCGCCTTCGATCTTTTTGGCCTCGGCCTCGAACACGTCGATGAACAGGCCGCCGATGGTCTTGCGCTTGGTCTCCGGGTCGCTGATCCCGTCGAGCGCGCCGAGAAAGGTGTCGCTCGCGTCCACGTGCACCAGCGGGATGTTGTAGGTGTCGCGGAACAGCGTCACCACGTCCTCGGCCTCGTTCTTCCGCAGCAGGCCATGATCGACGAAAATGCAGGTGAGGCGGTCGCCGATGGCTTCGTGGATCAGGACGGCTGCGACCGAGGAATCGACCCCGCCGGAGAGGCCGCAGATCACCCGCTTGTCGCCGACCTGCTCCCGGATTGCGGCGATAGCTTCGTCGCGGAAAGCGGCCATGGACCAGTCCGGGGTCAGCCCCGCAACCCGGGTCAGGAAATTGCGGATCAGCCCGGCCCCGTCCGGGGTGTGGTGAACCTCCGGGTGGAACTGCACGGCAAAGCGCCGCTGTCCGGGGTTTTCAACCACCGCGAAAGGCGCGCCTTCGGAGGCTGCGACCACGCGCCAGCCGGGGGCCAGCGCCGTGACCTTGTCGCCGTGGGACATCCAGACCGGGTAGTCGCCGCCCTTCTCCCACAGCCCATCGAACAGGGCGCAGTCCTCGGTCACACGCACGTCGGCGCGGCCGAATTCGTGGGTCTCGCCGCGGCTCACAGTGCCGCCGGTTTCGTGCATCAGCGCCTGCTGCCCGTAGCAGATCCCGAGAATGGGCAGGTCGCTGGCGTGCAGGCTCGCCGGGATCGTGGGCGCTTCGTCATCGAGCACGGAGGCCGGGCCGCCGCTCAGGATCACGGCCGCCGCGCCGAAGTCGTCGAACCGGGCGGCGTCGGCGTTGTAGGGGATGATTTCGCTGTAGAAGCCCGCTTCGCGCACGCGGCGCGCGATCAGCTGTGTGACCTGTGAACCGAAATCGACGATCAGAACCCGATTGGACACCGATGAACCCTTCTTCTGCTTGTTCGTTTTTCTAGCTTAGTTCTGGCGCGCGTAGTTGGGCGCGTCCTTGGTGATGGAAACGTCGTGGACGTGGGACTCGCGCAAGCCCGCTGCGGTGATCTTCAGGAAGCTGCAGTTCTGCTGCATCTCTTCGATCGTGGCGTTGCCGGTGTAGCCCATGGCGGCGCGCAGGCCGCCGACGAGCTGGTGCAGGATGGCGTTGGCTGGGCCTTTGTAGGGTACGCGGCCCTCGATGCCCTCGGGCACCAGCTTGAGCTCGGAGCTGACTTCCGCCTGAAAGTAACGGTCGGCCGAGCCGCGCGCCATGGCGCCCAGCGAGCCCATGCCGCGATAGGATTTGTACGACCGGCCCTGATAGAGGAACACTTCCCCCGGCGCCTCGTCGGTCCCGGCGAGCAGCGACCCGACCATGCAGGCCGATGCCCCGCCGGCAATGGCCTTGGCGATGTCGCCGCTGGTCTTGATGCCGCCGTCGGCGATCACCGGCACGTCGTGGTCTCGGGCAGCTTCCACGGAGTCAACCACCGCCGTCAGCTGTGGTACGCCAACCCCGGCGACGATCCGGGTGGTGCAGATCGTGCCCGGCCCAATGCCGACTTTCACGCCGTCCGCGCCCGCGTCGATGAGCGCTCGGGCGCCGTCAGCGGTGGCGACGTTGCCGCCGATGACGTCGGCTGCGTTGGACAGGCGCTTGATGGCGCTGACCTGGTTCAGCACACCCTCCGAGTGACCGTGGGCGGTGTCGACGATGATGGCATCCACGCCGGCGTCGAGCAGGGCTTCGGCCCGGCGCAGGCCGTCGTCCCCCACGCCGGTCGCCGCGGCGACTTTCAGCCGTCCTTGCGCATCCTTGGTGGCGTTGGGGTGGTTCTGGGCCTTTTCGATGTCCTTGACCGTGATCAGGCCGACGCAGCGGAAGGCGCCATCGACGACCAGCAGCTTTTCGATCCGGTGCTGGTGGAGCAGGCGCTCGGCCTCGTCCCGTTCACAGCCTTCCGTTACGGTGATCAGGCTTTCGTGGGTCATCAGCTCGGCGACGGTCTGGCGCTGGTCACGAGCGAAGCGCACGTCGCGGTTGGTCAGGATGCCGACCAGCTTCTCGCTACCCGGTTCGACCACCGGAATGCCGCTGATCCGGTGCTGCTGCATGAGCAGCATGGCGTCGGCCAGCGTCGCACCCGGATTGATCGTCACCGGGTTGATGACCATGCCGGACTCGTACTTCTTCACGGTCAGGACGGCGGCGGCCTGCTCTTCGATGCTGAGGTTCTTGTGCACGACGCCGATGCCGCCCGCCTGCGCCATGGTGATGGCCATGGGCGCTTCGGTGACCGTGTCCATCGCCGCCGACATCAGCGGGATGCCCACACTGATGCTGCGCGAAATGCGGGTGCTGGTCTGGGTTTCGAGCGGGACGACCTCCGAGCGCTGGGGCTGGAGCAGTACGTCATCAAAGGTGAGAGCGTCACGAATTCGCATGGGAAAAGGTCCTTGCCCTTTTCTTTGTCAGCCTAGGGCAAAGACCGACGCTGGAGAACCCGCAACTGTGGAACCTGTGGGTTGAGCGCTGATTATGACTCGCTGGCGTCGTCGGCCGCGTCAGCTGTCGCCTCCATGGGGCGTCCGCGATAGCCACTTGCGGCAATATAGGCCTCCGAGCTGTCGCTGCGGCTCGCCGGGGGCTTGATCACCCGCACTTTGTCGAAGCACTGCGCCAGCTGTTTCTGCAGCTCGCCCTGCGCCCCACCCTGCAGGATCTTGACGACGAACCAGCCGCCCGGGGCCAGCACCTCGTGGGCGAAATCCAGCGAAATCTCGATCAGCGCGATGATGCGCAGGTGGTCGGTCGTCTTGTGCCCCGTCGACGATGCGGCCATGTCCGAGAGCACGATATCGGCCTGCGCGCCGTCGAGCAGGTCCCGCACCCGGTCGAGGTCACCCGGCTCGCGCACGTCGCCCTCGATCACCTGCGCGCCGGCCACCGGCTCGGTCGGCAGCAGGTCGATGCCGACGACCTTGCCCTCGCCGCAGTAGCGCACGGCCACCTGCAGCCAGCCGCCCGGGGCGCAGCCGAGGTCGACGACCCGCTTCCCCGGATTGAGGAACTTCAGCTTGTCGTTGATCTCGAGCAGCTTGTAGGCCGCCCGCCCGCGGTAGCCGTCCCGCTTGGCGGCGGCGACGTAGGGGTCGTTCAGCTGTCGCTGCAGCCAGCGCGTCGACGAGTTCTTCCGGCCACGGGCCGACTTCACCCGCACGGCGAGATCACGGCTCTGGCCCGGGGGGCCACCGCTGCGCCCTGAACTGCCGGTGCGTTTGGGCTTGTACTCAGCCATCAGTCGGATCCCTTCGCGGCCGTTGACTTGCGGTTGCGTGCGCGTGGTCGTCGGCGGCGGCCCGGCATTTTGCCCTGCATCATCCGCAGCAGCATGCCTTCGCGCAGACCCCGGTCGGCCACTGAAAGCTGTGGCACGGACCACAGCGTGGTCAGTCCTTCCAGCACAGCGCAGCCCGGCAGCACCAGATCAGAGCGTCCGCGGCCGATGCAGCCGAGTGTGGCCCGGCTCTCGTTATCGCGGGCGCGGAGGTCATTGATCACCGCCTGGGTATCGCCCACGGACATCACCATGCCATCAACCTGATTGCGGTCGTAGGTTGGAAGCTTCAGGTGCAGCCCGGCGACCGTGGTGATGGTGCCGCTGGTGCCCACCATCTGCACTTCCCCGCGACCGATGGCGTCGACGATGCCGTGGCGCTTGGAGAAGGCCTTGAAGGCCCGCTTGGTGTCGCGCGCAATCAGGTCGAAATTGGCCGACGACAGCTCCATGCCCTCGCTGTATTTTTCTGCCAGCGTGACCACGCCCAGCGGCACTGAACGGCTGGCCAGCACGCGCGGCCGGTCGGCGGTGGTGTCGATCCACGAAACTTCAGTCGAACCGCCGCCGATGTCGAATACCAGAGCGCGCGGTGTCGAGCCGTCGAGCAGGGACGCGCAGCCGGCGAGGCCGATGGCGGCCTCTTCCTGCCCCGAAATCAAGCGCAGTTTGAGGCCGGTTTCCTTCTCCACGCGGCTGACGAAGTCCGGGTAGTTCGTGGCCTGGCGACAGGCCTCCGTTGCAACCGCATCGACGCGGGTTGCGCCTTGCCGCCGGATCTTGCCCGCGCAGATGCTCAGCGCAGCAACAGTCCGCTCCATGGCTTTTTCGGACAGCGTGCCGTGCTGTCCCAGACCTTCGCCTAATCGGACGATGCGCGAAAAAGCGTCCACGACGGTGAAGGATTGCTGGCGGTCTTTGGCGCTGGGGCGGGCGATGAGCAGGCGGCAGTTGTTGGTGCCGAGATCCACTGCAGCATAGACGGGGCCCGCGTGGCGGCCGCCGGCCCGGCGGGCGCTGTTCCCCTTGGCGCGCGATGCGTCGCCCTTTGCCTTGCCCGGTCTGGCGCCATTGCTGGCATCGTCCCGGGCCATCCCCTTAGGACTGCGTCGGCGACGGCTACGTCGGCTCGACGGGTCTTTATCTAAGGGGGCAGTCTGCGCATCGGACATGCGTGCGCCCCCAGATCGTTGTCTTTGCGGACAGTCCGCAAAACTTGATCCGAGTGTTGCACGGGAATTCGGGGCAGGTAAAGGGCGGACTTGGCCGGGCGACGGCCTGATCTAGTCCTGCGGGCCGAGGTGCCGCTTGCCCTTCTTTGCAGCCAGCAAAATCTGCTTCAGCCGCTCGACGCTTGACGCCCTGGTGCGATCAAACAACGGGTCATCGGCGCAGTTGGGGCAGGAATAGCCCGCCTTGAAACGCGGGTCGTCGAACTGGTCGGGCCGGACCGGCATCCGGCAAACGGGGCAGGATATGTGCCCACCGGGTTCGAGGTTCCTGTCCAGCGCCACCCGGTCATCGAAGACGTAGCAGTCTCCGTCCCAGAGGTTGGTTTCTGCCGTGGTTTCCTGAAAGTAGCGCAGGATCCCGCCCTTGAGCTGGAACACCTGATCGAAGCCCTGCGCCTTCATATAGACGCTGGCCTTCTCACAGCGGATCCCGCCGGTGCAGAACATGGCGACCTTCTTGCCCTCCTGTCCGCGCAGCTGCTCCTCGACGAAGGCGGGGAACTCGCTGAACGACACGTTGCCCGGGTCGATTGCGCGGGGGAAGGTGCCGACCTTGGTCTCGAACGAATTGCGGGTATCGATGATGATGGTGTCGGGGTCGCTGATCAGTTCGTTCCAGTCATCGGGGCCCAGGTGGGTGCCGCCTTCGCCTTCCAGCGGGGTGGCCTCTGGGGTCTTGAAGGTGACGATTTCCTTCTTCACCTGAACCTTGAGCTTGCGGAAGATCGGCCGGTCGACGCGGGACCAGGTCGGATCGAAGCCCGTGTGGAGCCCGATCTGGGCGGACAGGCGCCTGAGCGTCTCGCCCAGCATGGCGCGGGTGGGCGCGCACAGGGTGCCGTTTGCGCCTTCCTCCGCCACCAGAATGGTGCCGTAGACCGGGTCCTTGCCGATGGTACTGACCATGTTTGCCTTGACGGCTTCCGGGTCCGCCACGCGGGCAAAGCCATAGAATGTCCCGACCCACCAATCGGCTTCGGTGTGACTGACTTTTGGCGTGGCCCAGCTGTTGGGAAAATCCATGGCATCCGACCCGGGGTGGAGAAGTGATCGCGTGTTGCGTGCGCTTCAGTACTTAAACAGATCGTGAGGTGCAACCAAGCCCATGGCGCTCAACCAGTTTGCAAACCCGTTGCGCGTGCGCTCGCGCTCGGCGTTGAGGCGTTCGAGCTCCTGGGTCATTTCGCGCATGTCGTAGACCTCTTTATAGGTAACCGGCTCACCCGCGGCGAGGCGCTCCTCGATCGAATTCCGGGCCTGCCGCAGGTTCTGTTCCTCGATGATCAGCTCTTCGAGCTTGGACCGAACGGCAAAGCCCCGGTCGAAGCCCTCGGCCGTGGACGGCGGGCAGACCTGGGGATTCAGGTTGTGGTGCTCACCCCAGACCCAGCCGTTTTCAATGGTGCAGAACGACAGCAAACCCTGCCTGTAGCCGGCCAGATAGGCGTCAGCATCGGGGAGCACGCCGACCTTCATGCAGGTATCGACCAGC
>Ga0163109_10002932_pt1 | contig 13103 bp, 4 predicted proteins | sample CRUFie1St13metaG_FD_108704 | JGI IMG/M metagenome (GOLD analysis project Ga0163109, IMG submission 108704) | Marine microbial communities from the Costa Rica Dome - CRUD Field 142mm St13 metaG | ecosystem: Environmental > Aquatic > Marine > Oceanic > Photic zone | place: Costa Rica: the Eastern... | reverse complement strand
TTTGGTCAATTTTAGACTGAAGAGACTGCATTCCCGCTCGTGCTCTTGCAAGGTCAACGATGTCTTCTACTATGGGAAGCACAGCTTTGAAGTATAACTGTGTTGCTGCGTTAACTCCTGCACCTCTACGCTTTCCACTTCTTGTTATCTTTACTTTGGATTTCTTTTTAAGTATGTCAAGGATACCCGTTATGGTCTCCGCTTTCATACGTGCCCGTGCGTTTCGTATTTCAATCTCTACCTTCTCAATCTTAGCCTCAAAATTATCTACGGTTGAATCTACAAGAAGCTTATTGATTCTTTGTATAGCACCACGTGTATACGGAGTATCCGGAAGGCTCTGTCTGATGTAGTTCTTTAACCTTATCTGAGCTTCTTTTAGATTTTTCTTTCCAATCTTTCTTTGCTTGAGTGTCTCTCTAATCTTAGCCATCTCAGCCTCCACTCTTCTGTTAGAACGTATAGGGCCTTGTGCATCAAAATCTCTGTATAGCGATTGGTCATACCCTAAAAGAATCTCCTGCTGTACTTGTTCGGGTTGTCTTTGGAATATTGGATTAGCCTTTAATGTTTCCTGTGCTTTCTGTCTTATCTGAGAGAAAGTTTTGTTACGTGCTCTTCTACCCGACACGCCTCCTCTTGGTCCCATTATAGAAAACTGACGAACAGTTTCTTGCGTCTCATCAAATAACTGACGTGCCTCGTCAATACCACCTTCTACTTTCTCAAAAGCTCGTGGCATCGGACGTGTTTCATTTACGATACCAATTGTAAGAGCCTCGTTAATATTACCTGTTGAAAACCCTCTCTCTTTTAGTACCTCTCTGATTTCTGCATCTGTAAATCCAAGCCTTCTACCCCTGTCGATTACATCAAATATAGGAGCTGTTCTACTGAAAACCACTTCCGGGTTCTTCATCTTCTTTTGCTGAACCTCCGTAATCTTTAAGTCCTTACCGCTGAATACATCAGCCAAGGCTGTGCCTAAAAACTTATCAAGGGTTAAGTTCTGAATTTCTTTTGCTGTCAAGTCTTTAGATAGCGTTGGGAATTGTTCCTTTATGTATGCCCACATTCCAAGGAGCCACTCTTTAAACTTCGCGTTTAGAGATGCGTTTGCTATGGTCTCACCCTTGTTTCCTATGAGTATAGCCATAGCCTCTTTTGCTGCGGCTGCCCTATCTCCATCAAACTTCTTTAACTGCTTCTGAAACTCTTCGGTCTGCTCAACAAGAGACACACCCTTAGCGTAAATCTCTCTACCCTTCTTCGTTGTCTGCAAGTAGTTCTGCCACACGTGACCCATCTCGTGAATCTGAGTGTTGAACAAAGCAGATTCACTGTTGTGAACCTCCGGATTTATGTACACGTCTCCGTCTACAGTGACACCATAAACAACATCACCATCCTTCATAACAGCCTGTACCCTATCCGAGTTCATAACAGTCTCAAACGTAGCTTGGTCTGTTGATATAGCTGTGTTTGGGAATGCTAAGTTCATAAAGTTAGCAAGCTTATTGGCATCACTGACGCTCTCAACTGATGTGATAGCACCAATCATACCCTTCTGAGGTATGCCCTTGCCCACGTTAAGAGCGTTTTCAATAGCCTTATCTTCGGATATACTCTCGCCTACTTCGCCTTTTTTCTGTGCAGCCAAAGCCTTTTCCTCTGCCTGCACAGCCTTGCCTATTACAGCAGAAAAAGTTTCTCCGTATGTATCAAGAATGTTCTGCGGATTCTCAAGAACCCCTATCGTCTTACCCTTGATACCACCTCTATAGTTCGGGTGCGCTATGCTCACCACGCCGCCTGCTTCAGCCCAACCCTTTCCGTCTTTCTTTGCAACCTCAACTCCCTGCAGTGAGATGATACTCTTCTGAGGTACGTTCTTAGTGGATGGCTCGGTGATAAGGTCTGTGATAACCGCTAAGTTTAATAGCTGTTCTGAATTTGCTATACCCTCTGCTAATATTTGTGCTGTAATTGGGCTCTTAGAATTAGGGGCTGATACTCTTTTTTTCTGCCCCGGCATATTAGGACCACCAACCGTCATCATCTTTATCAGTGCTGTTCGTGCGGGCAATGACATCTGCCTAATATTATCGGGTGTCAATAGTTCTTTAAAATTAGTTATGTTATTGTTGCTTAACATTCCTATTATATTCTTCACACCTTTTCTTTCTGCATCTGTGCTATACTTAGGCTGTCTTCTTTTTATATCCTCCTTGAACGCCGCGAATGCTTCCTGCTTATTCTTCTCCGGTATCTGTGATATGTTGTCCAAGAACACTCTGAACACCGCCTCGTTTGATAGCATTGAGCCCTCACTCATTTTTACTACGGGCATCGGAACGAGACCCGCTAACTTTGGATTTGCTTCCCAAAACCTGTGAAACAGTTCCTTGTTATTCTCGTAAGCCCTTCGTGCTTTATTCAAAAACTCTTCTGCTTTCTTCTCGTCTATACTCGCCCAAGCTAAGTTCTCATTCCCCTCAATCCCTGTGAAACCAACACCACCCTGTAGATTATCTATCGTTGTCCCTGTGTTAGGATTCACAACGCTACCTATAGTAAGTTGGTCTGAGATATTAAACACAACAGGTATACCATTGATAACCTCAAGGTTCTTTATTCTCGGCATCGGTCTCGATGCTCTTTCATCAAGGCTGTTTATGTCCGTCTTCTCCTTTGTTGTCTTTGTTTTTTCTGCAAGACTAAAGTCAGCATTAGGAGACTTCTCAGCAAGCTCATTTATCCTCTCTGTTATAACCTCTTCTTCTCTCAAGGTTTCTTGAGTCGCCTCTCTTTCATCAGTCCTAAAATCAACGCCCGAATCAAGTTTCTTTTTTAGCTTAGCGATTCTTGACTTAGCTTTCCTTGCCTCTCTTTTCGCTTCTGCCAAATCAAATTGATAGTTCTCTATGGCGGCATCCCTATCGTTCATAAAGCCATCTCGTTCAGCTTCGAGGTCATCAAGCTTATCTTGTTTCTTTTGTTTAGATAAGGTCTTATCCTTTCTAACCTTAGCCTTCTCTTCTTTTATTCTTTGAGCCTCTTCTTTATAGTTATCCTTTTCGTTTTGAATTTCTTCTTGAATGTTTTCAAGGTTCATTTCTAAATCATCAAGCTCATTGTTTTCAATATCTGCTATTTCAGCCTCAATCTCTTCTCTCTTGGATTGAGTTTCCTCAGATACAGGTGCAGCTTCCTCGGTGACTTGTTCATCAAGGCTTGAAAAAGTTGCACTTACCGGAATGCCTGTGAGCTCATCTATAGGTCCCTCTTCGGTAGTCACTTCTTCCTCAACTACAGGTGCAGCTTCTTCTTGAACCTCCTGCTCAACCACTGTCTCAGTCGGTGTCGTTGGCGACACTTCCTCCTGTACCGCTCCCTCTTGGGTCGTTGTCTCTACGGGCTGTGTTCCAAACTCCTCGTCAACTATTCTACCGAGCTCTTCTACGGCTTCTTTGTTCGGTGTCTCTGACGACACTTCATCTGTTGCTACCGTCTCTTGTGTTGTTGTGGTCTCCTCTACTTGAGGCTTATTGTCAAGCTCAAACATCTTAACAGCCTCTTCTTTAATCTGCTCCTGTGTCAGCTCCGTCTTCTTTGCGTACTTAACTTTAGCTCCTCTAAAAGTTTTGGCTCCAAACCTTCTGAGTCTTTGACCGAGGGTTACTCTTTGTTTTTGTTTTAAATTCTTTTCTGCTTTTTTAAGATATTCCTGTTGGTCTACTTCTGATAGGTCCTCAAATGTTGGTTGCTTTTCTTCTACCCGTTCCGTTTCGGTGGTCTCAGATTGTTCGGTTTCGCTTGGGACTTCCCGTACCGTCTCTTCCACCGTTTGTATATCTCCGGTTTGTTGATTTGCAGGTACAGTTCCTGCTTCTTGCTCTTGAATGGCATCTACTTTATTTTTTAAAAATGTACTTACTTCTTCGTCGTTCTTAACGCTAGCTCTTGTCTTAAGAATCTTTCTCTTAGACATCTTCTCTATACGATTCATAAACTCATCCTTGGTGTAGGATACATTGTTTATTGTATACTTGGCTACATCCTTACGGACATCAGTTTCTGTCGATTGGTCTGTACCAAGAACATTTAGATTGGTCTCTTTTCCTGCTTCTCTAAGATTACCTGTCTCAGCAATCTCAGAAATCTCAGCTTTTATCTCTTTTATTTTTGGAGCAAACGCGGCCTTCCTGTTAGTTGTACTCGTAAGCTCCTTCTCAGCAGCCAATAGCTCCATTACACGGGCTTGAGTCTTCTTGTTGGACTTTGTGTCTTTGTTTATGTCTAAGACGATCTTAGCGTCTCTTTTTAAGCCTAGGTTTTCACGTATTCTTTGAGCTTGTTCTGCGTTAATCTTGCCTAAGTTCTCCATGTTGTTGGCCCAAGCAAGCATACGGGTCTCAGAAACGTTCTCGCTTAACATTCCGTTTATTGTAGATAGCTTATTTGCAAGGTCTACATTGTTAGTGTTACGATAATCTCTATACAGGTTAACAACCATTGCCCCCGTGTTGTTACCAAATCCACCTACTGCCTCTGCAAATATTTCTTTAGCTGAAATTTCTTGCCCTGCATTTACTTGTGCAAGATACTCACCTGTTGCCTCAGCTATCGGGTCAGCCACAGCACGCTCTGCCACCATTGCGCTTACTCTTGCACCTTTTGAAGACAGACTGCTTGTTTTAAATAATCTACCCGCAAGACCTGCTGATAAATAATCTACCACTGCAATCGGTATACCTCTTTTATGACCTCTTTCTCCTCCTTCTTCCCAAACTTCTTCATCTTGTAGTGCCTTTACAACCTCTGAGGGATTCATCATATCGTATCCCTTCTCTCTTGCAACGTCGAGTATAGAATTGGTATACTCCATAGCATACATTGTAGCACCCATACCCACCCTAAGACCTTGTGAAAAACCCGCTACAGCACCTGCTGCTGTGCCGTATACCGGAACAACACTACCAACCGCCGCTCCTGTACCCGTACCCACGGCTATTGCAGTTGGAACCATCTTAAAACCATAGGGTAAAATTTGAGACAAACTTCCTGCAACAAAAGTCGCAGTCATTTCAATGGGGTCATCCTTAAAAGCATCCCACCCCTCTCTAAAATCACGCGCAGAGTTCCAACGGGACTCAGCCCTTCCCGGGGCACGAGACTGCCCTTGCTCAAGCTGAGCCACTATTATCTCTGCAGCTTCTTCTAATGAGGCATTGTCATCAACGTCGGTAAGTCCTAATGACATGTAAAGGATTTCTTGTGCCGCCTGTCCATTATCAAAACCATTTCTTGCACTGTTGTAAACTGCCTTCCAATTTTCATCAAATGCTCTACGCACATTCTTATCAAACTTTCCGTCGAACCAAGTCTTAGCCATCTCATACTGCGATGCCGCATATTGAGACTCTGCGATTGAGACATCATAATTAGTAAGAATATTATTTATTTCCTCAAACTCATATTTACTCTTGGGCTCATACTTAGGTAAGTCTTTTATTCTAACACCGAACTTGTTTATAGATTCTGCCTCTAATTCCATTCGCTGTTCTTTTGCCACTTGATTTGTAGCGGCAGCATCCTTAGCGGCTTTATTGAACTTATCTTGCGCGTATAAATCAAAGTCTTCACGTACTGTTCTAAGTTCATCTGAGTTAACAAATTCCATAAGATTGTCTGCATCACGTGCAAGTTTTTCTTTTACCTCATCAATGTCAGTTCTTATTCTACCTGCCGCATAGAAATCTGCATACTTTTCTTGCTCCTCTTTTGGTAGGTCTTTAAGTTGCATTGCCCCTCTTTTCTCAAGGAACATTTCAGCCTCTTTTAGCTCATCGTACTTCTCTAATGCGTCTCTATATGATTTGTAATCTATTCCTCTTTTCTCAAAAAATCTATTGGCTTCATAATCAAAGGTATTGACATCCTTCCAAGAACCTGCTGCAAATCTTGCTGCATCTTCTTCATTCTCAAACCACGTAAGTTCGTTTCTTTTTTCTGCCTCATCAAGCGCAGCATCTGCATCAAGCTCAAGCCATTCATCTGCGCCGCTACCGTAGTATCTAAGGTTTGGATTCTTTGGAAATAAAGTTGGGTAAGCCACATACTGACCATCAACTTCAGCATACGTCATTAAGACTGTAGATTCTGTACCATCTCCATTGTCTCTTGCGCCGGTACGCATATCTCGTACACGCATAGCGTTTACAATCTCGTCATCCTCAAGTCCTTTCTTAAAATTATTCGGTGGCTCTGCATGGTCTCTTAAAAACTTTTTCAATTTAAAAGCTTCTTCACCTGCCGATGAATCAAACCAAGTATCTAGGTCTATCTCCATCTTCTCTCCGTCAGCCGCCATCACCTCAAGTGCATCTCCCCAACCTATTTGTCTGAAGTTAAACCCAAACATGCCGAACTCCTTATTTAGGGATTCCTGTGCATCCTCTTCGTTCTGTTGTATAGTGTTCTTGGATATGCCATTAATCCTACCATCAAGCTCGGCATTCTGAGGAAGGTTTCGGTATTCCTCCGACTCTTTTTCTCTTTCCGCTCTTTCCCTTTCTTCTCTTTCGCGTAATTTTTCTGTAGCCTTTTCTCGCTTAATTCTTAGCTGAAGATTTTCTAATCTCTCTTTTATTTTTTGGCCACCCTCATACTTAAGTGCTTCCTTAAATCCTGCCTCTGCGTGGTATAAATCTCCTGCTAATTCTGCTCTTGCAGCATTGTTTAATATTTCGTCAAGTTTCTCTTTTTCTGCTCTTTCTACAGCACCCATAAGCTTCTCAGATTGCTCCAATCTGCCTACGCCTCTCAAACCGACTAATCCCCTTTCGCTTAATCCTTTTTCACTATCTTCTTCAAAGGTGAAACCACTAAGCTGACGGTCTGTTATTTGTTCGGGAGTAAGGTCTTCTGTTACCTCCTCAGTTTCTACTGATTCCGATGAACCATCTGCCGATGTGGATACCGTAGTATCTTGAATTTTTTCTTTTATTCTTTCTAAAAAAGGAGTTGAGGTATCGGCTGAGTCTTCTCCAACGTCTTTTTTTTTTACAGGAAGGTTACTTGCAAACCCAAATTCGGGGAACTTTGCATTTATAACTTCGTAGTTATAATTTTCATTCTCCGCTGTGGCTACGTAATCTTTTAACAGTTGAATGTCAAAATCTTGTAGCTCCGGAAATTTAGCTATTGTTTCACCCCAATTATATCCATTAGCTTGCGCTGTAGCTATAAGGTCTTTTAATATTTGTTCGTCCATATTTTATTTATCTTGGTCTTCCACCACTCGCTGACGCGCTGCTTGATGTAGTTTTTTGTGGTGTCGTTGACGACACTTTTCCTTTTCTTTTTCTGTAATCGTATGTTTCGTTATATAGGTCTTCTTCTGCCTGTGCTCCTCTTTTTATCATCCTATCAATAAAGGAACCAAACTCAGTAGGGTTATTATCATCCATATTAAGCCTATCTACTTCTTTTCCATTTGCGTCATTAATTACGATTTCATCAGACCCGTCGGTGAAATAGTCTACCGAAAGTACTCCTTCCAATCCTAATTCCGATATCATTGCTCGAATATTTACAGCGGTATCATCTTCATTATCTTCTATGATTTGGTCTACGCTAAACAAAGTAGGATTATTTTTTTTCTTATTTCTTACATAAGCTTCTTCTTCTGTTTCCTCAAACTCCGGAGCTCCTGCTCTTCCCGAAGACATACCCCTCAGACCTGTAGGGTCTATCGTTGTTACTCCTCCAAGAATTTTTTTCATATCATCCCGTCCCATAACACCGAATATTTCTGTACCTAAGTTCATCCAAGCTGTAGCATCAGTACCAACAGGTCCTGTGGTGGTAAAGTCGTTGTCTGAATCTGAATGTTTAAAAGTAACCCTACCATCTGTCTCAAAAATAATATCGACTACCTTGTCATCTTTCTCTCCCTTCCCTACGTTAGCCGCCATAATAGCAGCATCTATATTATTCTGTCTTTCTACAGGGTCAGTAGCAGTAGCAATATTTCTCCATATAGTAGCAAGATTTTTTTGTTTCTTAATAGCATTTCGATTGTTAATAGTCGGAGTAGTTGGCTGTGGTGCATAGCCCTTAGACCCTGCAGCTTTCGCTTCTTCGCTTACAGATATCTTGCTACGTATCTGAGTCTTTAAATAATCATAAGCCATCTTCTCTTGCTCCTCTGTAGGCTGTGGGTCAAGACCCGTTGGTGTCATCTTGTAGAAGATAACAGATTGGTCTCCTCTTGCGTGAGCAGCCTTAGCTTTCTCTTCATCAAACTCTTCAGTAAAAGTTCCGGATAGATTCTCTGTGAGTATTGAGGTTACATTAAATTTATTAACCAACATCTCCTCAATAAGAAGCTTCTCTGCGCCCGAATAGGCATTAGCCGCCATTATCTCATCAAATTCTACTTGAGATATTTCCTCATTATCTAATTGGTTTTGAAGTTTTGACATCTCAGCTTTAGTTAAATACACTCCTTCTTTCTTATCTGAAAGTGCATATATTTGATTTAGGTCTCCACCTCTTGTAGCCGCCATAAGCATCTGTGTCTTTACCTCTCCAAGACCATCGGCTGCTTGGGTTGTTGCTTTAGCAACATCAAAGTAATCGTACTTAGCTTTAATTCTATTTCTAAGCTCACCAACCGTAGCAACGTCGTTAGGGCTATCACTAAGGACCCTAACCTCTTTTCCATCAATGGTTTTTGTAACGTACTTACCTAAGCTAACTACTCCTGTGTTTGGATTAATAACAGCATCTACGTTTGTAAGGTTGCTGAGTCCTTCTATCTGAGCCATCAAAGCAGATTCTAATTGCTGACTTCTTTTAGCAGGGTCTACGTTATTTATTCTTTCCATCTTCTCTTGATACTCAGCCTCGTACTCTCTTGCTAAGTCAAACATCTGATTCGTTCCGTCGTTGAGGTTCTGTCTTAGGACAGCATAGTCATTTGGCTTTAGTATGCCTGCCTTTAAAAGTCTATCTTGAATTAACAACTGCTCCTGCGCCTTACCGGCAAACTTAATTGCAAACTCATTTGCAGTTTGAAAATCACCGGAAGGTAAGTCTTGTAATGTTTTTGCATACTCTCTTGATGCTTCATCGATAGCCGCTTTCTTTTCCTCTCGGATGCGTGCTTCTTCTTGAAGCATATCGGTCATCCCCTGTCCGACCTTTGCCCAATTTATTGTTGAGTCTGCGCTCCTCTCTGCGTATTTGTAATAAGTAGCCATAGTTTATTTAAAAATTAGGTTCTTGATTGGGGTCTTGATAAGCATTAATAAAATCAGTTCCAAAATATAAATTTTGTCTTTGAGTTTTTGATAAGCCTCTTTTAAATCCTCTATACTGTTGAGGAGTCATATTCTGATAGTATTGCTGTGTGACAGCATCTCCAAACTGACTTGCATTAATGTTAAATGGATTATTATCCATCATTGAGGGACTCATAGAATTAGGGTCAAATGTATTTTTAAGTGTACTCAGACCGCTTTCAGTTCCTGCCATTTTTCCTATAGCTGCTCTTTGAGCTGCTTGATTCTGTTGATACAATGGGACCATAGACATTCCTTGCTGAGCTATGCTTCCAATCCCCTGTATTCCTTCGCCTATCTTAGCGGCACGCATCTCTTGTGCCTGTGCTGCAGCCTGCTGTGCCCCTGCAACCTCCTCTAAGTCTAACTGAACACCTAAGTCACGTAGTCGTGACTCCTCTTGGGCTGTAAGCTTTTCAAGGTCTCCAAGCTCTTTTGCCATAGCTGTACGTGTTTTTGCCTGCTGTTGTTGTCCTGCTATTGCAAGTCTTCCAACTCCGCCTGCGACACCACGCTGCCCGGATTCTTGGAGAGCCTGTAAAGCTCCTGCTTGTGCCTGTAAGGTGGCATCACGCTCCAACTCATAAGCCTCTTTGTTGATAGCAAGGTCCTCAAAGTAGTTAACGTTCAAAGCCGCACGAGCATCTTTCATAGCTTGTTCTGCTTTTTTTTCAGCATCCTTTTGCAAATCCTTTTGTTTGTTTGCTTGTATAAATGAAGCGGTGGTTGTTCCCACTTGTATCGCTAATCCTGCTATCGCTATTCCCGACATAATCCTTTAATTTTGTTTATAGTTTCTTGAGGCAACTCTTTATAGTTATTTGTATAAACATCCGCCTCTGCTTCTTCAAAAGTCTTTGCATCCGTTTTATATACACAGCACCACTCCGTGTCTTCGTGAATATAAAGAACCCTTTGAGTTCCTGTCTGCGTAAAAATAGTATGGGGGCCAACTATCGTTTTAAGTTCTCCACTGTCAGTCAAATAAGAGACTTTACCCTTCAATAAAAATGACGGATGCTGTTGCTTATGAATCATACTAACAACAAGAGAGCCCTTGGGCATAAACAATTCTCTTGTGTAAAGACCACCTTCAATATGCTGCTTTAGTGGATACATTTCTGCCATTTCTTTTGACTGAGGTGTACCTGCCTTATGCTCTAAGAAACCTTCAATTTTTTTTAATTGATTTTGAAAGTCTTCTATTCTATCCCAAATAAGACCTCTACTTTCTTGAACGTATTCAAGAATCTGTTCGGGCCGGTAATCTTCTGTTGTAGAAACTTCTGATATCTCCATACTCCTACAAAGATAGAAATTTTAAGGAAAACTTTTCATCACCTCTGATTTAACAGAGAACAACTCTGTTGCTGTTTCATCATCATTTGTAAGAGTGAACTCACAATAGTGCCCTAGTATGCCGTGTGACTCTGCAACTTGATTCTTTATAAATAAAAAATAATCAGTCTGTCCCGGGGGTATAGCTCCTGCCGATGTGTCTACTACAATTTGATTTATTCCCGAAGGAAGGTCAATATTTATTTCTGTAACAGTTCCACAAAGAGTAGGTGTTGACCCTGCGGCAACAGGTGTGGGAATAAAATATAAAGTATCTCCAACACTAAGTATGCTACCTATATAGGTGTTTACATTAAAATTTATTTCTACTGCTGCAGGTACTACTGAATTTACAGTCTGAGACGAACTAATACCATTTAAAGACCTCAATGGATATTCTGCTGAATCTGCGGGGGTAGTGCCTGTGTTTCTTATAAAAGCAAACCAATCCCCTTCCTTTTGAACGAAGTAAGAGGCATCTATATTTCCACCCGATTGTTGGTCTGAACTAAACTCTCCTGTCCAAGCTGAATCAGATTCAAGGTTAATCGTCTTGAATAATTTGTTTTCTAATGGAGTGTCGTTGAAGACACTCTTTATCATTGATGGTTCAAACACATCATAATATGTATTTCTTTTTTCGTTGGTGTTGTGCCTGTAAAGGTTTCCTCCTTTGAACGAGTATAGGTAGTTGTTCATACCTATCATCATATCCGGAAAATACGAATAAAAAGATGGAAAACCCTTTGAAGATTCGCTGTACGTTAATGTGTAGTTTCCTGTCCTTCCTGCCATGTTTCTAAGTAAAATAGTCAAAAATAATATACATATATTCCTCTGTTCCTCCTGCCGGCAATGTGTATGTACCTGTAATCGTTGGTATGGCTCCTGTCTGTGGGAGAACCTGCAAACCGGGGTCTGCAAGTAAAGAGTTGTACCCTAAAAAAGTAGGTGGGTACAAAGTTGTACTCCTGCAAAACAATAATCTATTGCTTGGTTTAAATTTGTAATCATCAGATGGTGGTATGGCATTGCTTATCACCGACAATACGTCTCCATTGTTAGGGATAATTCCTCCTCCTTGAAGTGCCGTAACAACAGTTGTAGATGACAAAATAGGTGAGGATATTGTTGGTTTACCCGGAGCAAACTCAACCTGCTCACTTTGCAATGCAGATGTGAATGAACCATCTGTCCACTGATATTGATTGTGAATGAATTTTCCTGCATCAGCAGCATCACTAACACAAAAAGTGGTAAGAGTTATCTCTTGCGCTTGTGGACATCCTATTGTAATTTCAAGCTCAACTACTTGTTTCCCTGCTCCGGATGAAGCAGTTAATGTAATAGCAACTTCATCATCTCCAACACTGTCTTTGTCAAAATTAATAGTCCCTGCACCAAGAGTGTTAACAAATGTTGATGTTCCTTGGTAGTCTTCTGCTATAGTTATGCCTCCTGTTGCACCTGCATCTGAAGCAATAGATAAGATGTCGTAAGATATTGTAGATACACCTATGGTTTTCCCAAGGTTGACTATAAAGGTAAGAGGGTCGTCTTGTGTAACGGTAATCGTGCGTCTAACCCCACAGTTTTGTGCTTGTTGTTCCTGTGGTATTTTAACCTCATTAGATGACAATACATACTCATTCATATACGGGTCAAAAGCACCAAGCTTCTGAGTGTCTCCACTACCAATAAACAAATCTCTAAACCACGAACGCATACCCATTTCTGAAATTACAGTTAGCTGTTCTGATTGGCCCGAGCCTTTAAGCTGTATTAAAGCTCCTCTTTTAGCATCAGTAAAAAACTTATAGAATCCCCACTTCACATAGCTCTCCGGATTGCTACTGATACCATACTTTTCTACTCTCGCTATCTGCGTTCCTAATACTTCGGGTACAGAAGCTATAGAGCCACCTCCTGTAGAATCGCTAAGTAAGTTTTTACCTGCAAGAACATAAGATATTTTGTCTTCTTGTAGCGTAAGTATATCTGTCTCTCTTCCGTCAATTAGCTCTATAGAGCCAAAGGAGTCCTCTAGCGGCTTAAAATTAGCAAGCCCAAGGTTGAACTCATTAAGCTTGTTTACATTTGTCTCATCGTTAAATATACCGCTGTACGTTAGGTCTGCAAACCTGTGTACTCTTTCATACTCTTCAGCAGAAGTAGAGAAGAATCTTTCTCCAAGCTCCATCGGTTTACCTACTATGGAGTCTAATATTTTATAGCTTTCAACACCGTTTCCAAAAGAATAGCAGTTTCCAAAGGTGGTGTTTATAATAGCGGGGTCGGTGGCTGTTTGGTCTTGACCCCCTCCCAAGGAGGGTGAACCACTATGGAATCCTGTCGATTGGTCTATGGCATAAGAGTCTGAGTCTTCATACCACAGGTCGGGAGCTGCATCTGCAG
>Ga0163109_10002931_pt1 | contig 13104 bp, 10 predicted proteins | sample CRUFie1St13metaG_FD_108704 | JGI IMG/M metagenome (GOLD analysis project Ga0163109, IMG submission 108704) | Marine microbial communities from the Costa Rica Dome - CRUD Field 142mm St13 metaG | ecosystem: Environmental > Aquatic > Marine > Oceanic > Photic zone | place: Costa Rica: the Eastern... | reverse complement strand
AGGTATGCGTTAGCCGGAAATCTTTGTCGTTGTACTGGTTACGACAAGATAGTTCGTGCGGTTCAAGCCGCGGCGAAAGATATTCGAAAAGCGAAATAAAACCAGCCCGACAAACGGCACACGAGAGGAAACGATGGGACACAGCAATAAATACGTTGAGAAAGATTTTGAAGTAGTTGGAACGCGTTTCAAGCGTCCCGACGGGATAGATAAGGTCACCGGGAAAGCTCGGTATGGAGCCGATGCAACTGCTCCAGGTGCCCTGGTTGGAAGAGTTTTACGCTCACCACACCCGCATGCAGAGATATTGAAGATTGATGTCAAGAAGGCAGAAAAGCTTGATGGGGTCAAAGCAATCGTGACCTGCGATGATTTGCCGGATCAAACCAATGGCGATGCGGGGCTTGCGGCAATTTTGGAGAACTGTATGGCTCGAGGGCGAGCTCTATATGATGGGCATGCGGTGGCTGCTGTTGCTGCGGTGGATGAACAGACAGCGAGAAAAGCGCTTTCTTTGATTGCTGTAAAGTACAAGAAATTACCGCATGTCACAGATGTCGATGAAGCGATGGACCCTAAGGCGGTCGTGATTCACAAAAATGTCTTTACTCGGGGAGTGGAACCAAAACCCAGTAAACCCTCCAATATTGCAGCTCGCACTCAGATGGGTCATGGGGATATAGAAGCAGGATTTTCGGAGGCAGACTTCATCGTTGAAAAGTCATATAAGACGGAACAAACGCATCAGGGGTATATAGAGCCGCATGCTTGTCTGGCTTCAGTTAACCCTGACGGAACAGGGGAGTTATGGGTAACCACCCAAGGTCATTTCGTTTTTCGAAATGTGTGTGCCTCTCTCTTAGGGATGGATGTCGCTAAATTAAAGGTCACATCTTCCGAGATAGGCGGTGGCTTTGGGGGTAAGACCCATGTGTGGGCTGAACCTATTGCATTGGCGCTCTCACGAAAAGCCAATCGACCCGTGAAATTGGTGATGTCACGAGAGGAGGTGTTTAGGGCATCGGGACCCACCTCCTCGACCTCCATCGACGTCAAGCTAGGTGCAAAGAAAAACGGCGAAATTACTGCTGGACAAGTCGAGTTGAGATATCAGGGCGGAGCGTTCCCTGGAACCTGGGCGATGCTCGGCTGTATGACAGCTTTCGCATGCTATGACATAAAAAATCAACAATCGGTTGGGTACGATGTGATTGTGAATAGACCGAAAGTCGCGGCGTATAGAGCGCCCTCCGCACCAATGGCCGCTTTCGCTGTGGAAAGTACCTTGGAGCTTTTAGCCGACAAGATTGGCATGTCTGGAATCGATCTGCGATTGAAAAATGTCGCTAGGGAAGGAGCAAAAGCACCATACGGCCCAATCTATGGACCTATTGGCATCGAAGCAGCGTTGAAAGCCGTCAAAGATCACCCTCATATGAAAGCGAAATTGAAAAAGAATCAGGGTAGAGGCATAGCCTGTGGTTTCTGGTTCAACATTGGTGGTCAGACATGTACCGATATAAATATCGGTGTTGACGGAACAGTAAACCTCACCCTAGGCACGGTCGATGTAGGAGGCTCTCGGGCCTCTATGTCTATGATAGCGGCGGAAGAGTTAGGTATTCCTTACGAACAGGTAAAAGCAAACATCGCTGACACTGGGTCTCTGGGCCATAACGACATGACAGAAGGCAGTAGAGGCACTTTTTCTTCTGGTATGGCCACTATTTTTGCTGCCAGGGAAGCCATCGGTGTACTCAAACAGAGAGCTGCAGCGATGTGGGGAATTCCAGTTGAAGACGTTGCTTGGGAAAAGGGACAGGCGATCGCGGTAGGTAAAACCCATAATAATCTGCCTCCGCTCTCTCTCCAAGAGATAGCCTCTAAATCAGGACGAACTGGGGGCCCGATAGCAGGTCACAATGAGGTAGTTGCCGACGGTGCTGGTATGGGGTTTGCCGCACATATATGCGACGTTGAGGTAGATAAGGAGACGGGTAGGTCCAGTATTGTTAGATATACTGTTGTGCAGGATGCTGGTAAGGCGATTCATCCGGACTACGTGGAGGGCCAATTTCAAGGCGGTGCGACGCAGGGAATTGGATGGGCGCTGAACGAAGAATATATTTACGGGGAAGACGGCAGGTTGCAGAACCCGGGTTTTCTAGACTATCGGATCCCTGTTTGCTCCGATTTGCCGTTTATCGACACCAAAATACTCGAAATCCCGAATCCAAATCACCCATACGGGGTGCGTGGTGTGGGAGAGACCTCGATCGTGCCCCCTCTTGCCGCTGTGGGTAATGCGATCGCCAACGCGACGGGTGTTCGAATGACGCACGCGCCGATGTCGCCCCCGCGAGTGCTGAAGGCGCTGGATGCTGCGAGTTAGCTTCGGTAGCTCAGTTCGAACAGGGACTGATTTACCAGAGACGGTTGAACTTAGCGCCGAAAACATTGAAGAACTGGTTGGCCAGTTGAGGGATCGCTACCTTGGTCTAGATGGCTCCTTTGGCAAGGACGTCGCGTTTGCGATCAATGGGGAAATTTACAGAGATGATTGGACGCAATCTTTGCCGGATGGCGCCGAAATTTTCTTGATGCCGAGGATAGAAGGCGGCTAGCAAACGCTTTAAGCTTTTCACAAATCTTTTTGTGACAAATCCCGATGAAGAAAATTTCGACTTATACTCTTTTGGCGTTTGGACTATTTGCCTGCACATCAGAAGATTCGGAGCGCGCAGTGAACTTAACGTACCCTGAAACAAAGAAGATAGAAGTATTTGATGAATACTTCGGAAACACCATAGTCGATCCATATCGCTGGTTGGAGGATGATCGCAGTGATGAAACCGGTGAATGGGTTGATGCTCAGAATGCGGTTACCTTCGAATACCTCGCTGGCCTAAAAACTGTAGGAGATTTCCAAGCAAGGTTAACCCGCCTCATGGATTATCCTAAGGAGAGTGCTCCTTTTCGCGAGGGGGGATATGAATATTTCTATCGCAACTCAGGGTTGCAGAATCAATCCCTAATCTACAGGCGCGATGACCAAGGCGTGGAAGAGTTATTTCTTGATCCAAATAAACTCTCCTCCGACGGCACAACGTCAGTCGCTGCGCTCTCTTTCTCTCATTCCGGATCCTTGGCTGCTTATCAAATCAGTGAAGGAGGAGCGGATTGGAGGTCGGTTGCAGTAATGGATGCGAAAACCCTAAAGGTGATCGATCGAATAGATGATGTGAAATTTAGTGGATTGTCCTGGTTGGGTGATGAGGGTTTCTATTACTCTAGGTATGACCAACCTAAAGGTAATGAGCTAACGGCTAAGACGGACCAGCACAAGCTATACTTTCACAAGGTTGGCGAGGAACAAGAAGCAGACGCTCTTATATTTGGTGGTGACCCGAACAACAAATTTCGTTACGTGTCGGGTCAAGTTACTGAGGATCAACAATACCTCATCATATCAGGAGCGAACTCCACTTCCGGCAATAGACTCTATGTTCAGAACCTGAAGGATAAATCCGCCCCTATCAGGCCAGTGGTTGAAGACGAAAGCTCTGACATTTATGTGTTGACTAGCGTCGGGGATACTTTGTACGCATATACTAATCGTGGCGCGGATAATGGTCGCGTGGTGTCTTTCTCATCTGTGACCTCCGACCCAACAACTTGGGTAGACGTAATAGAAGAAACAGAACACGTTTTAACCGCGTCTACCGTGGGGGGATTTTTATTTGCCGAGTATATGATGGACGCCATTTCTGCCGTCAAACAGTTCGATCTCAAGGGTAATTTTATTAGAGATATTGAGTTGCCCGGACCAGGAAGTGCTTCAGGTTTTTCGGGCAAGAGCGATGAGACGACAGCATTTTATTCCTTTACGAATTACCACACGCCGTCGACGATATTCGAGCTCTCTTTAGAGTCTGGTGATGTAGCCACCTATCGTGAGTCTCTGGCAGATTTTGAAGTCGGAGAGTATGTCTCTGAACAGGTCTTCTACACTTCTAAGGACGGCACCCGGGTTCCTATGATTGTTACTAAGAAGAAAGGTCTGCCGGCAGATAAGCCTCTTCCAACAATGCTTTATGGGTATGGTGGATTCGATATCAGCCTGACACCGAGTTTTTCCAGCACTATGGCAGCTTGGATGGAAGCGGGAGGCGTCTACGCTGTACCTAATATCAGGGGCGGTGGCGAATATGGGAAGGATTGGCATGTGGCGGGTACAAAGCTTCAAAAACAAAATGTTTTTGATGACTTTATTGCGGCAGCAGAGTACCTAATTGAGCAAGGCATAACCGATAGTGATCACCTCATATTGAGAGGCGGAAGTAACGGCGGATTGTTAGTGGGCGCTGTCATGACGCAACGTCCGGAACTGGCGGCGGTCGCACTTCCCGCGGTTGGTGTTCTGGACATGTTGAGATATCACACCTTTACAGCAGGCGCAGGCTGGGCGTACGACTACGGCACTTCCGAGCAGTCAGAGGAAATGTTTCAATATTTATTGGGCTATTCGCCCGTGCACAACGTAAAAGAGGGCATAAACTATCCTGCAACGCTTGTCACTACTGGAGATCATGATGACAGAGTTGTACCCGCTCACTCATTCAAGTTTGCAGCACATCTGCAGGAAAAGCATGCGGGAGACAATCCCGTTTTAATTCGGATCGAAAAGGATGCGGGACATGGAGCAGGCACCCCCACTGATAAAATTGTGGAGCAGTATGCTCATATTTTTGCCTTTGCTATGGCAAATACAGGCCTGAGTGACTAGCGCTAATTTTTTAGCGCGCTCTGAGTTTCGCTCAAAAATCTCGCGTACTCGCAATCTTCTGCGTGCTCTGGGGGATTTTTTTTGAGAAGGAGCTCTTTGATATTAAACAGCGCATCTTCGACCCAATCGTCTATACCATCGTAAGGAATGATGCTGGTATTGAATTCCATGTAGGCTTTTGAGGGTTGGTCCTTGTCGATCATTCCCGCTTTGTTGATATGTTGCCCATCCACATATAAAAAATATCCCTTTGAAGAAACATCGAACCCTTTTTTCCTCATGATCCATTGATACATTTCCATCTGTCGTTTGTAGGCAGCCTTCCACTTATCATTTAAGAACGATTCATTTAGCTGTCTCGGCTCTTTGCCAAGTTGCGCGGTGCTTTTGTAATCAACGATATGAAGTTCTCCTGTTTCCTGGTTTTGCCACACATCGTCTAGGCCTCCTCCGAAGCAAAGATTCGTCTCACTGTGGATGGTGTTGAAGTGTTGTGGGGAGAGCCCAAAATGCAAAGAGCTCTCCCATTTTTGAAGGTCTTCGTGCTCGAAGGGAATTAGGTGTGACAGCCCGTGGGCGATCATTATTGGGTGCGGTTCTTTGCCTCGGTATTGATCAAAGTCTCGTTTCAGAAGGGTGTCGGTGTTTGAATTGAGATTGAAACCTGGCATAGAAGGAAAATGGACGCCTTTTGCTCTATCCAACCAGAAACAGCCAGGGCATTTTATAAACGACTCAACCTTTCCCCGTGAAATTTCATACGGCTCGGGTCTGTGTTTATCAAACGTTCCTCTGTGTCTAGGCATCTTAGTATCCTTTGGCTCCCCAAGTGTCTAGTTTTTAGTGGCCTCGATCAGTTTAAAAATCTCACCATTTTTCATCACAAACTCTACTTCGGCCATCGCTGATATTTCCTTTGTTGGGTCTCCCCTCACCGCAATAATGTCCGCAAGTTTTCCGACTTCAATCGAACCCAGGATATCGTAATTACCCGCCAGCTTCGCAGCTTCCACGGTAGCGGATTGAATAGCTTCGATTTCGGGCATACCCGCCTCTACCATATAGACAAATTCCTTCCAATTGTCGCCGTGCGGCGACACACCGCTGTCGGTCCCGAAAGCGATTTTCACTCCAGATTTGTAGGCCTTGGAAAAAGTGTCCTGTATCTTTGGCCCGATCGCCAATGCCTTGGGTCGGACAACCTCAGAGAAAAAACCGGCCTCTTTTGCTTTTTCGGCGACAAATTTGCCGGCAACGATGGTGGGAACGTAATAGGTTCCGTTCTTCTTCATTAATTTCATAGCTTCTCGATCCATCAACGTCCCATGCTCTATCGAATCGACTCCGGCTTGAATCGCTCTCTTCATTCCTTCAGCTCCATGCGCATGTGCGGCGACCTTAAAGCCGTAATCCCTTGCTGTGCTGATTATTGAGTCCAGCTCATCGTCCATAAATTGAGCATTCTGTCCGCTTGCCGCTTGACTTAAGACGCCACCCGTTGCGGTGATCTTTATTAGGTCTGCTCCCTCTTTATATCGCTGTCTAACTGCCTTTCTGGCTTCTGTTGAACCATTCACTACACCTTCTTTCGCGCGAGGGTCTGCAGTGAATCGAGAGTTCCTCCCATTTGTGGGATCCGCGTGTCCGCCCGTTGTTGCGAGACTCTTCCCCGCCGCTAATATTCGTGGTCCAATGACATCACCGCGATTGATTGCATTGCGAAGAGCGATAGCCAATCGGTCCGAGCTTCCCAGATCCCTTACCAAAGTGAATCCCGACTCGAGTGTTCGCCTCGCAAATTTAATGGAACCGAATGCAAAATCTGCGGGATCTTGCCTGAACTGATTTGCAAAATTGTTGGGTCCTGTCTCGCTGATCAGATGCACATGCATATCCATCAGGCCCGGCAGACAAGTGTGGGCGTTAAGAACAATCTGTCGACTGATTGAGTGTTTCTTATTTTCGCTGATCGGTGTGACGGAAGCTATCTTGTTGTCGATGACGCTTATCTGTTGGTTTTCTTGAAGCTGGCCTGAAATCACATCTATCATTTTCGCGCAGCGTATTTCTATTTTGTTGGCCGCTGCAGCTACGACGGGAGAGAGAAGTAAGATTAGATAGACAATGGTTTTCATCGGCGAGTCCTCTGTGATGTCTGATTTAATTGCCCGATATTTGTAAAGCCTAGCCTTATTTAGACCGTACAAAAAGATATGGTACGGTGGTAATAAAGGGTCTTGTTTTGAATATCTCAGAGAATTTTTTATCGACAGAGCGTCACAAGACATTCTATTTGGCATCAGGTCCGGAGGACGGTCCCTTACTTATTATGACCCACGGTTGGCCTGAATTATCGCTTAGTTGGCGCCATCAACTTAAATATTTTGGTGCAAAAGGCTTTAGAGCTGTTGCTCCAGATATGAGGGGTTACGGTCGCTCCTCTATTTATGAGAGGCATCAAGACTATTCTCAAGAAGAGATTGTTCTGGATATGTGTGAGCTTTTTGAGAGTCTTGAAAGGGAAAGTGCTGTTTGGATAGGTCACGACTGGGGATCCCCTGTAGCGTGGAATATGGCGTTGCATCACCCAGAGTATGTTCGCGCTGTTGGAAGCCTTTGTGTTCCTTATCGCTTTGGGGGACATCCAAAGAGTCTTGAGCATGCGATCAACAGACAGCTCTACCCCAAAGAAGAGTACCCCTACGGGCAATGGGACTATCAACTTTTCTACTATGAAAATTTCGACTTGGCGCAACAGCAAATGGAGACTGATCCGTATCGGATGGTGAAACTTTTGTTCAGAAAGGGAGATTCAAAAGGCGTTGGTGTCATCGCTGGAACTGCGTCGACTCGGAAAAACAATGGATGGTTCGGTGGCAGTAAAATCATTCCCGATGTGGATGTCGACACCGATGTCGTGTCAGAGGAGGACGCGCAGATCTTTGCAAAATATCTCACCAATAATGGCTTTTACGGTCCAAATTCATGGTACGTGAATGGTGAAGCAAATGAGACCTTTGATGCGAAAGAGCCGAACAAGAATCTAGAAATGCCAGTTTTATTTATTCATGCAACATATGATTACGTGTGTGATACAACGACGACAAGATTTGCCGAGCCAATGAGAAAGCATTGCCACCGTTTAACAGAGAGACGGATTGATTCAGGGCACTGGATGGCTCAGGAGAAGCCCGAAGAAGTGAATTGTATGATAGAAGAATGGCTGGAGAGTCTTGAGTGAGGAACGTTAAATGAATCCGTATGAGCCTGTTGATCAAACCGATCTGGTCGTGGATGGCCTATCAGTTGGACCGGTCGTCGATAGTATTCGGGAGCAAGGATATTCAGTAGTCGAGAACTTTCTGGATCCCCAATTGTTGGAGAGCATTCGTGATGCTTTCAATTCAGAAGTGCCAATAACTGAAATGAGAGCTATTGGCACTCAAACAGGAAAAACCTGGAGAGCACATAATCTATTAGCTAAGACGAGGGCTGCAGATTCAGTCTTTCTCGATCAAAGGCTGAGAGCCATTGTTGCAGGGGTAATCGGAAAGCTCAATCAAGTAAATATAACGACTCTTTTCAACACGCTGCCCGGGGAGACTAAACAGTTCCTGCATCAGGATGATGGATTGTGGCCAATACCGCGGCCTCATCCCCCCTTTCTCTGCAATGTTCTTATCGCTTTTGATCCATTCACTAAGGAGAACGGTGCCACTCACATCGTGCCGGGCAGCCACAAGCTGGTTGAACAGGTGGATCAGTCGCGGGAGACAATTCAAGTCGAAATGGGTTCGGGAAGCGCGCTTTTTTGGGAGGGGGGAACATGGCATGCTGGTGGAGCAAACGTCACGACTAATCAAGAGCGAATGGGTCTATTTATCAGTCATCAGGTGAGTTATTTGCGACCGCAGGAGTCTCAGCTGATCTCGGTCCCAAGGGAAATCGTTAAAAGCCTTCCAAAAAAAATGCAACGGCTGATGGGGTATCACCAGTTTGGAATTGGAGTTGATGGTCGGGATCCCATTGATGTTTTACAAGATGGGTCCGTCGTCGCCCCCGATGCTGCATTAGCGAATGAATGGCGAGCCAGATACCTGAACGGTTAGTTTGAAGAATTTGCTTCCGTGGCCCCTGCATTCGCAGTGATGTCATCGTTGGAGGCTGAATCTGAACCCTCGGATACTTCTGCAGCGCCAGTTTTTGGCGTATTGAGTCGTTTTGAAAAACGATTTAGAAAGAACGCGACCCCATAACAAAAAGCGCCGAGAAGCAGGATCGATAGTCCCATGCCGATCACCAATCCAGTTTTAGTTCCAAAGAGACCAACGAGCAATACCGCAAGTCCTATCACAGCGAAGAGACCCATGAAAAGATAGAAAACCCACTTCAACACTGATAACAAATAGTACATCTCTCGCCTCCCCGATAAGAAACTGCTGTGGCTCTTTGATTAGCTAATGTATAACGGAATCATATCAATATAATCTGCAATCTGTTAGATCCCTAGCTGCTTCTCCCAGCAAGGTCTTGGCTGGTCTTCTGTAGCATCCTCAGCTGTCGTCCGTCCACCGCCAGAGATGCATGCTTGCGATACTTCGATAAGGAGTCCATCTCTCTGCGACGGATGCCTCCTCGCCAGGTTGTGCTTCGTAAAGCTTTCTAATGGCACGGTTGAGTATTAGGTCTCCCATGGGGAATATATCCAGTCGGCCTAGATTGAACATCAGGAAGATTTGTGCACTCCATGGTCCAATACCTTTTATTGAGGTCATTAGCTTTGTCGCGGATTGATCATCTGCTGCTCGAACCTTTTGCAGAAATTTTGGTTCTGCGGCTAATCGCTGAGCAAGCGCATGAATGTAACTTGCTTTGGGTCGAGAAATTCCCACAGCTGTGAAATTCGGTTCCGATAGTGCGAGAATCTTCCGCGAGGTGATTTGACCTGTAAAGAGGCTATTGAATCTATGGAAGATAGTCGCGGCCGCTTTGTTGGAAAGCTGCTGGTTAATGATGATCTGAACAAGTCCTCCCAAATTGTCCTTTCTGGTCGGCATTTTGTCTATTTCATGGGACTTGATGAGGTCTCGCATGATTGGGTCGCTATCCAATAGAAAGCGCTTCCCCAGTTCAAATTCATTCAATTTATTAATCCTTCCCTACAGGTATTTTGAATGGAAACTAAACGGATTCGCAGTAAGAAAACAGACCATCTCAAAAAAATTGTCTCTAACGTCCATTGTCAGCGCCCAAATCAAAACGTTGAATAGCGCCATAAAGTTATGAAATTCATAGATTTTTTTTCTTTAATCGAGCGAAGAATGGTTGTCAGGTCGTTTTAGGGGGTAATACGTGTTAGGGTGATTTACTTCTTAGGAGAGGAAGGCGGTAAATTGGGAGATTTACCGTCGCAAAAAAGGAGTAAATTTTGCAATTCAAACGTAACAAGCTTAACGAAGCTGTGGTCGCTGCTATCGCTACGATGGGAGCAGGCAGTGTCGTAGCCGAAGACGCGAGACCATTAGAAGAAGTAGTAGTAACCGCAACCAAGAGAGCAGTGCCTCTCCAAGACGTGCCTGTAGCCGTCCAAGCGATTACTGAATCAACAATGAAGGACTTGGGAATAGTCAATTTCGAAGACTACCTAGTCCAGCTCCCAGGGGTAACAGCTGGAGGCAGCGGTCCGGGCCAAAATACGATTTATATTAGAGGTCTGGCATCGACTACACCGAATCTAACTACCGCCGGGGTAGCGGGATTGGCGCCGAATGTTGCTTTCTATCTTGATGAACAACCGCTTTCACAGGCAGGCAGAAATCTTGATGTCTATGCGGCTGACATAAGCCGGATTGAGGTACTTTCGGGTCCTCAGGGAACATTGTTTGGAGCGAGCTCACAAGCAGGAAATGTACGTTTGATTACAAACAAAGCGGATCTATCTGATTCCTACGGAAGCGTTGATTTGGGCACCAGTTTCTCTCCTGATGGAGAGGCGAGCACCAACGTAGAGGCTGTCTACAACCTGCCTTTGAACGACCGATTGGCTGTCAGAGGTGTGGCTTATTTTGATCGTCAAGGAGGCTTCATCGATCAGGTGGCTGGGACACGAAACGTCAGTGAAAGCGCGCGTTTCAGATCAGGCAGCGCTGTAAGAGCGAATGGAGAAGTTGTCGGTGCGCGAGCAGGTTTTCAAGCGGGCGCGGATTTGTCAGACGTGACGATGTTGGATGCAAACGCTTTAGTTGAAGAAGATGCGAACGACACTACTTACTCTGGCGCGAGAGTGAGTGCCCTTTATGAAATAAATGACACATGGCGTGTTTCGGGATCTTACATGCGCCAGCAAATAGAATCAGAAGGCGTTTTCTTTGGCGATCCGGATCTGGATGACTATGAAATCCAACGGTTCTCAGACGACAATATTGAAGACGAGTTTGATAATGTTAATTGGACGATCGAGGGCAGGCTTAGTGCCCTGGATGTGCTTTATACCGGTGCGTTTACTGATAGGAGCACAGATCAGGTCATTGACTACACGGATTACCTCTTTGTTGGTCAATATTTGCCGTACTACATTTGTGAAGGCTCGGTATCGTATCCTGGTTCTGCTGATCCCAGCGGGGTTTGTCAGGCGCCTAATATGTACGTGAATTCCGCTACAGGCCTTGAAGTATGGTCCCATGAATTTAGAGTCTCCACTCCGGCTGAAAATGCTGTCTCTTTCACAGGAGGGGTGTTTATCAGTAGTTCAGAAATGACTGAGTTAAACGACTTCACCTACCCAGGATCTGCCGCTGATGGAGTTGCCTTTGGTGCATGGGCACCCAATTATCCACAGACCACGGGTTATTATTCGGATCCAGGTCCTTTCCCTACTGGTGTGATATTTCGAAACGACGTGAGGCGAACCGATGATCAGCAGGGCTTCTTCGGGGAAGCTACGTGGAATATGAGCGAATCCTTCGCTCTAACAGTTGGCATGCGTTGGTACGATATCGAAGTCGATCTTGAGGGTAGTGCTAACGGATCCTTCTGTAACTCGGGTGCATCCGCAGACAAGAATGCCTACGGCACAAACATCAGTGATCTCTATGATGGAAACGGGCAATTTACTTTTATCGGTAGCTGTAATACCGATAACCACATCACCTATACCGCAGCAACTGTAGACGCTGACACGCCGTCCGCGGTCGTGGGTGCGCTTCAAGCGCCCGAGTCTGCAAAAGCAGATGGGAACATAGGTAAAGTAAGCCTGGCTTATACGCCTACAGACAATGCCTTATTGTATCTGACTTGGTCAGAAGGTTTCAGACCGGGCCTCTTGAATAGGCCTGGTGGAGCAGCCGGACCAAATGGCTACACAGTGCCGTTTGCGCTCAGGACCGATACAGTGACTAATGTCGAGCTGGGTTGGAAATTAGATCTGATTGATAACACGATGAGGTTCAATGGAAGCCTGTTCTCGGTAGAAATACAAGATCTTCAAACAACGATCTTTGATACGAGCATCGTCAATCTGTTTTTCTCTGATAATGCAGCTAATGCGGAAATATTAGGGATTGAAGGAGATGTCGTCTGGAATGTGAGTGATCGCCTAACCCTGGCAGGTGCTTTTTCGGCACTCGACACACAGATTTTGAAGGTTATAACACCCACAAAGGATGTTAGGAAAGGGGACAATCTAGCATTTGCGCCATCATTTCAAGGTAACTTTCGGGCTCGATATCAGTGGTCGAGCAATAATGGATCGGAGATGCACGTAATGCCTTACGTGTCGTATTCCTCCTCCTCAGCCAGTGACATTATTACTATCAACTCAGCTGAGCTTGAAAGCTGGACCTTGGCTGGAATTACCGCTGGTATGGCCAGGAATAATTGGTCCGCTGAAGTTTATGTAGACAACTTGCTCAACGAAAAAGCTCAACTTTCTAGTAGCTTCGTATACGACCGACATAGAGTGTCTTATGCGAGACCTATGACGGTTGGAGTCAGATTGTCTCTCGACTTGAATTAGAGTCGGTATTCGGGTTGGCATCGTCGCGCACGATAGCCAACCCGGTTCCAACGCGTCGATGACTGAAGCCGACCGAGAGGCACTAGGGCGAATAAAGGGCCACCTTAAAGAAGGCCGAATACCCGAGGCACTGTCCGGTTTAGAAATGGCTCTAAGCCAAAACCCAGAAGATGCGGAATTAAAATATCTTCTAGTATTGGCACTGAGGTATTCAAAGCAACTGGATAAGGCGTTGTTCGTCGTAAAAGAACTACTGGATCTGGCGCCGTCCCATGCTCGTGCTTATCAGGAGTTAGGACATATT
>Ga0163109_10002929_pt1 | contig 13109 bp, 14 predicted proteins | sample CRUFie1St13metaG_FD_108704 | JGI IMG/M metagenome (GOLD analysis project Ga0163109, IMG submission 108704) | Marine microbial communities from the Costa Rica Dome - CRUD Field 142mm St13 metaG | ecosystem: Environmental > Aquatic > Marine > Oceanic > Photic zone | place: Costa Rica: the Eastern... | reverse complement strand
GATTGCAGCGCCGCACGGCAATAGGCTTGCAGCAAATGGGTGCGGCCACTAGATCGCGGACCACTGATCCAGATGCCTCGAAACTCAGCTTTTGGCGATCGCAGAAACGTGACCAATTCGAGATTTTCGCCGACCACAAAATTGTCCATGGTTGGACAATAGGCGTCGTCGATTGGCAACGTAAATTGCGTGCTCAAGAGCCGCTACTGCCTTCCCGAGCGGGCGCTGTAACCTGCTTACGCAAACTTAGTTGGTGCCGAGTACGCCCGCTCCAGACCACTATGTAGTGAAGGCCGGAGGCGCTGCCAAGGATAGCCAACAGCCATAGGCAGTAGGGATCGACCCATTGCTCGGTGCTGCGTCCAAGGTAATCGCCCACTTGCGCCAACAGCGGTAATTGCACCGTCGCATCCGGCAACAGGTACAGCATGATTAAGATCAAGGTAATCACTTGCACGGCGGTATTAGCTTTGCTGACTAAACTCGGCTTAATTTCAAAGGGGCCAAAGGCGAGCCGATACAGCGAACCCCCAATGAGGATAATCAAATCACGACCAATGGTGAGCACGGCAAGCCAGAACGGAATATAGCCTTGGAAGGTAAATACAATGAAGGTGGCCGCAACCAAGATCTTGTCGGCCAAAGGATCCAAGATAGAACCCAAGTGCGATTGCCAATTGTAGTGGCGTGCTAACGCGCCATCGACGCCATCGGATATTCCTGCAATCGCCATAAGTGCCAGCGCCAGCGCAATTTCGCCGTGCCATAGAAACCAGGCAGTGGGCACCACCAGCAGCATACGCAGAATCGACAGAACATTAGGCAGGTAATGCATCAGTCACGCCACAACAAACTGGGCACGGCGGCATAGTCTTCAGTCGCCTGGGTTGCTAATCGACCATCGCGGGTCAACAACGATAACAGCAACTTCGCGCTTGCCGCAGTGCTGACATTCAACGCCATTTTGCCATCCACGATGGAGGCCACAGTGACGTCTTCAACGAACTCGAATTGACGAAAATACTTCATCATTCGAGCGTATTGCCCAATTTCCGTCACCTTATCCACGTGCAATATATGGTCAAACTGATCGCCGGCAAAAACTGTCATCGCCGGCGCGAAATAACTGGTGGCTAACTCTGTGGCAACATTTGCTGCCTGTTCGGCAGTCAATCCTGAGAAATTAATAGTTACCGGATCTAGATCTTGCGCAAAGGCGACCTGCCAATCGCCACTGTAGAGGGTCTGATCATCCACAGTCTCGGCGCGCATCCGGCCCACGATGAGTTGATTGATACCATAGCGATCGGTGGCGCGGATAAGGGTTGGTAGAAAGTTACCCCAGACGATCCCTGACGAAACCTGCAGATTATCTTGCAGATCGAGCAACGGTAACGCCACCGGCAACCCTCGCTTGCGCGCTTGGCGATACATAGCTTGCCCAAGTTCCAGCTGACCGCCATCGCGCAGCAATGACCGCTGACCATCTTGCTCCACCACCATCCAAGCCATACTCAGGGGCCGCCCAGACCACCAGATCGGCAACCGCGCTGTTCGCACCAACTCCAATATTGCTTGCTCCTGAAATCTGACTTCCAGTGCCAGCGCTGCGCTGCCATCCTGAGAACTAGCCTGATCCGAACGAACGAATACGTACTCGCTATAAAAGCGATCAGGCTGGGCTAATGCGCTGTTGATCGGCCGGTTACGCGGAATCGTGCCCAAACCAGTAACTCGCGACAGCACCTCAAGCAACGCCTGACGCGCTGCTTGCTGACGATTGCTTTCACTTTGATCATCTACCGGCTGTTGCACGGTATAGAGTTGTTCATCGCTGATCCCTGCGATAACAGGCAGCGGCACAATCAGCAGCACGAGCACAAGCGCACAGCACCTGTACTTTGCAACAACACTGCTGGCGAGATGAGTCATAAACTCCACGAAACTTGTCTGGACAGGGCGCAGTGTAGCTAATTCCAGCTGCTATTGAGAGCACCATCTGACATTCAGATAAAGTGGTTTGTATTCACGCACCGCCCTCGCCCCTGTACACTGCGCAGCAAAATTATCGAGATCAGAGAGTGTCTGCATCCAAATCGCCTGGAGACGAGCCAGGATTGACCTACAAGCAAGCTGGCGTCGATATCGAGGCCGGAGCAGATTTGATTCGCCGCATCGCCCCGGCCGCCAAGGCCACTAGACGCCCGGAACTGCTCGGCGGACTGGGCGGATTTGCCGCCATGGCCGAATTACCGAGCGGCTATGACCAGCCGATACTGGTAACAGGCACAGATGGTGTGGGTACCAAACTAAAGCTTGCCATTGACTATGCGCGTCATGATGGAGTCGGCCAAGATCTGGTCGCGATGTGTGCCAACGATGTCCTAGTGACCGGCGCTGAAGCCTTTTTGTTTCTGGACTACTACGCCACTGGCAAGCTGGACGTCGATGTTGCAGAACGGGTGATCAAAGGCATCGCTAAAGGCTGCGACCTGGCCGGCTGCGCCCTGGCCGGTGGCGAAACTGCTGAAATGCCCGGCTTCTACAGCGACGGCGAATACGACCTAGCTGGTTTCTGCATTGGTGTTGTGGAAAAGCGCAAAATCATCGACGGCAGCCAAATTCAAGTCGGCAACAAGATCATTGGCTTGCCAAGCAGTGGACCACATAGCAATGGCTATTCCTTAGTGCGCAAAGTTTTAGAGCATCAAGGCGTTGTGCCGAATGAAGATTTGCTAGACGACTTGTTGGCGCCGACCCGCATTTATGTGAAACCCGTGCGCGAATTGCTCAGCCAGATCAACGTGAATGGCATGGTGCACATTACTGGCGGCGGATTTTTCGAAAATATTCCCCGAGTATTTACCACATCAGATCATGCCGCGTGTATTGACCTCGACAGCTGGCAACGGCCTGAGGTATTTGCATGGTTGCAACAGGCCGGCAATATCAGTGAGGCGGAAATGCTTAGCACGTTCAACTGTGGTCTGGGTCTGTTGTTAATCGTCAATGAACAAGACAGCGCGACTGCCGTGGATCTTTTGCGCGCCCAAGGCGAGCACCCCGTGGTCGTCGGCGAAATCGTCCCCGCAGGCACGCCTGCGCAACCCGGCCAGCTTGTGATCGCTTGACCCAAGAGTCCTGCAAACAGCATAGGGCTGTCAAAGCCGAGGCTTCAAGTCTTCGGCAGCGTCACCCCGGTCTGACCCTGATATTTGCCGCCGCGGTCTTTGTAACTGACCTGGCAGCGCTCATCCGATTGAAAAAATAACATCTGCGCCACACCCTCGTTGGCGTAGATCTTTGCCGGCAGCGTCGTAGTATTGGAAAACTCCAGAGTAACGTGCCCCTCCCACTCCGGTTCGAGCGGCGTGACATTGACGATGATTCCGCAGCGCGCATAGGTGGATTTGCCCAAGCAAATGGTCAATACATCTTCTGGTATGCGGAAGTACTCAACCGTGCTCGCCAAGGCGAACGAGTTGGGCGGGATAATGCACACATCGTCTTCGATATCGACAAAGCTTTTGGCATCAAAGGCCTTGGGATCCACCGTCGCCGAGTGAATATTCGTGAACACTTTGAACTGTGGTCCACAACGAACGTCATAACCATAGCTCGAAGTGCCGTAGGAAATTACTTTATTACCATCCTGGTGACGCACCTGGCCAGGTTCAAAGGGGTCAATCATCCCGGCTTCAGCTTGTTCAATAATCCAGCGATCAGACTTTATGGTCATAGTTTGTTCTCTAGTGAGTGCAGTAATTCCGCAGCGGCCATTGACGCCTGTTAATCGTCAACCATGCGAATAGTTGGTGCAGCTTGCTCACGCGTCCACAAACGCGCGGCTAAATGCCTTGCCGCGTCGCGATATAATTCGCTGGCAGCTGATTCTGGTGCCGCTCGAACAGTTGGGGTGCCGCCATCCGCCTGCTGACGGATCTCCATGGACAGAGGCAACTGGCCTAGTAACGGCACCCCGAGCTCGCCAGAAATCTTACTGCCGCCACCAGAGCCAAAGGGATGGCTTATATGGCCGCAACTTTCGCAGCAGTGCACGCTCATGTTTTCCAAAATACCCAGCACAGGAATATCTACCTTGCCGAACATCTCCACCCCTTTCATTGCATCGAGCAAGGCAATATCTTGCGGAGTCGTAACAATGACCGCGCCAGCCACGGGCGCCTTTTGCGACAGCGTCAGCTGAATATCACCGGTTCCCGGGGGCATGTCGACAATAAGGTAATCTAGATCACCCCATTGGGTTTGACCAAGGATCTGCTGCAGCGCGCCACTGGCCATAGGTCCGCGCCAGACCATGGGCGTTTTGTCGGTGATCATAAAACTCATGGACATGGCTTTCAGACCGTGGGCGCGGATCGGTTCAAAAAATTTGCCGTCCTTAATGTCGGGGCGCCGGCCTTCCTCAACACCGAGCATCATGCCTTGGCTGGGACCATAGATATCCGCATCCAGCAGACCGACCTTTGCGCCTTCGGCATCCAACGCTAACGCCAGATTTACCGCTGTGGTGGATTTGCCGACACCACCCTTACCACTGGCTACCAGCACAATGTTTTTAACCTGATTAAAGGCACGGCCATGATCGGCAGCAAAGCGCAGTTCTAAGTCGACCTCAGTGACACCCAGAAACTCGGCGAGTTGCTGCTGTAATTGGGCCTGCAGTCCATGCGCTGGATATCCTAGTGTTACCGAAATCCGATTCCCCGACGCCAAAATTCGCGCGCCCAATTCTTGCCAGGTTTTGCCTAGATAGGGATCTGTGAACTCTTCGACCTTCATTTATCTGCGGTGCCCTTAATCGTCAGCGCGCTAGTGTAGTGCCCTTCGCGGGGCGGGTATAGAACGGACTGCCGATTTACAGCACCGGATGACACTGCCGCCAAGCCGTCAGCAGTCCAACTTTATTACCACTAGCCACGCAGCATCGGTGAGCAAGCACGACACTTTTGCAACAATCCACCTTATAATCTGCCCGCCCCTTGAGTCGTTCGATCAGCTAGGACCTTCATGCAACGCCAAATTTTTGTCACCAGTGCCCTGCCAAATGCCAATGGCCCAATTCATCTTGGCCATATGCTCGAGCATATCCAAACCGATATTTGGGTGCGTTTTCTGCGCATGCAGGGCCATGAGGTCGTTTATGTCTGTGCTGATGACACCCATGGCACCGCGACGATGATCAAGGCCGAGCAAGAGGGCATCACCCCCACGGAGCTCGTGGATGCGGTACGCCAAGAACACTTGGCGGACTTCAATGGATTTTTAGTCGAGTATGATAACTATTACACCACCCACTCCGAGGAAAACCGCCATTATTCGGAGCTTATTTTTTCGCGGCTGCGAGAACAGGGACTGATTTATACCGAGAACGTTGAGCAGCTTTATGACGCAGAAAAAGGCCTGTTCCTTGCCGATCGTTTCGTCATGGGCAACTGCCCTAAATGCAATGCTGACGGTCAGTATGGTGACAACTGCGAGAGCTGCGGCGCGACTTACAACGCCACTGAACTTGGCAATCCGAAATCAATCTACTCCGGCACTGCACCAGAACTGCGTGAATCAGAGCACTACTTTTTTGACCTCGGCAAATATACCGATTTTCTCCGCGAGTGGACCCGATCCGGCAGTGTCCAGCCAGAAATCGCTAACAAACTCAGTGAATGGCTTGATGATGAGTTAAGGCCCTGGGATATCTCCCGTGACGCTCCTTACTTCGGCTTTACCATTCCCGGCACCGAAGATAAGTATTTTTATGTGTGGATGGACGCGCCTATCGGCTATATGGCAAGTCTGCAAAATCTCTGTGACCAGCGCGAAGACCTGAACTTCGACAGCTTCTGGAAGCAAGACAGCAGCGCCGAAGTGCACCACTTCATCGGCAAAGACATCGTGAATTTTCACGCCTTATTTTGGCCTGCGGTACTCAACGGCGCAGGGTTTCGCACCCCAAGCCGCATTCATGCCCATGGCTTCGTAACCGTAAACGGTACGAAGATGTCTAAATCACGCGGCACTTTTATCCTCGCCAAGCGCTATCTGGAACATTTAAATCCAGAATATCTGCGTTACTACTACGCCACCAAACTTAGTGATTCAGCAGACGATCTGGACATAAATCTAGACGACTTTGTGCAGCGGGTTAATGCCGATCTGGTGGGCAAGGTCATCAACATCGCCAGCCGCAGCGCCGGCTTCTTAGTGAAACATTTTGACGGCGAACTCAGCCCTGAACTCCATGATCCGTCACTGATGCAACAGTTCACTAATGCAGCAGACAGCATTGCTGAGCACTTCGAGCGTGGCAATTTCGGCAAAGCGATACGGGAAATTACCGCGCTGGCGGATCTGGCGAATCAGTACATTGCTGCTCACGAACCCTGGAATATGATCAAAGATCCTGAGCGTAAGGCAGATGTGCAGCCGGTATGCAGTCAAGCGCTGGAAATGTTTCGGGCACTGATGATTTTTCTCAAGCCGATACTGCCAGAGACAGCGCGCCGCGCAGAAGAATTCCTTGCTGTGGCGCCCTTACAGTGGGCAGACCTAACGACTCATTTAGGCAGCCACCGGATTAACCCATTTAAAGCCATGTTGCAGCGGATGGAAATCAAACAAGTCGAAAAGTTGGTCGATGCTCCGGAGCCGCAAGCGCCAGAACAAGCCCCAGCGGCAGAAAGCAAAACCGACGCCAGCATCAGCATCAGCATCGAAGATTTCAATAAGATTGAATTACGTGTGGCCAGAATTGTTAGCGCCGAACCCGTAGACGGTGCCGACAAACTATTGCGCCTAGTTCTCGACGTCGGCGACCATCAGCGCCAGGTTTTTTCGGGTATCAAAGCCGCCTACGCCGCGGATGATCTGGTTGACCGCTTGACCGTAGTGGTCGCCAACCTAGCGCCGCGCAAAATGCGTTTTGGCGTCTCCGAAGGCATGGTGCTGGCCGCTGGGCCGGGCGACGCTGATATTTTCCTATTATCACCGGACAGCGGGGCAACCCCTGGCATGGTGGTGAAGTAAATCGCCGCCGTGACATAGGTCCAGAGCTAGCATGACGGATTTAAGTCTGATATTGCTCGGGGCCCTATTGGTCAACAACTTCGTGCTCGCGCAGTTTCTTGGGCTCTGCCCCTTCATGGGCATTACTAAAAGCTATGACACAGCCTTTGCCACAGGTCTTGCCACAACATTCGTTTTGAGTCTGGCCGCCGTCAGCACCCACATTTTGTATAACGGCATATTGCTGCCCCTCGGCCTGGAATACCTGCGGATTATCTTATTTATCGTGGTCATCGCGGGACTCGTACAGCTGGTGCAAGTGTATTTGCGCGCATCATCACCGGTGCTACAGCAACTGCTCGGAGTGTATCTGCCGCTGATAACCAGTAATTGTGCGGTGCTGGGGGTCAGTTTGTTGGCGATAGGCCAAGACTTGTCACTACTGCAAACGTTATTTTATGCCATCGGCGCTGCTGCCGGCTTTACTCTGGTCATGGTGTTATTCGGCGCCATGCGCGAGCAACTGCAACAGTCAAACTTACCTGATGCCTTCAAAGGCACCCCGATCGCATTAATCAGCGCGGGGCTAATGAGTCTCGCCTTCATGGGATTTCAGGGCCTGATTGTATGATGACCGCTGGAGCGCTAACCCCAACACTATTGGTTATCACCCTATTGACCCTGGCCCTAGCCGTTGCCCTTGTGCGCCGGCGACTACCCCATGATGAACACAGCTTGCCTAACGAAATCGATGCACTGCTGCCGCAAACCCAATGTGCGCAGTGTGGTTATCCTGGCTGCATGCCCTATGCCGAGGCCGTAGCCAACGGTGCGGCCATCAACCTGTGCCCTCCGGGCGGGCCAGAACTGGTCACCCAACTACGCGATCTTATGGGCCAAGACGCACCCCTTGAGCAGCTCACCACTGCGCAGCCAGAGATAGCGGTTGCAGTGATCGACGAGACTAAATGCATTGGCTGCGCGCTGTGTTTACCACCCTGCCCGGTGGATGCAATTGTCGGCGCTAACGGTTTTATGCATACGATCATTGCTCAGGATTGCACGGGCTGCGAGCTGTGTATTCCTGCTTGCCCCGTGGACTGCATCAGTCTGGTGAATCTACCCTCAGCAGCCGCGCCACAACCGGCAGAACTCGCAGTTAGCAGCCGTGGCTGCATCAATTGCGCCCAGTGCATAGACGTTTGTCCGCGCGGCTTAGTGCCTGACCAGTTATTTAAGCTCGCCCAAGGCGCAGCATGGTCGGCGGCAGCCGAACTTGGGCTGCAAACCTGTATCGAATGCGGACTTTGTGACCGTGTATGCCCAAGTAATATCAATTTGGCTGAAATATTTACTCAGGCGAAACGCATCGAGGCTTACCAGCGTCAGGATCGCGATCACAAAGTCGCCATCAAACAACGCTATGTCGATCACCAGGAGCGAAGTTTGCAGCGCAGTCAGTCCGCCCAACAGCGTCGCGCTGAGCGACTGCAACGACGTCGAAGGAGCCCGGCGCAAATCGATGCAGAGCAAAATCAGCAGGGGCAACGCGGGTGAAAAGGATCGCGCGCAACCGCACATCGATAATCATGTATACCGTGCTGGCGGCACTGGCTCCGGGCCTCATCGCGCAAGCCTACTTCTTGGGGCTTGGCATATTGCTTAATGGCATGGTTTTGAGCGTTTTCTGTGTGCTGATCGAGGTCGGCATAGTGCTGCTGCAACGACCCACTCATTTGCGCACAGAACTAACCCGCCACCTCGGCGATGGCAGCACACTGTTAACCGCCTGGTTGATCGCAGTTTGTTTGCCGCCGGACTTACCCATTAGCGTATTGGCCGTGGCCGCCCTAGCCGCCATTGGCCTCGCAAAACATGCCTACGGAGGCTTAGGACAGAACGTATTCAATCCGGCGATGGTTGGCTACGCAGTGATTTTGTTGTCGTTTCCGGCACTGATGGCGAGTTATCCAAACATCGGCGTCGACAGCCTCAGCGGCGCTACTTTGCTGAGCGATTTCCGCTATCGCGGCGGCACCACCGTAGCTGAATTTATGCCCAGCGTTGCCATGGCCCAGCATCAAGCCACTGTCACCGCAGGCTTATTTTTTTGTGGTGGCCTATGGCTGCTATTCCGACGCATCATTAGCTGGCGGATTCCTACTGCGGTGTTGTTGACTGTGGGTGTGCTCGCCGCGGCAACCTACGATCAGGGATCATCCCAAAGCCTCGGGTCTCCATGGTTTCACTGGACCGCTGGCGGCACTGTCGCTGCCGCTTTTTTCTTTGCTACTGACCCGGTCACACATCCTGCAAACCCTCGACATCAAATTTTATTCGGCTGTTTGATTGGTATTATTTTGTTCATTATCCGCACCGGTGCCAGCCTCCCCGACGGCATTGCCTTTGCGATTTTATTAGCCAATTGCACTACTCCACTGCTGAACCGAATACACCAACAGACGCCACGGAGTGCCCATGACTAGCGGTGCGCTGAACTGGCGCAGCCTAGTTAGCCTGGTGCTCATCGCAGGTTTTTGCGGCACAGCTCTGGTGTGGGTTAATGCAATCACAGCACCACGCATAGAAACTCAACGTCAGGAGCAAGCGCGGGCGTTGATGAATAGTTTACTGCAGCCCGAACAACGCATTGAACTTAAAGCACTGGAGGGCTGGCGCGGAGACACCCTCAGCGCCTGTACCGATTGGTGGCTACTGCGACTCAGCGAGAACGGTTATGCAGGCCCCATCGAATTCTTAGCCTACTGGCAAACCTTCGAAGGCGATCTACCGAGCGTGATTAAACTGCGGGTTCTAAACCATCTCGAGACTCCAGGTATCGGTGACTTTATCGACCATGAACGCAGCGATTACTTACCCGACCGAGACAACTGGACCCTTACAGAGTGGCAGACGGCAGACACACTGAGTGGCGCAACGATCACCCACAACGCTTTAAAGCGTGCCGCCGAATCGGTTGCCCAGTATATGGATGGCGACGCGCGGACTCAGTTTTGTCAGGAGCTGTTGTCAGACACCAAGGACAGTGTGCAATGAATACGTTCAGTCGTGGCGTGCTGGAAAATAACCCCGCTTGGGCACAATTGTTGGGCCTATGCCCACTGTTGGCCGTGAGCAATAGCGTGGTCAACGCCCTCGGCTTAGCGTTGGCCAGCGGCTTTGTCTTATTGGGGTCAAATATAACCATCTCATTGTTGCGTCACCGCATACCTGATGTGGCAAGGTTGCCCTGTTTTGTGCTGATCATTGCCACCTTCACGACCATCACAGTGATGGTTCTGGAAGCTTTTGCGTTTACCCTTTATCTGCGTATCGCCTTGTTTGTACAAATCATTGTTACTAATTGCATGATCCTAGGCCGGGCCGAAGCCTTTGCCAGCCGCCAACCCGTCGGCGCTGCAGTGCTCGACGCTCTGGGTACCGCGGTGGGTTTTGCTATCGCTTTGCTGATCTTGGGCGGCATGCGCGAAATTTTGGGCTATGGCACGTTAATGCGCGAGATGGACTTACTGTTTGGCGCTGCCGCAAGCAGTTGGGTGATCGACTTAACAAACACCGCGCTATTGCCGTTGGCCCTTTTTCCACCCGGCGCCTTCTTGCTCGCGGGTCTACTCTTTGCCTTGGTGCAGGGTTTGGCTAAATTCCAAGCCCCCCCAACGCGGGAGTCAAGCGTTACTGCTACAAAGACCGTTGATTACGAAAAATGATCCAGCCCCAAGAGATTCTAACGTTCTGGTTTGAGGAAATTTCCCCAGCCCAATGGTGGCGCAAAAATTCAGCCTTCGACACAGCGCTGCGCCAGCGCTTCGGCGCCATACACCGTACTGCCACCGACGACGGTTTAGCCCATTGGCGTGGCGATGCATACGGTCGGCTGGCGGAGATTATTGTGCTCGATCAATTTTCGCGGAATTTATTCCGCAATCAGGCCGCAGCCTTTGCAACAGACGACATTGCCCTGCAACTGGCGGAGGACACTATTAAACTGGGGCTGGACCAAGCGTTGCCGCCGGCCAAAAGAGCATTCCTATACATGCCGTTTATGCATGCGGAGTCATTAGAGCAGCAACGCAACAGTGTTAAATTGTTTGCAACGATAGCAGAAACCGGCAATCTACGATCAGCGCACCAACACTTTGACGTGATCAAAAAGTTTGGCCGATTTCCCCACCGCAATGCAGCTCTAGGGCGGCCTTCAACGCCAGCGGAAGAGATATTTTTACGCCAGCCCGGGGCAAGCTTTTAACCCCAGGCCAAAGCAGAGTCATAGGACTAACGGATGAACAACGAAAAACGCCACACCATGCTGAGCCGGCTACAAGCAGAGAATCCGCAGCCCACAACAGAGTTGCAATACAACTCCGAATTCGAATTGTTGATCGCGGTCATGCTCTCTGCCCAGGCCACCGACGTCAGCGTTAATAAGGCCACCGGCCCTCTATTTGCCAAAGCCAATACGCCGGCAGCCATCTACGCGCTAGGATTACGCAATCTAAAAGAGCACATTAAAACCATCGGGCTGTTTAATACCAAGGCCGCAAATGTCATCAAGACCTGCCGCATACTAATCGACGAACACGACAGTAAGGTCCCCGAAGATAGAGCCTTGTTGGAAGCGCTGCCCGGAGTCGGCCGCAAGACCGCGAACGTTGTACTTAATACCGCTTTCGGCCATCCGACGATTGCCGTGGACACCCATATCTTTCGCGTCTCTAACCGCACCAAATTAGCGCCCGGCAAAAATGTGCGCCAGGTTGAAGAAAAACTGCTGAAGGTTGTGCCGGACGAATTCAAGGTCAACGTGCATCATTGGCTGATTTTGCACGGCCGTTATATTTGTGTAGCGCGCACTCCGCGCTGCGGCGCCTGCGTGATCGAGGATTTGTGCGAGTTCAAAGACAAAGTATCAACCTAGGGGTTAAATCTTTACCAACTCAACGGCACCGATGGCTTTGCCTAGAAAATAAGCACCCACCCGACGAAACCGCTCAGCACCGTCGGTTGCCAGAAACGTTACGTCACCTGAAGCCCCGGCATTATCGGACTTAAGCGCATCTGCAACCTGCAGAGCAGTGGTTTGCGCCGAGTCGACAATTACTGCAGCGTCGCCTAACAGAGCTGTCAACTTATGCCGGAATACCGGGAAGTGAGTGCAACCCAATAGCAAAACCAGCCGCCGATGCTGAAATCCCCGCAATGCATGGCTGAGCACAGCATCAGCCACCATCCCAGACTCTTGTGAATCTTCGGCATAGCCCTGCTCCGCCAAAGTCACCCAAAGGGGACAGGCTCTGGCATAGACACTGAGATCGGGGTTGGCTGCCAGCAGCGCACGTTGATAAGTACCATCCATTACCGTGCCTTCAGTCGCCAGCACCAACACCTCAGCGTCAGCAGCGGCACTTGCTGCAGCCTGGGCACCGGGTTCAATCACACCAAATACTGGCAAGGGCGCGTATGTCTTAACTAACAGCGGCAGCGCTGCTGCAGAGGCGGTATTGCAGGCAATCACCAAGGCCTTGATACCGCGCTCGACTAAGGCGGCAGATGCCTGCAGCGCATACTCCTGCACTGTCTCTGTAGTTTTATTGCCGTAGGGAAGGCGCGCACTGTCACCAAGATAGATGAAGGATTCACCGGGCATGGCAGCCTGCAAGGCACGCAGCACAGTAAGCCCGCCCATACCGGAATCAAAGACACCTATTGGCAGTTTTGCATCAATCATGGCCTATCTCCTCGCGATACGCAGAGATCAGGCGCACTTAGGAATAATCACGCCCACGCTTGGCGCCAAGCCGCAGACGCAACGCGTTCAACTTAATGAAACCACCCGCATCACGTTGGTCGTACGCACCCTGGTCGTCTTCAAAGGTCACCACATCAGCATCATACAAGCTGTCGTCAGAACTTCTTGCTAATACACTAACCGAGCCTTTGTAGAGCTTCAGGGTAACGTGGCCGTTGACTACAGTTTGGGACTCATCAATAAGCGCTTGCAGTACCTTGCGCTCGGGCGCCCACCAATAACCGTTATAAATCAGCTTGGCGTATCTGGGCATCAGTTC
>Ga0163109_10002928_pt1 | contig 13114 bp, 15 predicted proteins | sample CRUFie1St13metaG_FD_108704 | JGI IMG/M metagenome (GOLD analysis project Ga0163109, IMG submission 108704) | Marine microbial communities from the Costa Rica Dome - CRUD Field 142mm St13 metaG | ecosystem: Environmental > Aquatic > Marine > Oceanic > Photic zone | place: Costa Rica: the Eastern... | reverse complement strand
GCCGCCGGAGCTACCAACGATAACTTGGTAAAAACAGCATTTGTGGTAGCAATAACAGCGCTATCCTGGGATTTGTTTGGACTCGACCCGGTTGTTTTAGCCAATATTGCTGCCCTCTGTTTTATTTTGCCTTTTGTTCTTTTCGCGGGTCTTGCAGCATTCAAAGCAAATAAACAACCCCCCAAACAGTGGTTATTTACCTTAAAACTTATAGAACTTGTGATTGCATTGATCGCCTGTTTTGCAATTGCAAATCAAATTGGATGGATTTTACTTATTTGCGTTGCGGGGTTTGGTATCCAATCGGCGCTCATTGGGCCATTGAAATATGCCCTCATTCCCCGATTGAGCAATCCTAGCAAAATCTTGGACCGTAACGCATGGATGGAGACAGCGACCTTTATTGCGATACTTGCCGGGACCATTTTGGCCGCCGATTGGATCGTGTCATCGCCCTACCTATTAATCTGTTTAATACTTGTCTTAGCAGTCACAGGTTGCTTTGGAATTCTCTTCTTGCCCGCTCTTCAAGGCCGCTCCCAAATTGAACAACAGTCCTTGGTTGAGCTAATTAATCAACAAAGAAAAGATCAACGGTCAATGTCCGCGATTTGGTGTCTGAGCGGTTTTTGGGGAGTTGGCTCTGTGTGGCTGACACATCTGCCAATCTTGGCTGTAGATATCTGGCAATTACCACCACAGTCTATTGGAATATTACTGACTTATTTCGTCCTCGGAATCATATTTGGAGCGATTGGTGGTGTTTTGTTGGAGCAGCAAATTCTAGTTCGAAGAATCTTTTTTGGTGCTCTCGCAATGGTGATAGGCAGCCTTTTGATTCAAGTATCAAACCACACAGCTGCTTCCATAGGCCTAATATTGACGAGTGCTGGTGGCGGTTTTCTTGCTTTACCTCTATACACACTGCTACAGGACGACCTAACAGTTGTCGCAAACAGGATCGCAGTGAATAACATAGCAAACGCCTACATGATTGTCCTAGCAGCGATTACATCGATTCTTTTCGTGGGGCTTCTCGGCCTACCTTTGGTGATCTGGTTGCTCATTTTGAGCATTGGCCAACTCCTCCTCTGCCTTTACCATCGCACTAATTTGAGTCTCAGCTAATGCTTCCGGCTTTGGAGGCATCTGCAGGAAATAGCCCTGTTTCTCAATTGACTCAAGAACTTCGGATGCTGTAACACGTGCCAACTTTCTGGAATCGGTAAGTGGAAGAATCATCACTGATTCCGGTTGACCAAACGCGGCTAGCAAGTCCTCAGGAACTGATTTCAAGCCCTCTTTTTGGTCTACAAAAAGATACATCTCTTCACGTTTGTTGCCTTTGAAAATTTCAACCATGCGCACGAAATACATCCTCCAGAACTGCTTTACGCCATCCTGATGGCTTCCATTCACGACCATCCAGTGAAGCCACAATTTGTCGCTTTTTCACTAGCATTTCCGGAGCAATTCCCAACTCATTAGCAATACCTTGCACCTTAGATTGTCGCTCCTTAAACACCTCCTTTAAATGCTTTGACAGGGGTGGTGGCGGTGGCTCAATAGCGTCAACACCCATAGCATATTGAATCACCGATTTTAATTCCTCACCGTATCGACCCGCTTGTTTGTTACTCAAACCATGCTGACCAACTAATTGATGGTGGCGACCGATATCGCCAGAGGCCGCTAACGAAAACACTGATTGATCGCTCAAGATCTGCTTCCTTGGTTTATCAAATCGGCGGGCTACCCTTTCACGCCATTTAATAAGATGCACCAACCTCGACATTCCTGTCGGACTCAATCGCCATGCATTACCAAATTTATGGATTTGCGTTTCAAGATCGCCATTTACCAGAATAGACGTGTTCCGATCCATAATCGATTGCATTTCCTCGCGCATCCAGTCCAGTCGACCGGCCTTCTCGAGTTGCTCCGATAGAATCTCATACAGTGGCTCGAGCACTAACACGTCTTCCTCAGCGTATTGACGTTGCGCATTCGATAACGGACGACGCGTCCAATCTGAACGAGTTTCTTGTTTAGAAATCTGCTTACCCAGAAGGTCTGACGCAAGGGAGGATAAGCTCGTTGAGATTTTTGTGTTGAGCAGCGCGTAAGCAATCTGAGTATCAAACACAAGTCTAGGAAGCTGTCCCGTAAGTCGAAATAACACCTCATAGTCTTCTTGAGCGGCGTGCAATATCGATGTAACACCGTTACTCAGGCGATTACCCAATTGCTGTAGATCTAAACCAACGAGCGGATCAATTAAAAAAGCTTTCGACTTCACGCCTATTTGAATCAGACCCGGCTTGGGATGAAAAGTTGAGACGCGCACAAATTCTGTATCTAGAGTGATTGCAGGCGACTCTGAAATAACGGCTATCAGATTATCTAGCGCAGTCTGTTGATCAATCCAATTTAAAACCGTCAACGCTGAACCTCAGTGCGCGAAGACAGCGCCTGAGAGAGTGTTGAGATGTCTATATGATTCAATTCACCACCGACAGGGACCCCCTGTGCGAGGCGGGTAACGCAAATAGAGTCACCGAGCCCCGCCACTATTTGATGTGTGGTTGCTTCGCCTTCGACGGTGGACGCCAGGGCCACTAAACATTCGTTAGGCTTTTCTCTTTGCACTCGTTCAAACAACGTTGCCAAACCAATTTCCTGCGAACCAAGACCCTCAAGAGGACTTAACAAACCGGCAAGGCAGTGGTAGACGCCTCCAAACAAACCTGACTGCTCGATTGCAAGAATATCACTCGGGGATGCGACGACACATAGTAAGTTTTGATCTCTAGACTCATCCTGACAAATCCGGCACGGCTGAATTTCAGTCAAGTTACGACAACACTCGCAGTGCTCAATTTCTACGAGCGCTTTTCTAAGAGTTTCTGCCAGACTAAGCCCTCTATTGCGATCTCTCTCCAGTAAATGAAGTGCCATGCGGGCGGCTGATCGCGGACCGACGCCTGGTAAGCACCGGAGGGCACTCTCAAGATCTTGTAAAAGTGGCGAAATGCTCATGAGAATGGGAATTTAAAACCCGGGGGTAAGTTAAGACCTTGGGTTAGATTACCCAAAGATTCTTGCTTCATTGTCTCTAATTTCTTATTTGCATCGTTTATTGCAGAGGCCACCAATTCGCCAACAATGGAGGGCTCATCCGCGAGTACGTTGGGATTAATATCTACGCACTTGCAGTCACCTTGCCCGTTGAGGATCACGGATACTAGACCCGCGCCCGATTCGCCACGGACTTCCTGCTCCGACAGCTTAGATTGTGCTTCCTTCATCTGATCGGCAACTTTCTGAGCCTGCTTCATCATCTCCTGTAATGGACCGTCAAACATGGCTATCTCCATCTCTTGGTTGAATCGTTTCTAAGGGTATCGATGCATCAAATCTATCAGTTAAAGCTCTTACAAAAGAGTCTTCCCCAAATTGTTTCTTCGCTAGTTCAAGACTCTCTTTTTTGATACGAGCACGGTATGATTCCGGTGTCTCGCCCAATGTCTCGCGGATCTCTATCACGATCTGCGGCGCGTAGCCTAAGTGCATTGCAAAAGCCTCAGATAGCCTTTGACGGTGCAACTCATTGAGCAGCGACTCTGTATGTGAGGTTGAAGCCAGTACCACCTCATCGTCGTTCACCGAGACGAGTTCTGTTTGATTTACCAAAGAGGCTGTCATCCCCTTTAGATCGAGAAATTGAGTCTCAACGATCCATGATTCTGGGGCAAGCGATAATTTGGGCTGTACCTCAGATTGTTTATCTGAGTCGTCCGTAAAAGAATCGCTATCTAGTGTTTTCTCCTTTTTGGACGATATCATTGAACCAACCTCAGAAATATTTTGCGCCGAAGCCAACACTAATCCATCACCCTCGCCATGATAATTCGAGAAAGGTATCGAGTTCTCATCGATACGAGGCCCGGGGCTGGAGGTCTCATTTATCAACCTCGACTGTGCATCTGATCCCGTGGGATCTAGCGTATGTTTTTGAATGATGTTATCTAACTTGCTCGGCTCAGGCTCAGGGTTTTGATCGCAATCCGAATCAGCTTGCGGCAAATGGGAAGCGCTTATCATTTCTCCCGTCTTCGCTGGCCGAAATGCAATCATCCGCAACACAAGCATTTCGAAGGCTGATCGACCATCAGACGCGAGTGGCAGATCTCGATACCCAGTTAATGAAAACTGATATGCAAGCTGAATGAACTCAGGTGACATTAAATTAGCCAAATCGCGTACTGCTTTTTTTTCATTGGGGGAGAGATGATTAATACCGTGATCTGCCACTTGCGCGATTGCAACCTGATGAAGTGTCTCTTGCATGCCGCTAACTAGTACCATCCAATCAGGCGATTCACTCGATAATTGATCAACACGTGCAATCGCTTGTGAAGCCTCACCTCTAGCAATTTCAGACAATAACATCGGAATCTCAGAAACACCCTGCGTGCCAAGCATTTCCACAACGTTATCGGTTAGAACTGATCCAGCTCCGTGCGCAATGGCCTGATCTAGTAGTGTCAACGAGTCGCGCACAGACCCCCTACCGGCCTTAGCAAGATGCCACAGCGCATCTTTTTCAAACGTCGAATTTTCTTCGTTGAGAACATATTCAAGGTGAGATTCCAAACTATTTGGGCTGAGATCCCTCAAATGGAACTGCAAACATCGTGACAAAACAGTCGGGAGTAGTTTTTGAGGGTCAGTTGTTGCCAATAGAAACACAACATGAGCGGGAGGTTCTTCAAGTGTTTTCAGCAATGCATTGAACGAATGCGTCGATAGCATGTGGACTTCGTCAATGAGGTATACCTTGAAGCGCCCTTGGCTCGGCGCATAGCTTACATTTTCTAATAGATCGCGAGTATCCTCTACCTTGGTACGACTAGCCGCGTCAACTTCAAGAAGATCGACAAATCGATTCTCTGAGATTGCGCTGCAAGTACCGCACTCTCCACAAGGTTTTGATGATATGCCACGTTCACAATTCAGACATCGTGCAAGGATTCTAGCGATGGTGGTCTTTCCGACGCCTCTGGTACCACTAAATAGATACGCATGGTGTAACCGCCCGGAATCCAACGCATGCGTAAGTGCCTTACGGACGTGTTCTTGACCGATTAGTTCATCAAATGTAGTCGGCCGCCATTTTCTGGCCAAGACCTGCTGACTCATGCATGCCTCTTCAGATTGGAAGCAACCCCTGTCAGCCACACCCCGGCACACCAAACATCTGCTGCCGCTGCTCCCTTCCGGGCCTGACGGGATTTACAAATATTCGATTGCGAGGGGACCGACAAGAGTCACCATTGATGCCCGTCAAAGCGGGAATGACCTATTGTCAGGCTAACACTACCTCTGATGCAAGTCTGATTCCCCGTTAGGCAACAAGTCAAGACTAATAAGGGTTATATCGGAGACTCAGCAAATCTCTAACTAGTACTAAATTAGTGTGGATACAGACTAATCTGTAAATCAATAATGCTACGATAAGAGCGACAGCCAGTCGCAAATCGAGCCACTTAGTACTAATTATCAAACACAATACCCAGACGGCCCGCTACGTCACGATAGGCCTCAAGAACGCCACCGAGATTTTGTCTGAAGCGATCTTTGTCTTTGCTCTCTCCTGTCACCTTATCCCAGAGACGACAATTATCTGGACTAAATTCGTCACCTAGAACAATTTCTCCATAAAAACGACCAAATTCGAGCTTGAAATCGACAAGGTGAAGTCCTGCTTGATCGAACATATCCCTTAGAATCGTGTTGGCTTCGAGTGTCAATTCGTACATACGTGAAATTTCATGACGAGTAGCCCAACCAAACGCCTCGACATGATGCTCCGAGACCATAGGATCATGTAAATTATCGTTTTTAAAAAACAACTCAAACAGAGGTTGGTCGAATGCCATACCCTTCTCAATACCCAGACGACGGACTATTGATCCTGCCGCCTTATTACGCACTACACACTCGACTGGAATCATATCGAGTCGTTTAACTAGCATATCGGTTGCACTTAGCCGTTCTACGAAGTGAGTAGGAATACCATTCTCCGCTAACTTATTCATAATAAACGCGTTAAATTGGTTATTTATGGCGCCTTTTTCTGAGAGCTGCTCTATAATCTCACCATCAAAAGCTGACGTGTCATCTCGAAACCTCAGGACTAATAAATCATGGTCCTCCGTAACATATGCTGACTTAGCTTTCCCTTGATACAACAATTCCAATGCAATCATCTTCTCTCTACGCTTATCCAATCAAATCCATCCGACTGCGACGCGACCAGGTATTGAATATCGCGATTTTTTAAAACGCTCTCCAGCGCCTTTTCAATCAGAGCAACCTCATTATTTATTTCGCTGATGTGGCAAGCCACGACCGTACACAATCGATCACTCACAGTCGTCTCGATGAACCTCGCGGCCTGATCGTTATTTAGATGACCATAATCGCCGGAGATGCGAGTTTTCAAATAAGAGGGGTACGGACCTCGTTGCAGTAAAGAAATATCGTGATTGAATTCGATAGAAAGTGCGTCGAGCTCTGTAAAAGCGTTCAAAATACGACCTGATAAACTGCCCGCATCGCTGAGTATTCCCAATCGCTTTCCAGCAGACCCAAATACAAATTGGAGTGGCTCTCGTGCATCATGCGGCACCGGTATTGGCGTAATATCAATATCCCCAATAGTGAATAAACCACTGATATAGTTGCTAAATTTATAATTATCAGCACCGATCTCAATCCATGTGCCGCGTGACGCGTAAACAGGAATAGCGTGTCGATTTGAGAGCGCCTCTACACCGCTAACGTGATCGCTATGCTCGTGTGTGACTATTATCCCGGTTAAGGCATCAGGATCGAGATCCAACCGCTTCATTCGTGCTATCGCATCTTTGTAACTGAATCCACAATCCACCATTATCGAGATTGAGTCAGAAGCTACAACGGAGCAATTTCCTTTACTACCGCTACCAAGCGACGCGAAACGCACTAGTAAAGACGCTCTCGGAACTCTCGGATAAGCTCAGTTGCGCCACCGACAGATGCGTTCAATCCGGTGGGAACCGCCTTCAGCACCAACCCGTCCGCATTCTCTTGCATTACGATCTGATAGCTACCAACAGGATCCTCCATCGTGGTAGCGATGGCTCTATTTAAGGTACTCATAGCCGCCAGTCGTTGCTCTGTGACCTTTCGGACGTAACGGATGTTGAGAAGCCCTTGGTCGAGGTCACCGCCATCTATCGTGGCCCCAATATCTTTAACTACCTCAACAATCACACCAAAAACGCGTGGAATCTGAGCCTGTATAACCAACTCATCCGAGCCATCAACGCGACGAAGTTTCATGCGATTTCCGGTCTCTACAAGGGAAATTGCGCGCGACACCGCTCTTCCTCTATTCTTACCTTGCTCAAGATAAGATTTGAATTCATCAAGGATTCGGTCGATGTACGCACCGTCAACCCGTCCGGCAGGGATATCTATGCGAACCTCACTCGTACTATTTCGTAATCCAGACTCCAAAGAAAATCTTAAGACAATAGAGCCCAACGCTGGCGAAAAGTGTCGAATTATGCGGCTACCCGAATAATTTTCTGTCCCCCTGAAGGGGTCGGACTCGAGCACTTGTGTTCCTTTTTCAACTCGCGAATAAAAAACAGTGAGTTTATTTTCAGAAACAAATCTCTCAAGTTCAGGCCAGACCACTGAGGGATCCTCGGGAATAGAAAGCCAGCGTAGTTCACCCAGCTGGTGGCGCCGAATCACATTCAACGTTTGAGTTCGCAGTGAACCATCCGCTCTCGGGGCTTCGAAAGATCCACCATACAAACCAGCGGTGGGCTCGCTGACTCCGGGGATACGTAAAGATTCGTTCACCCGTTCATTGGATAGCCCTTCAGGAACTTTCAACTTCGGTTCGACATATGCCACTTGGTAGTCGAGTTGTCGATCACGAATTGCACTCTGCTGATTCGGCTCAGAGCAGCCGACTAAGAAGATCAGCCACAAGACATGATAATTATTTTTCACAGATTAATACCGGCCATTCCACAAGCCTCGCGAACAGCGGTTCTGCCCGAGTCCGTCAAGGGAACCAGTGGCAATCTGCAGTCTGAGCGTATAATCCCCATCTCAGAAAGCACCCATTTACTAGGTATTGGATTTGGTTCGATAAATAGTTCTGAATGCAGACCACGCAGTTGGTTATTTGCGGCCTCCGCTTCCTCGACTTTTCCGGCTAATGCGGATTCGATCATAGACGCCATTAGCCGCGGTGCCACATTCGCCGTAACAGAAATGTCTCCATCTCCGCCCAACAAGCATAATTCCATGGCCGTTGGATCATCACCGGAATATACAGCGAAACCGTCAGGCCGATGCGCTAAGATATATTTAGCGCGGTTTAAATCGCCGGTCGCATCTTTTATGCCCGCAATATTTGGTACCGTAGCAAGCTCTAGGGTCGTATCGTCAGCTATATCGGTCACTGTTCTCCCAGGCACGTTGTACAATATTACAGGTAGATTTGTGCTCTCAGCCACGGCTCGAAAATGAGCCAATAAGCCGGCTTGCGGTGGTTTGTTGTAGTAAGGGGCAACTGACAAAATTGCATCAGCACCTGCCAGCGTTGCAGACTCCGTTAATTGACAAGCCTCTGCGGTCGCATTTGATCCAGCCCCTGCGATAACCGGGATCCGCCCCGCCACAAAATCAACAGTCGCCTTAATCACGTCCCTATCCTCAGAGTGAGATAACGTCGCCGACTCCCCAGTGGTACCAACGGCAACTATGGCATGGGTACCCTCAGACACATGAAACTCAACTAATCGTTCAAGGGCTTCATAGTCGACCGCTCCTGATATATCAAAGGGCGTAACTAATGCGACGATACTACCTCGGATCATGTCAATAAGACCTTTCTAAGAAAAACGTCCTTATGTTACAGACGGAAGGAAACTCCCGGCAAGGTTGCAAACCAGAAAAAAAACGCCACTCTTAACCGGAGTAGATATTCCGGAGCCTCTATGAGCATTTCAACGCAAACTCAAGTGCCAACTTTCGCTGAGCACTCCGCCACTTCTGGCAAAATAGTATCATCGGATTCCCTGACTGGCAGTTTCACCGTCTTGTATTTTTATCCTAAAGACAGTACCCCAGGCTGCACGACTGAAAGCCAAGATTTTTCTGGGTTACACGATGAATTCGTGGCTCATAATTGCCAGATTTTTGGAGTCTCTAGGGACTCACTAAAGAGCCATGAAAACTTCAAGGCAAAACATGGTATGCCCTTCGAACTAATTTCTGATCCCGACGAGACTCTATGCTCGCTCTTCGATGTAATGAGAATGAAAAACATGTACGGCAAGCAGGTTCGTGGCGTAGAGCGATCTACTTTTCTAATCGCTCCGGATGGCACACTGATCGCTGAGTGGAGGAAAGTCAAAGTGCAGGGGCACGCGTTGGAGGTGCTCAATACCCTAAAACAGCACTGCTAGATTTTAACCAAGTCGATTATAAATTCGTACGGAGGACCGTCTGAAACAATTTGTAATTTATAGCCCGCTCTTTTACAAAACGCAGGGATATCGCGGATCGAAATCTGATCTGTTGTAATCAGCTTGATCCGAGGCGTCTCGCGATTCTCGTTGATAAACATCTTTAGCCTCAACAGCGGGAGCGGGCAATTCAAGTTGGTGCAGTCGATCGTTCGCATAAACCCTCACAACCAATAGTATGAGGATACTAGACATAGGCCATTTAATGCGAAATCTTCTTTTGATCTCGATGATTTTGTGTTCTCTTTGCGGGGTCCGCGCTCAAGCAATTTCAGCAGAGGATCTCGCTACGAGAGAAGGAGAAATTGCCTTCGGTCAAGCCTGGCTGAAAAGGACTCGCGAACGATTGAACGAAAAGGTAGATCCATTTTGTATTGATGTACTCGAAACCTGGTTGATACGGCTTAAAAATCAATTTGAACTGGGCTCAATCCCAGTCACAGCTCTTTGTTTAAATGGCGCCGACTTTAACGCTTTTGCCGCACCCGGGGGGATTGTCGGCGTTAATCGAGGTATCTATCTAGATCTCAGTTCTGAGTCTGAGGTAATGGCTGTTTTGGCTCATGAGCTCGCCCACCTTTCGCAGCGTCATCACTACAGAAGCCTCAGAAACTCAGAACGAATTTCGACAGGAACACTTGCGACACTTGCTGGGATTTTTGCCGCAATAGCCACGCATCAAGGACAAGCTGCGCAATCTCTGATTATGGGAGGGCAAGCTGCCAACGCTGCATCGGCGCTCGCGTATTCTCGCGACTATGAGAGAGAGGCGGATCGCCTTGGTATTGTTGCGCTCGGACGGGCCGGCTATCGGCCAGACGCCATGTCAAAGGTGTTAAAGATACTCGCAGACAAACAATCACAGTCTAGTAACAATCTAGCGTTTCTTAGTACTCACCCTCTCGGGATCGAACGTCAATCTGATCTCGATGCACGTATATCTCAACTGAAAGAATATGAAGAAGGATCACCTGTACTGTCAGATCCAGATTTCCAATTTTTCCGTTGTTTGCAGATTGAGGGATTAGAACCACCTATCAATCAACCATCAAATTCTCTATGTTCCAGTATCCATTCGGTACTTACGTACTACCGTGCCGGTAACTACAGCGAGGCCCTCGCCCTGTTTGATAAGTTACCAAAACGGTATAAACAAACATTCAGTGGTTTCGATATTGAGATCGCTCTCACCCTAAAGACAGGAGATCTGGACCGCACCGAGTCGGCTATAGACACTGTAGCTCTTTTTTTTCCATCGTGGCTTCAACCAGCCATCGCTCGTGTTGATCTCGCGATCGCTCAGTCGAAGCCTATTTTGCCTCGCGCAATTCGAGAACGTATGATCCAACGTCCGGAGCGATTGGACCTTTGGAGAGCGCTTCATCGTTTTGCTCAAGCGTTTGAACAAGAGCATTTCTTGTTTGAGGCTCAGGGTTGGGACGCGTTACTACACGGGAAATTTGGAGTCGCATCAACCCAACTGGAACGTGCGAGAGCTTCTTGGCCAAAGATGTTGGGCCAGCGTCCATTGGATTTACTGGGTCAAGCCATTAAACAGCGCAAGGCGCTTTGAATTTAAGCATACGAGTAAGTGGTTTCATCGCTCGCGCCGCCAATTTAACGTCGACTAACACCTCGCATGACTCTGGCCAGGCATCAAGCAAGCCATCGATTCCCGATAAACTATTCATCGCCATCCACGGGCAATGCGCGCAACTCTGGCAGGTCCCGCCCGCGCCTCGCGTAGGCGCCGCTATCAACAACTTCTCAGGGACCTGCTGTTGCATTTTATAAAAGATGCCTTTATCCGTTGCTACAATGAAACTAGGGTTTTTCAATCGCGCTGCGGCTTCGATTAATTGGGTGGTAGAGCCGACCGCGTCTGCCCGGTCGATCATTTCTTCTGGTGATTCTGGATGCACCAACAGGCCAGCATCCGGGTACGCCAGTTGCAATGCATCGAGATCATGCAAACGAAATTCTTCGTGTACCACACACGCAGAATCCCAAATTAACATGTCTGCACCCGTTTGTTTCTGAACATAGCGACCTAAGTAACGATCCGGCGCCCAGATAAGCTTCTTTCCCTCCATTGCGAGAGCTGAGATCACATCGACTGCGATTGAAGAGGTCACTACCCAGTCTGCACGCGCTTTTACTGCGGCCGAAGTGTTGGCGTACACAACGACCTCTCGATCGGGATGCGATTCACAAAAAGCTCTGAATTCGTTTTCGGGGCACCCTACGTCAAGACTGCATGTTGCCTCTAAAGTGGGCATATAGACCCGCTTAGTCGGACTCAGAATCTTGGCGGTCTCCCCCATAAAGGAAACACCGGCCACGATGAGTTTCCGTGTGTCTGTGCGCGCTCCAAATCTTGCCATTTCGAGTGAATCCGCAACAAGACCGTTGGTCTCTTCAGCAAGCTGCTGGATTTGTGGATCCACGTAGTAATGAGCAACCAAGCGAGCATCAGATTCTATCAATTTGTGCTTGACCGAATCGTATAGCAATGATTCGTCTCTAGACCTTGCCTCCACACCTAAAAGCGCGCGGTCAAGATAAGCGCGAACATGTTCACGAGTCGCAATGTAATCAACAGGCTGTATGGTCATCTGTTCTTCCGGCGCGATAAACGAGGATGGAAATCATCAGGCTTGTATTTTATCCAGTCAACGAAAGTCTGGATTTTAGGATGCTTCATCAGTGATTCGATGGTATTGAAATGAACCGCTAATTCACGTTCTTTTAAGGTACGATGTATATGTCTGTGGCATGGCTTACACAAGTTAGCAATCCTGCTATGTCTCTCCTCCTTGTCAAACTTCATCCGAATCGCCTCCATCCGATGCGTCCGTTTCGGAATCAAATGATGTCGTGTTAGCAAAGTTTTACGTTTACAGAGATCGCAGCACATATAACCTAGAAATAAAAAATACTGTATTTTTCATATAAAACGAAATATTATTCGTTTTTTTTACCATTATTGGTTTTTTATGATTAATTATCCGATTTCCAAAAAAGATGAAGCCATTTTAAAAATTCTCCAAAATAACGCGGATATTACAAATGCTGATCTAGCAAAGCAGGTCGAACTATCTCCTTCCGCTTGCCTGACACGCGTCAAAAATCTCAAAACAGAAAGAGTAATTCGGGGCATTCACGCGAAACTCAATGCTGAGAAACTAGGATTTAACTTTCACGTGTTTATTTACATCCGTTTGTCCAATCAGGTGAAAGAAACGCTGTCCTATTTAGAAGGCGCTGTAAAAATGAATGCAAAAATACAGGACTGCTTTCGAATGACAGGAGATTACGATTATGTTTTACGGGTAGTCCTAAGAAATACGTCTGACCTCGAATATTTTTTAACAAATGAATTAAGCCGCATCCCTGATATCGCTTCGATCCGAACAGAAGTTGCTATGAAATGCGTTAAACAGGACACAAGCCTCGCTCTTCAGTAAAGATTTTTCGGGCAACGAAAGCCGATATAGATGACCGTTAACTTTGAG
>Ga0163109_10002927_pt1 | contig 13116 bp, 11 predicted proteins | sample CRUFie1St13metaG_FD_108704 | JGI IMG/M metagenome (GOLD analysis project Ga0163109, IMG submission 108704) | Marine microbial communities from the Costa Rica Dome - CRUD Field 142mm St13 metaG | ecosystem: Environmental > Aquatic > Marine > Oceanic > Photic zone | place: Costa Rica: the Eastern... | reverse complement strand
TTCATCTTATATTCACCAGAAAGTACGAATTCTTTTAATGAATTGTTGATTTGTGAGTGAATATACCTCGACCAATATTTAATCCAAAAATCATATATTTTAGGTGTGAAAAGAGAATTATAATAACCACCCATTTTGTTAATTTCAATTTTAAAATCTTTTATAAAAATATCATGATTATAATTTAAATATTTCATAAAATAACACTTATATACATCTTCAGAAAACAATTCAGCTTTAACATATTTGTTAAGATTTAATATGATGTTTTTTAAATCATCTTTTGATTTAGGATGAATATTAAAATCGAAAGATATATGGGGGTTATTCATACTGGCATTGATTACTGTTTTATTCCTAGCTGCATATTCAAGTCCAATTGATCCATAAACAGTTAAGACTATATTTATACCTTCATTGATTAATTGATTATGAGAAACTTCGTCGGACAGATATTGTATGTTTGGATAACGAGAAACAAAATCTTTTACAACTATTTTATTTTCTAAAAAAGTTTTTGGGTGGGTTTTAATATACCACTCATAATCAGTTTTAATACTCAATTTGCAAATAAAATCCAACCATTCATAGAAATCAGGAAACAAAATTTTTCCAATACCATGTGGGCTATCAAAAAAACTATGTGGAGCTATTAAAACTTTAATAGGACTTTTGTTTTGAAGAATTCTCTCAGCAGAGTTTTTTTTGTGATAAGCTGAATTTTTTATGTATCGCTGATCTACATCTACACTTCCTTTAAATATTAATTCTAATCTTTCACGAGCTTTTTTTATTGCTCTATTTTTTTTTTCAATGTCAAGTTTTTCAAAATCTTTCTTGTAAGAATGAAATTCACTTGATGGATATGGATTATCCTTGGTTAAGTAATATATATTTTCTAGAGTTGCTTGATACGCTGGAATATCAAATTCATTTGCTATCCTTGCAGGCAAACCTGTAAAATAACAAGCATGGCTTACTATCAAAGCCTTAACATTTCTTTTTAATAATAAATTACGCCAGTAAAGATAAAGAAAACAAAACTCAAACATTAATTTTTTAAATTTAGCTGAATGAATATCTATTGTAGGAACCATATGAAATCTTAGATATTGATCATAAATCAAATCACCAACTAATATATTGTCAACTTTGAGATTTTCTAAATCTGATTTGGAATTAATTAAAGGCATCAATTTATTTTGTAAATGATTTGCTAAAATTTTGTTTTTTTTGCTTGTATTATAATATAAAATTTCAGTCATACCGAATGACTCAAAAATTTTTTTTTTTTTATAGTTTATAATCTTTAATTTAATTTCTTGAAAAATATTTTTAGTGAAATTCGCATTATAACCTATAATTTTAGCATTATGTATTTTAGCTAAGACTCCTGACAAATAACTTACCGCTATATGATTTGCCTGAGAACCTATCATTTCAATTAATATTAAATTATCTTTATTGATAGGTTTATTAAATAGTGAATAATTATGTTTTATAAAATTTTTTTCAAATTTATTTATTATTATTAAATTAATAATTGATTTTAAAAACTTCGAAGTATTCTTAATTTTTATACTAAAATTGCTTATTAATGACTTCATTTTTTTCTAGTTTTATAAGCAATTATTAAGTCATCTTTTTTTCTATTTTGAAAAAAATAACCTGGCAAAACTAAAATTTTCATTTTACATTTTTTGAATATCTTAAACATCGGTTTATTTGAGTTCATGGTTCCTGCAACTACCAATTTACAAGCTAAATTTTTAAATGCTATATCAATCAATTTTTTCCAAACTAAAAATCCTAAGCCTTTGTTTTTCATAGTTGTATCACCAATTAAAATAGACAAATGCGCTCTTTGGTTCTGTCTATCTAATAATAAAATAGCATTACCTATATGTGAGTATTTAGATTGTTTATACACTTCTATTGCAAAAAAAAGTGTATTTGTTTTTTTTGTATTTTGTAAATATTTTATTGCTGATGGATATGTGTGTTTACTATATCGCTGTCTATTGTTGTTTATTTCTTTATTTCTTAACCATATTAAATATTTTTTTGAAATATGTTTTTTTTCAAATTTGACTAATCTTAAAGACTTATCTTTTTTAAGATAAGAATTACTTATTTTTCCTATATTTTGCAAAATTAATCCTCTAAGTGTCCATATTTGATTCTACGCTATGAATTAATTTTTTTAATTCGTTGTAATTCATAAAAATATTATTTCCTGATGAGTAAATAAAGTTTTGTTTGACTTTTTTTGCTTTTAATTTTTTTATTAAGTTACCATATTTTTTTAAATTATAATTTGGTAATATAAAATAGATATCTTTTCCTTCATATGAATTAAAACTTTCATACCTTGATATCATTTCTTCATGTATTTTTTCTCCAGGTCTAATTCCAATAAATTTTATCTTTGCTTTTTCATTAATTACTTTTGCAAGGTCTAAAATTTTATAAGAAGGTATTTTAGGAATAAAAATTTCACCCCCCACACTAAGTTTGATGCATCTAAAAACAAATTTTAAAGATTCATCAAGTGTTATATTAAATCTTGTCATATTTGGATCGGTAATTTCAAATTTATTATTTTTTCTTTGATTTAAAAAGATTGGTATTACTGAGCCTCTTGAGCCAGCAACATTTCCATACCTTATCACACTAAAACTTAATTTATCATGTCCTACTAAATTGTTTGCACTAACAAATAATTTATCAGAACAAAGTTTTGTTGCTCCATACAAATTGATTGGTGAGGATGCTTTATCAGTGGACAATGCTATCACTTTTTTTACATTATTTTTCATACTTGCTTCAATTATATTTTGCGCCCCCATGATATTTGTTTTTATAAATTCAAAAGGGTTATACTCCGCAGTTGGTACTTGTTTTAATGCTGCTGCATGTATTATGTAGTCAACGTTCCTACTTGCCATTTCAAATCTTTTATAATCTCTAACATCTCCAATAAAAAATCTAAGTTTTTTTTTTTCGTATAAATTGTACGTTTGTGACAATTCATGCTGTTTTAACTCATCTCTGCTAAAAATAATTATTTTTTTAATCTTTTTTATTTTTAAAAATTTTTTTACAGCAGCTTTTCCAAAACTTCCTGTTCCTCCTGTAATTAATACTGTTTTGTTTTTAAAATATTCATCCATAAAAATTATATAGTTAAATAAAATGTTTTTTCCAATACAAATAAAGTTTCATAAATATTTTTTTTAAATCTTTAACATCATAATCATAATTACATAAACCTATTCCTAAATATTCATTATTTTGCAAAGACTCTGTTGATACAAAATTAGATTCTTTATTTTTGCTTATATATTTGTTCATTTCTTTATTAGTATCAAATAATCGGCTTAAAAATTTCTTATTTTTTAAAACATTAGCTTTATAAAGAGTGTTATATTTTATCCCAATTGGTAATTTATTTTTCTTTATAAAACTTAACAATTTATCTTTTTTTAAATTTATAACTTTCCTATCTAGTTTCATTGCATAAACATAAAAAGAATGAGTATAGTTTTTTTTTATAGTTGGTAAAATTATCCCTTTAAATTTCTTTAGATAATTATTGAGGAATTTTGCGAGTGCATTTTTTTTATTTACAATTTGCTCTAATTTTTTTAGCTGTTGTATCCCAATAGCGGCTTCAATTTCGCCCATTCTAAAATTAAAACCTACTACATCATGATTTTTTATTTCATAATCCGATACAACAACCTCGCCATGATTTCTTATTAACTGAAGTCGCCTTGCAAGATCTTTATTATTCGTCAATATAACGCCACCCTCGCCAGTTGATATATGTTTATGATAGTTAAAACTATAACCAGATACATCGGCATATTGACTTGAGAATTTACCTTTGTATTTTGAAAATGGTGATTGAGCACAATCCAAAATAAATTTCAAATTATATTTTTTGCAAATTTTTCTTATTTCAGGGATATTCACTGGATGTCCAAAAATATCAACTCCTAGGATTGCTCGAGTTTTTTTTGAAATTTTTTTTTCGATTATCTTTGGATCAATATTAAAAGTTTCTTTCTCAATATCACAAAAAATTGGAACTAAGTTGGAATTTAGAATTGAAGACATACAGGCAGTCATTGTCCATGGAGGTAAAATAATTTCATCTCCTCTTTTAAAATCAAATGCACCAAAAATTGTCATTAATCCTGACGTCCAAGAATTTACTGTTACAGCGTATTTAGATTTATAAAATTTACAAAGTTTTTTTTCAAATTTTTTAACATAAAATCCTCCATAGAAGTCTTTATGTTTTTCACCTACAAAATTAGATAAATCACCTGTTTTTAAAACTTTCTTAGCTGCAAAAATTTCTTCTTTACCTATTTTATTTTTTTTAAAATTAAGCATTTTTTAATTTTTCGAGAATTTTGCAAGTTGCTAAATTATTCTCAGTATCTGTAAAAAAAAAGTTATTTCCAAGTAAATATTTTAAAACATACATTTGATAATTTCTTAAATTTTCTTTTAATATTAAATTATATTTTGTTAATTTTTTATCCGAATTTAATTTGTTTTTTATTTTTTTTTTTATAAAAAAGTTATTATTCTTTATAATATAATTATAATTTTTTGTATAAAAAATTAGTTCATTTCTGTTGTTATAAAATTCATTAAAAGGATAAAAATCAACATTAAAAAAGGTGTATTTTAGGGAGAATTCAACACGTATATGCTTTTTTATATTTCCTGTTTTTTTATGAAATATTACTTTTTTTGGATTTCCAAAATAGAAGACAAGTAAATTTATAAAATGACACGCATTTTCATAAATTCCTTTTGAATAAATACATTCTATTTTTAAAATTTTTTCTTTAGAAATTATTTTTTTTAGATCTTTAAAAAAACTTAAATACCTTCTTTGATAATTTACTAACAAAATAATTTTTTTTTTATTGACTAGTGTAAGAATTTTTTTTGCTTCGAACAGGCTATTAGTAAATGGTTTTTCACAAATAATCTTGTTAATTTTATTATTAGATATTAATTTATTTAAAACTTCAAAGTGTGTAAAAGTCGGAGTGGCAACAATTGCCAAATCAAAAAAAAAATTTTTTGGAAATTGTTTTAAAAAAATTACTTCTTTTTTTTTACTTAAAAAAAAATTAGATATATTTATTTTTCTCTTATCATATAAATATATTTTTTTAATTAACTTATTTTTATATATAGAGGTAAAATGAGATTGTGTGCTTTTAAAATTATTTTTTTTATCATATTTAAATCCTGCTTGTCCTAAGCCTAAAATTATACAATTCATAGTTTTAACTTGAAATGTTTTGCGGTAACAGGGTCCCCGAATTTTGCATTTTTTGACAATTTATTTCCTATCAATTTTTCAATTTTATATATTTTCAATCCAAAACCTGGTCTACATCTTTTTAAATGTGAATGCTTTATGATTGTCCCTTTTTTTAAATTGGTTTTAAAAAATAAGGATCTCGAGCCTTTCGAAATTTTTTTTTCATTTTGAGTCGCTCCATAAAATATATTTCCTTTTGATAAATATGAATTCTCACAATCATTTAAAAAAAAATTTAATTTATCTATTGTCAAAGAAAATTTACTGTCGATACCAATACCTTTTTTAAGACATATATGTTTTTCAATGACTTCTGCTCCGTGACTTATGGCGGATATAGATGCTGTGGATCCAATAGTATGATCTGAAAAACCAATCTTGATACCATATCTTTTTTTCATATCACTAATTGTTTTTAAATTTAAATCACTATATTTAGCTGGATAATTACTAGTGCATTTTAATAATACAATTTTATTTGAACCATATTTTTTTAAGATATCAATACTCATGTCTAGTTCTTTTTTATTTGCTAAACCAGAGGAAATAATAATTGGTTTTTTTGTTTTTGCCACATTCTTAATTAGTTCAATATCAGTATTTTCAAATGATGCAATTTTATATAGTTTGCAATTAATTTTTTCTAAAAATTCCAAAGATTTTAAATCAAATACAGAGCTGAAGGGTATCAGTTTTTTTTGATAACTATATTCAAAAAGTTTTTTTATAAAACTTTGTGGAACATAAGACTTTTTATAAAGGTCATAATAATACTTTCCGTACCACATATTTTTTTTATTTTTGATTTTAAAAATATTCTTTTTTAAATTAAAAGTCATTTCTTCCAGATCAAATGTTTGAAATTTAATAAATTTCACACCACATTTGGAAACTTGATTTATTATTTTTTTTGATATTATTAATGATTTACTATGATTACCTGATACTTCTGGCAAGATTATTGGATTGTGATAATTTTTATTAAATAAATTATTTATCATTTAAATTATTTGTATTTGTTTTATTGTTTTTACTTCTTACAATCATCAATTAAACCAGTAATTTTAAAATCGTTTAAACTAAACATATTGTTAATTTAGTCTATCAAATTCAACATCAGCAACCGGTACCTCAAGAAGATTTTTTATAGAATTTCTTTTTTTCAATTCGAAAGATATTTTTTTAAAAACATTATCTAAAACTTTTAGATATCTTTTTATATCTTCTTTAGAGTGGGCCATGGACACGTAAATAAGATCAGTAGTTAAAATTTTTTTTTTCAAAAATTCTTGAGATAAATAAGTTCTAAATTCCTCAGGTTTTTCATATTCAAATTTAAATTTTATTACAGACTTAAGGCCCAATACTTTTATCTTCAAATTGTATTTCTTTATAATTTTATTTATCATCGACTTAATTTTAAATCCTTTTCTTGAAATCTCTAGCCAGGTTTTATTTTTTTCCATAAGTTCCAAGGTTTTTAATGCAGCTGTAGGTCCTAATCTTTCTGACCAAAATGTACTACTAATAAATGAACTTTTTGAATTGCTCATAAGCTTTTCTTTGCCAACAATTGCTGTAATTGCATATCCATTTCCTAAAGCTTTTCCATAAACTGCAATATCTGGATATATTTTGTATTTTTCATGAATCCCTGATCTTGTTTCTCTAAATCCAGAAGTACATTCATCAAAAATCAATATTATTTTTTTTTTATCACATAAATTTCTTACCTTGCTAATAAATTCCACACTTTCAAAACTTCTTGCTACTTCCATTTTAATTATTCCTATTTTTTTTTCATCTATCAACTTTTTTAACTTTTTATAATTATTATATTCAAAAGTAAAAATTGTAGACTTTAATTTCTTTGGTACACCAATTGAACTCAATCCTTTTAACAAGTGCGTATCTAATGTTTTTTTATTTTTCAAATTTGCGGCTAGATACCAATCATGCCATCCATGGTAACCACAAATTGCGATATTTTCATTTTTTGAAGAAATTCTTGCGATTCTTACTGCCATAGAATTTGCTTCACCACCTGTTCTTGCGAATTTAACCATCCCAGCCCATGGATTTATCTCTAATAATTTTTTAGCAAGTTTTAATTCCTCTAATGAATTTAATGAGGACACATTACTTTTTTTAATAACTTTTATTACAGCATCATCTACATATTTATTTGAGTATCCTAAAATATTTGTACCCACCCCCATCAATCCAAAATCTAAATATTTTTTACCTTCTAAATCCCAAATATGGGATCCTTTTGCTTTTGAGAAATACACTGGCCATCTTTGAGGAAGTATTCTATCTGGTCGTTTTGATAAAAACATATTTCCACCAGGTATTAAATTTTTTGCCTCAATCCATTTTTTTTGTCCAAATGACAATTTGGAACCCTGATTTCTTTTAATCATATGATTTATTTTAAAAATTTTTTTATTTTTACTTCTTAACTTCATTATATCTATAAGTTTAAAATTAGAATTATTAATTTTTTTGAAATAACTTATTATATATTTTATTAAAAGATAATCCTCAAAAGTATCAAGTGTTAACCTCACATCTGAAAAATCTTTATAATTAACAATATTATCCTTGGAAACCTTAGAATCATTTCTCATTAAACTAGTTATATTCTCTTTATCAAATTTTGTTTTTGCTTTTTCATAAACATTTTTTAATAATTCAATTGAAAAAACAGAAACATCCATGCCATCTGGAAATGTTGGTGGTAACGTATTTGCTACAAATTGAAAATTATTATTTTTGTAATGCTCTATGACTTTATCCACAATTTCCGGATCTATTAAAGGACAGTCTCCCGTAGATCTTACCACAATTTTAGCTTTAAATTTTTTTGCCGCATAAAAAACTCTTTGCAAAACATTTTCTTCGCTTCCTTCATAATGATTAATTTTATATTTTTTGGAAATTTTTCTAAAAATATCAGATTTTTCTCTTGGAGTTGCTAAAACAATTCCATCAGCTTTTTTTGCTCGTTTTAACCTTAATATTTGATGTTCGATCAAGCATAGATTGTTTACTTTTTTAATAACTTTTGCAGGAAACCTTGCGGACCCCAATCTTGCTTCTATTATAATTAATGTTTTTTTTTCCATTTTCTTGGATCAATCAAATTTTCATTTTTTATTGCAAATTTACTATAATCATACTTTCTTCTTTTTATTTTTAATGCATTAAGAATATCCTTTAATTGAAACATGTTATCTACTCCTATTACTATTTTATCTATATACTTAAAAGAACTTATAAAATTTAAGCACTCATACAACCTACTAGTTTTGTTTTTTTTTGTGAGAAAATCTAAATCTGATAACTTTCGTTTAAAAACCTTATTATCAATTTTACTTGTCTTATTTAACAAAAGTCCTTGAAGAAATATGGATCTAGCATGAATTTTTATCCCTCTTAAATTTGCTTTATGTAAAATTTCTTTTGAGAAAGATTGGTTTAAAATATTCAACGGTAACTGAACTATATCTATTTTAATTTTATTTTTAATTATTTTTTTCAAGGTATTTACTGAATATATAGATACACCAATATTTTGAAAAAACTTTTTCTTAATTTTATATTCATTTGCTTTTTGCAATATAATTTTACCTTTTTTTGAAAATAATTCTTTCTCATTATGAAACATGAAGCAATAAATCTTATTTATGTTCAAATTTTTTATTGTTTTATTAATATCATTAGTAAAATTATTTATATTTTTAAGTCTAAACTTAAAAATAATTTTTTTAAATTTTTTTTTTAAAAAAAAATCATTTTTAGCAATATTTCCATAACTATCTGATATATCAAAAAAATTAATTTTATTTTTTTGTAAATAAAGAAAAATTTTTTTTTTTTTTATAACGCTAACCCAAGTTGAATTTACTCCGTAAGGTGTAAAAAAATTTGCAGTGCCAATTATAAGATTATTCTTTCTAATCATTTCTATGAAATATTCTTAATTTTTTTAATAGGAATTGTATTTTGTCTTTTATGAAGCACGTTATAAATTTTTTTATTCATTAAATCAGCAAAGATAAATGCCATTGAATTTGTTCCAAAAACTACTTCTGCGCCTGCTAAATCGCTTTCTAAAGAGTTTGTTGAAAATTTCAATTCGTACCTTTTTATTTTTTTTGGTATCCAAGAAAAATTAACTTTTTTTTCAGAAGGATGAAGTCGAATCAAAATTTTGTTTGATACAAATTTTTCTTTATGTTGTAAAATTTTTTTAATTATATATTTCATGTGAATTTTATTTTGTTTTAAACTTTTTTGTTTAGAAAAATTTTTTAAAGAATTATATTTTGGTGAAGATAATATAAGAATATATTTTTTTGTTTTTTTTATTTTTTTTAATTTAGATTTTTTTTCGATTAAAAAATAATTTTTTTCTCTAATAATTTTGGTTTGTTTAAATTTTTTTTTTGCAATCTTAAAGGCTAACCCATCAGCAACGATAATTTGGTCTGGTAGAAAGTTGATATTATTTTTCTTAAATCGCTTATCATAATTAACCCAATGATCTAGAAAAGCTATTGTTTTTTTATTTTTGTCCTTAAAATTTTTTAATAAATCAAGTTCAAATGAAGGAGGAAAGCTAGTGCTAAATAAAAATTTATCATAATTCTTAACATTTATTGATTTTTTTTTTATCTCTATTTTTTTAAATTTAGATTTATAAACTTTTACAGCAGGTCCCTCCAAAATAGCATGGAAGTTCTTTATTTTTTTATGTTTTATCCAACTACTTAAAATTTCTGCTCCTCCAGCATCTTTTGAATAAATCAATATATTCATAAACTATTATCTGAAAATTAAATTTTAATATTTTGTTTAATTGTTTATTTTATAAATTTATTAATACTATTCTTAAGTCTAATTTCAACATCTTTAAAAGATTTTCCAACTACAATTAAATAACCAAATCTACTAGAAGAATTTTTTAAAATTGGTACTTTTTTATTTATTGGAAAATTAAAATCATATATATAATTTGTATTAGAAATTTTTTTTAAATTTTTTTTTATAATTTTTTTATTTTTTAAATCTAACTCTGTAAAAAATTTTATTTGTATATTTTTTTTAGTATTAAAATTTTTAAGCTTACTTTTAAGAAACAATTTTTTGTAATTTAGACATCTGAATATTTCAAATTTTAGTGGATCATACCCTGATGCAATCATTGACAATTCTCTCATTTTTCCACCGGGCACTCTAGAGGCAACTTCAATAAAAAAAATTTCTTTATTTTTAATTATAACTTGAGGATAAATTACGCCAGAATCTATTCCTAAAAATTTTATCAATTTTTTACATTTTTGTTTGATTTTTAATTGAATTTTATTTGACACTTTGGAGGGAAATGAGTGTTTATAGGCAATACCAAAACCTTTTTGTCCTTTTTTGTAAGTTAATCTATCTGAAATACTTAAAAATTTAACTTTAAAATTTGATACTAACGCTACTACATTTATTTCTTGTCCATCAATAAATTCCTCAATTAAAATACTCTTTTTATTTATAGAAAATTTTTTACATTCAAAAAATTTTTTTTTTATTTCAGCGTTATTTGAATTTTTGGAAATTTTAAAAACACCTTTTTGACCAAAGCTTTCATCAGGTTTTATAATAAATGTATTATTAAATGAATCTTTTTTATTCATTAAATCTTTAAAATTATTTATTTTATAAAATCTTGGCGTTTTGATATTCGATGAAATAAAAAAATTTTTCATTTTGATTTTATTTGTTGTTAATTTCATTATTTTTATTGGAATCGCCGGCTTTTTAATTTTACTTGCTAACTTTGATACTGTTTTGGTGGCTTTTTCTGAACAAACAGAAATTACACCATCTACTTTGTTCTTAATGCAAATTTTAAGAATTTTTTTAAAATTTGAAGCTGATAGTTTGTAGAATTTATCTACAATTTTTTTTATATTTGGAATTGTTTTTTTATCTGTTGATATAACGTATGCCCCCATAGATTTTGCTTGTTTGATTAATTCTATTTGTTCAGGCCCAGAACCAATCACTAATATTTTTTTATTTAATAAATCTAATTGCGTCATTGCATATTTTTAAATAATCATTTCTGATTGGTTTAAATATTTCTTTTTTTTTTTTACTTTTTTGAAAATTTTTAATAACTATTTGTTTATTAGAAATATCACCTAAATAAACAAATCCTTTTTTTCTCCATAATTGTATATTATTTCTCTGTATTTTGTTTATTGAAATCAAATTAGCTTTAATGCCTGCAAAATATGTCTCGAAAGATAAAGTCCCTAATGAAATAATAGCTTGATTACATTTCAATAAAATATTGTAAATTGATTTTTGTTTATAAAAAACTTTTATATTTTGAATCTTTAATTTATTTAAAAAAACAACTGTAGCTCTATTATTTGTACATATCCAAAATCTCTTATCATCATTGATTTTAAAAATGTCTTTAATTTTTTTTATATATTCTAAATCTTCACCACCACCAAAGGCCACGAAAATATTATTGTTAAATCTTATCTTGTTTTTTTTTAAAAAATTTTGATCAATAATAGAATATTTTAAACCCAAATATAATTTTTGATTTTTTTTTTTTATATTTTGATAATCTTTATATTTTATATTTGGCCTACAATCTATGATTTGTTTTGCAAAACTTGGGCAAATTTTTGAGTTAGAAAACTTTAAATAAGCAACTTTTCTTTTTTTTAAAAAAGACTCAAATAGATTATTATTAATTATAGTATCTAATACCGCATAAGATATTTTTAAATCTTTAATTGATTTTAGTAAATTTAAAGAAAGTTTTTTATGATAATAAATTTTATTAAAATAATTTTTTTTTAAAAATTTAATGAAATCCTTGTTATTAATATAAACTACACAATTAAGACCACTCTTACGAAATTCTTTTGCCAATAAATTGCATCTTTTTAAATGGCCAAGTCCTATTTTAATACCAGACGAAACTACAAATAATACCGTTTTATTTAATCTCATCGTTTTGAGTAATGCTTAAATTCAGTAAAGAATTTTATATTTATAGTAAAACTTTTATTGTAAAGAATATATAGATACATTTTAGAGTTCTTTTTGAAAAAAAAATATTTAATAAAATTACTCAACATTTAGACACCTTTGTATCTGTCTTTTTGCAATTATTTGTATTTTATCAACATAAACCTAATTAACTTATTTTGGTATACAAATTTAGATAAAGTAAGGGGAAGTCTTGTAGGTACTTATTTTTCCTTTTTTTTAATACATATTCACAAATTATTCCAATAAAATAACTTCTTAATTTTTTAATATGCGTAGTTAACACTAAAATTTTTTATTTTATGTTGACGCAAAAAAAATTTCTTATTTTGTTTGTAATATATTCGTTTAAAATATATAAAATCTTATTTTTGAGCATATTATATGTTTTTAGAAATAATTACCTTCACTATTGAAAAAACCACAAAAATTACAAAACTATTTGTAGTTAATCTAAAGATTTTAAAAAAAACAAAATCAGAGAAATTTCATCAACTTAAGGGCATATATAATCTAAATTAAATAGTATGAACTATCAAAATAAAAGTAATAAATCTTATATCGAAGCGATAGTTAAAAAAAAAAATTCCTCCAGGAGGGGTGGTAGACATAAAGAACATAAAAATTCAGAAAAAAAAATCTTTTCTGATATAAAAAATAAGCTTAATTTAAAAAATAATGATAATTTA
>Ga0163109_10002925_pt1 | contig 13121 bp, 13 predicted proteins | sample CRUFie1St13metaG_FD_108704 | JGI IMG/M metagenome (GOLD analysis project Ga0163109, IMG submission 108704) | Marine microbial communities from the Costa Rica Dome - CRUD Field 142mm St13 metaG | ecosystem: Environmental > Aquatic > Marine > Oceanic > Photic zone | place: Costa Rica: the Eastern... | reverse complement strand
AGGAAACTTAACTGTAAACGGTACAACAACAACTGTATCTACTACAAACACTACAATTTCAGACAACCTATTAGAATTAAACTCTGGCGCTGGTTCAAATGCTAACGATTCTGGTATTATTATCGAAAGAGGATCAACAGGCGACAATGCGATTATTATGTGGGATGAAAGTGCTGATAAATTCACACTTGGTACTACAACAGGCACAGCAGATTCAACTGGTAACATTACGATTACTACAGGTACTTTAGTTGCATCTACTTTTGAAGGTAACTTAACAGGAAATGTAACTGGTAACGTAACTGGTAACGTTTCAGGTTCTGCTGGATCAGCAACAGGTAACGCTGCAACAGCGACTGCCTTACAAAATGCTAGAACGATTGCTGGTCAATCATTCGATGGTACAGCCAATATCACAATCGCATCAACAGATTTATCAAACACTAGTGCTATTACTCTATTAACAGCAACACAGACTTTAACAAATAAAACATTGACATCACCTACAATTAACGGTGGTACTTTAGAATCTATATCATCTTTGCATATGTCAAATGGTAGTATCTCACTTGAAGGTTCTACAGACGATGCACATGAAACAACTTTAACAGTAACAGACCCAACAGCAGATAGAACGATTACGTTCCCGAACGCAACTGGTAATGTTGCTGTGTTCGCAACTGCAGCTACAGCCGCAATTACAGACGGTTCTAGTGGACAGTTCTTAAAAACTGACGGAAGTGGTGCATTATCTTTCGCTACAGTTTCAACAGACAAATTGAATGAATCGACTTTGACTATTGCACCAGCATCGACAGGCGATTACGACTTGGCAGAGGATTCTAATCAGAATGGATCAGACGAAAGTCCATTTGAGGCATCAGCAGACGACCAAGACGCATTTGGAATAACAATAACAGGAAATACGTATAGTTTTATGGACCCGGCAAATCAGATAAACACAACTGATTTAGGAGCCCTCAGCTAATGCTAAACTATTATAAATAAGTATAGGAGAAAATGAATGCCAACAGCGTTACAATTTAGAAGAGGAACCACAGCACAGAATAACTCTTTTACGGGTGCATTAGGTGAGATATCAATTGATACTCAACTGGATACAATTCGTGTACATGACGGTTCAACTGCAGGTGGTTTTGAACTAGTTCAAAAAGCTGCGACACAAACTTTAACAAACAAAACAGTAGCACTAGGAAGCAATACTGTTTCTGGTACAACTGCTCAGTTCAACACAGCTTTATCTGATGGATCTTTTGCGACATTAGCTGGTTCTGAGACGTTGACTAACAAAACAATCAATGCTTCAAACAATACTTTAAGTAATATTGCAAACAGTGCTTTATCTAATTCTTCAATTACAGTTACAGATGGATCAAATTCAACTGCAACTGCTTTAGGTGGTACAATCACATTTACTGCTGGCGAAGGTATGGACGTTACAGAATCTTCTGGAACAGTTACTTTTGCTGGTGAAGACGCTTCAGATTCAAACAAAGGTATCGCATCTTTTGTATCTGCTGACTTCGGTGTATCATCAGGCGCTGTATCATTACACGACACTGTTGTTAAAACAGTTGCATCGGGTTCTGGTTCGGCAACTCCAAGTTCACACGGATTTACAATCGCTGGTACTTCAAACGAAATCGAAACATCAGCTACTGGTTCTACAGTAACAGTTGGTCTACCTGATAACGTTACAATTGGTGGTAACTTAACTATCTCTGGTAACTTTACAGTTAACGGTACGACTTCAACTGTAGCAACGACAAATACAACAGTTTCAGACAACTTACTAGAATTAAACTCTGGCGCAGGTTCAAACGCAAATGACGCTGGTATCTTAATCGAAAGAGGTTCTACTGGTGACAATGCCATCATGGCATGGGATGAATCAGCTGACAAGTTCGTAGTTGGTACTACAACTGCTACAAACACATCAACTGGTAACTTAACAATCACTACAGGAACTTTACTTGCTAACTTAGAAGGTAATGTAACTGCAACTAACGTATTAGGTACAAACTTTAAAGCAAACGATGGAACAGCTTCTTTCGCAATCGCAGATTCTTCTGGTGCAGTAACTTTTGCTGGCGTTGTAACAGGCCCAAGCACAGCTACACTTGTTGTAAAAGACAGTTCTGGTTCCGCTCTGACTACTATAAGAGGGGTTTAACATCTTATAAATAGTCTAAAAGGACGTTTATAATGGCAAACCCAACGACTAGAGAAACACTAAAACAATACGCTTTAAGAGCTCTCGGCAAACCTGTAATCGAAATTAACGTTGAAGACGATCAATTAGAAGACAGAATAGACGAAGCCTTACAATTTTTTTCACAATATCATTACGATGGCGTGGAAAGAATGTATCTTAAATATCAGATCACTGAAGCTGATATCACACGAGCAAGAGCAAATACAAATACTGTAGTTACTGACACTGCTGATAGTACAGTTAGTGCAACATGGAAAGAAGGTAATAACTTCATTCCTGTACCTGACAGTGTTGTTTCTATTATCGAAGTTTTCCCATTTACAGACAAATCAAATCTAAACTTATTTGATGTAAGATATCAATTAAGATTAAACGACCTTTATGATTTTTCATCGACAAGTGTTCTTCATTATGATATGACAATGAGACACTTAGACTTTTTAGACAGCATACTTGTAGGTGAAAAACCAATCAGATTTAATCAACACAAAAACAGATTATACATTGATATGGATTGGGAAAATGATGTATCTGCTGGTGAGTTTATTCTAATTAAATGTTGGAGAAAATTAGACCCAACAGTTTTTACAGACGTGTTTAATGACATACTTATTAAAAAATATGTCACACAATTATTCAAAAGACAATGGGGTGCTAACTTAATTAAATTTAATCAAGTTCAAATGTTAGGTGGAACGACTTTAAATGGTGAAGTTATATTCCAACAAGCGCAAGAAGAAATAAACAAGATCGAAGAAGAAATTAGATCCTCATTTGAAACGCCAATTGACTACATGGTAGGGTAGTTAAATGCCTGTCAAAAATTTATATTTCAGTCACGGTACAAGATCGGAAAAGTTTTTATATGAAGACTTGATGATTGAACAACTAAAAGTGTTCGGTCAGGAAGTAATATATTTACCTAGAGAGATTGTATCTAAAGATGATGTATTAGGTGATGCGATATCATCTAAATTTGAATCAGCATATACGATTGAAATGTATGTAGATAACGTATCAGGTTTCGAAGGCGACCAAGATCAATTAACAAAATTTGGTTTAGAAGTAAGAGACGATGTAACATTGATCGTTTCGAAAAGACGTTTTGATATATTGGTTGATCAGAAATCAAACGTATTAAATATTAACAGACCTAAAGAAGGTGATGCTATCTACATGCCTCTCTTTAAGAAAATGTTTCAAATTGAGTTTGTTGAAGATGAAGATCCATTCTATCAGATTGCTGATATACCATTATACAAATTACGTTGTACTACATTTGAATACAACCAAGAAGAATTTAATACAGATGTTGCTGAAGTTGATGCTGTTGAAACAGCACGTTCACTAGACTTATTACAATATCAATTCTCTTTAGAGGTTGGTACAGGAACAACTGGTTCAATAGTATTAGAATCACCATCACTAGCAATGTTAACGTTAGATGGTACAGATGAAAATGGTTCAAACGCAGGTGATAGTTTAGTATTAGATAGAACAGTTGCTGGTACAGATACCGATGCTGGTGATGATATCTTACTTGAAGATGATCTTGGTGAGATCATGTATCTATTACAAGAGGATAATGTTATCACTGATAATAATGATCTAAAAGCACAAAATAAAACGTTCGCTGATGAAGCAGAAAATGACTTTACTTCAGAACCAGATATCTTTGATTTTACAGAGAGTAACCCGTTCGGTGACCCTAAAAAATAGATATATAAATAGAACTAGGAGATTAAAATATGTTAACAGATAATTTTTACCACGAAATTGTTCGAAAGACAGTTGTTGCTTTTGGCTCACTGTTCAACAATTTATATGTTGTTCGAAAAGACAGCAAAGGTAAAGTGATACAGAGAATGAAGGTGCCATTAGCATATGGACCTAAACAAAAGTTTCTCGCAAGAATAGATGAGGATCCAACTAGATCAGCAAACTCACCTAGAAAAACTGCGATCACATTGCCAAGACTAGGTTTTGAAATGGTTGGTCTAACTTATGATTCAACTCGTAAACTAAACCGAGTTACAAAATTTAAAAAGACACGAGGTGGTGATGACAAAAATATGATGTCACAATATCAACCTGTGCCTTACAATATTGGTTTTACTTTGTATGCAATGGCAAAAAATTCAGATGATGCCTTACAAATTGTAGAACAAATATTACCTTACTTTCAACCAGACTATACTGTCACACTAAATTTAAGACCAACAATGGACATTGTAAGAGATGTACCAATTATCTTAAATGATGTAACATATGAAGATAGTTACGAAGGTGATTTTTCAAGTAGACGTGTATTAATGTATACTTTAAATTTCACAACAAAGAATTATCTATATGGTCCTGTGACAAGTCAGAAAGTTATTAAGTCTGTTCAGGTCGATCAATATTCTGATATGCCTGTGAATACACCTAAGAGAGAACAAAGATATACAGTTACACCTGATCCAGTGGATGCAGATGGTGACGATAACTTTGGTTTCAATGAAACAACTTCTTTCTTCCAAGATGCAAAAGACTTTAATCCTGCGACTGGTTCTGATGAGTAATAATATATTATGTCAAAAACTGATGATAAGATAAACGAAGTATTAGAAATCGCTGACTTACCTGCGAAGATGGACCATGGTTCAAACAGTCCAAAGATTCCTAGACCTAAAGATAATTTAGAGATAGACAGTGATTACAAATACAGTAGAGAAAATCTTTACAATCTTGTTGAACGAGGACAAGATGCCATTGACGGCATATTAGATTTAGCACGAGAGGGCGAACATCCAAGGGCTTACGAAGTTGCAGGTCAACTAATTAAAAACGTGGGTGATGTAACTGATAAGTTATTACAGTTACAAGAGAAAATGAAAAAACTAAAAGAGGTTCCAGACAAGGCACCAAAGAATGTTACGAATGCTTTGTTTGTAGGTTCTACTACTGAACTGAATAAACTTCTTAAAGGGAAACCGTTGAAAAAAGATGAGTAAAGAGATTTACCTAGGTAATCCTAATCTCAAAAAAGCAAACACACAATCTGAATTTACAAAAGAACGGATTGAAGAGCTTAAGAGATGTATGGATAATCCTGTCTATTTTATTGAGAACTATATCAAAATCGTCACACTCGATAAAGGTTTAGTTCCATTTAGAATGTGGCAGTTTCAAAAAGAAATGGTGAGTACATTTCACCAAGACAGATTTACAATATGTAAACTGCCTAGACAGTCAGGTAAATCTACAACGATTGTTTCTTATCTATTACACTATGTTATTTTTAACGACAACGTAAACGTAGCAATTCTTGCTAACAAATCATCTACTGCTAGAGATATCTTAGGTAGATTACAACTCGCATATGAAAACTTACCAAAGTGGATGCAACAAGGTGTAATCAACTGGAACAAAGGTTCTTTAGAATTAGAAAACAATAGTAAGATCATTGCAGCTTCAACATCGTCAAGTGCGATTAGAGGTGGTTCATTTAACATCATCTTCCTTGACGAGTTTGCGTTCGTACCAAACAATATTGCTGAACAATTCTTTAGTTCAGTTTATCCTACAATTTCTTCTGGTAAATCATCTAAGGTAATGATCGTATCTACACCACATGGTATGAATATGTTCTACAAACTTTGGAATGATTCCGTAAATGGTAATAACAGTTTTTCTAATATTGAAGTACACTGGAGTGAAGTACCAGGTAGAGATGAAAAATGGAAAGAAGAAACAATTAAGAACACAAGTGAAACTCAGTTTAGAACAGAGTTTGAATGTGAGTTCTTAGGTTCTATCGATACACTTATCAGTGCATCTAAGTTAAGAGTTTTATCACACAATCCACCTATGAAACAAAACAAAGGTTTGGATATTTTTGAAGAAGTAAAAGAGAACCATCATTACGTTGTTACAGTTGACGTGGCTCGTGGTGATCTCAATGATAACTCAGCATTTATTGTATTTGATACAACGGCAATGCCATACAAGATTGTTGCCAAATATAAAAACAACGAAGTTAAACCTTTGGTGTTTCCTAATATCATTAATGAAGTTGCAAAGAATTATAATCATGCAGAGGTATTAGTTGAGGTAAATGATATTGGTGGACAAGTTGCTGATACATTACAGTTTGATTTAGAATATGATAATCTAATTATGGTTTCTCAACGTGGACGTGCAGGACAAATCGCAGGTTCAGGTTTCTCTGGTTCAGGTTCACAAATGGGTGTTCGTACAACCAAAGCTGTAAAGAAAGTTGCATGTTCTAATTTAAAACAAATGATTGAAACAGACAAGTTACTTGTAAATGATTTCGATATTATATCAGAATTATCAACGTATATTCTGAAAGGTAAATCTAAGTATGAAGCAGACGATGGTTGTTCAGACGACTTAGTTGCATGTCTATTATTATTTGCGTGGTTGACAACACAAACATATTTTAAAGAACTGACTGACAATGATTTAAGAAGTAGAATATTTGAAGAACAACAGAATTTAATTGAACAAGATATGGCGCCATTTGGGTTTGTCGATAATGGGATCGATGCACCAGATGATGAAGAAACAATTGACGAATATGGGACAAAATGGGTGCCAGTTGTCCGAAAAGGTTTCTAATTTATGAGATTTATAAATAGTAGTACAATTTCAATTGAAATTAAAAAGGAGAACAGACAATGGCATTTTTAGTATCACCCGGTGTTCTCGTAACTGAAAAGGACCTAACTAACGTTGTTCCAGCAGTAGCTACATCAATAGCTGGAATCTCTGTTGTTAGTGAAAAAGGGCCGATGGATGAGATCACTGCGATCTCTAGTGAAGACGAATATGTAAGAATTTTTGGTAAACCAGATTCTTCTACATTCGAATATTTTTTTAGTGCAACCAACTTTCTACAGTACGGAAACGCATTAAGAGTGGTCAGAGCTGTTACTGGTAACTTGAACGCAGCCTCAGGCGGTTCAGGTATTCAGATTAAAAACACTGATCATTATACTAACAATTACGCCGACGGTTCTGCCTCAGTGGGAAGCTGGGCAGCAAGAACTGCAGGCACTTGGGGTAACAACCTCAAGGTATCCATGTGTACAAAAAGCTCTGCTTACGAAGAAACTTTAGCTAGTGCAAACTCTGTAAATGGTGCAGCCTCAAAAGGCGCAACTACAGTTACAGTTGATGCAGGTACTGGTTTTGCAGTAGGTGACATTATTGAGTTCGGAGATGCGTCAGCAAACTTTAACGTTGCACCATCTGGCGAGTTCTATAAAGTAACAGCAATCAATACACATGTTTTAACGATCGCTAGAGTAAACCCTTCTAATCCGAATGGTTTATCAGCTGGTCAAACTGGTTTAAAAGACGATGTTGTAGACAACGCTAGAATCAAAAGAAGATGGGAGTATTACTATCTTTTTGACGGTGCTCCAGGAACATCTGCATATGCAGCTGACAATGGTGGTTCAAATGATGAACTACACCTTGTTGTTGTAGACGAAGATGGTGGAATCACTGGTGTTGCTGGTGCTATCTTAGAGAAATACGAAGGTTTATCTCAAGGATCAGATGCCAAAAACGCACAAGGCGGAACAAACTACTACGTTGATGTTTTATACAATCAATCAGAGTACATTTACTGGATGGACCATGAAACTACACTTGCAAACGCAGGTGCTTCAGTAGTTGGTCAAGCATTTGATAACGAAGGATCTTCTGGATCAGCAGTATTCAAAGCATCACTATCTGGTGGAACAAGCGACAACGCTCCAACAAATGGTGAGTTAGAATTAGCATACGACAAGTTTGCTGATGCTGAATCAGTTGACGTTAACTTCATTATCGGTGGACCATCACAAACTGACGCTGATGCAACTGGTGACACAAAGGCAACTATGCTTATCGATCTTGCAGAAGCAAGAAAAGATTGCGTTGCTTTCATTTCACCTGCAAGAGCAGACATCGTAAATGTTACTGATCCTGTCACGCAAACTGAGAACGTTGCGGCTTTCGCTGATGGATTACCATCAAGTTCATATGCCGTATTTGATTCAGGCTACAAATACCAATTCGATAAGTACAATGACGTTTACAGATTTGTACCTTTGAATGGTGATGTTGCTGGTTTATGTGCTAGAACTGACTTAGTTGCAGATCCTTGGTATTCACCAGGTGGTTTCAACAGAGGTCAAATCAGAGGCGCATTAAAATTAGCATACAATCCTACTCAGGCACAGAGAGATATTCTTTACAGAAAAAGAATAAATCCTGTAACTTCATTCCCTGGTCAAGGTATTGTATTGTTTGGAGACAAAACAGCGTTATCAAAACCAAGTGCGTTTGATAGAATCAACGTAAGAAGACTATTCATCACATTAGAAAAGGCTATATCTACAGCTGCTAAATTCCAACTATTTGAGTTCAATGATGAGTTCACTAGAGCACAATTTAGAAATCTTGTAGAACCTTTCCTAAGAGATGTACAAGGTAGACGAGGTATCACTGATTTTGCAGTGGTAGCTGACGAAACTAACAACACTGGCGAAGTTATCGATAGAAATGAATTTGTTGCAGATATCTTTATCAAACCTGCAAGAAGTATCAACTTTATCAAACTTAACTTTGTCGCAACAAGAACTGGCGTAGCGTTCAGTGAAGTCGTAGGAGCATAATCATGGCAAACATATCAGATTTCGTTTCTAAATTAAAAGGCGGCGGAGCTCGAGCTAATCAGTTCAAAGTTACGTTACCTTTCCCAGGTTTCGCACAAGTAGGTGGCGAGACTGAAGCGATGGCTTTCTTATGTCGTGCAACTACTTTACCAGCATCAACTATTGGTGAAGTTATTATTCCTTTCAGAGGAAGAAATATCTATGTTGCAGGCGATAGAGAGTTTGAAACATGGGATACAACTATATTAAATGATACTGACTTCTTAATCAGAAATGCGATTGAGAGATGGTCAAACGGTATTAACAATATGTCTGACAATGAAGGACTTACAAATCCAACTGATTATCAAGTGGATGCGTTTGTTGATCATTTAGACAGAAATGGTAATACGATCAAATCTTACACATTTAGAGGTATGTACCCTCAAGCGTTGCAAGCGATCGATCTAAACTACGATGCAGCTACAGCAGTTGAGGAATTTGTATGTACTTGGAGATATCAGTATTGGGAAAGTAATACAACTACTTAATAAGTAGTTTCAGAAAAGGGTATAAATATTATTATGGCAGAATTATTTGGTTTTAAGATTACCCGATCTAAAAACGAGAAGGCAACGTCACAAGACTTTACGTTGCCTTCCGTAGATGACGGTTCACAAACGGTCATCGGTGGCGGTGGTCATATTGGTCATTACCTTGATATTGAAGGTAAGATCAAAGATGAAGCAGATTTAATTAGACGATATAGAGAAGTTGCTATTCAACCTGAGTGTGATCAAGCAATTGAAGATATCGTAAACGAGGCTATTGTCTCAGACGAAATAGAACCACCTGTACGTATCAACTTAGATCGTGTTAAGACTTTTTCATTAGACTTAAAAAAGAAAATTCAAAAAGAATTTGACGAAGTATTACGTCTATTAGAGTTTGAAGAAAAAGGGCATGACATATTCAGACGTTGGTATGTAGATGGTAGAATGTTCTATCACAAAGTTATTGATCCAACAAAACCTAAAAATGGTATCAAAGAACTTAGATATATCGATCCTCGTAAAATTAAAAAGATTAGAGAGATTAAGAAAAAAGACGGCAAGATGAAAATGCCTGGTGATGCACCAGACCCAATGGAGTACAAAGAGTATTATGTGTACAACGAAAAGGGTGTTGGTGGTTCAATGAATACTGGTGGTATTCGAATACATCCAGACGCAATATCATTTTGTCCATCAGGATTAGTTGATCAACAGAAAAATGTAATACTATCACACTTGCATAAAGCTATCAAGCCTGTTAATCAATTAAGAATGATTGAAGACAGTTTGGTTATTTACAGAATATCCAGAGCACCAGAAAGAAGAATCTTTAAGATTGATGTTGGTAATCTACCAAAGATTAAAGCAGAGCAATATCTTAAAGATGTGATGAACAGATACAGAAACAAACTTGTATATGATGCATCAACTGGTGAGATTAGAGATGATAGAAACTATATGTCTATGTTGGAAGACTTCTGGTTACCTACAAGAGAAGGTGGCAGAGGAACTGACATTACAACTTTACCTGGTGGTTCAAACTTAGGTGAGATTGAAGACATTAGATATTTCCAAAAGAAATTATATCAAGCTCTAAACGTACCTTACTCACGTATGGACAGCGAAGCACAAGGTGGTTTACAATTAGGTAAAGCAACTGAGGTGTCCAGAGATGAGATTAAGTTTACGAAATATATTGGAAGACTAAGAAAGAAATTTATACATCTGTTTTCTGATACATTAAAAACACAAGTTATCTTAAAAGGTATTGTGAGTGAAGATGACTGGAATAATATTTCAGATTTCATCAAATACGATTTCATGCAAGATGGTTACTTCTCTGAAATGAAAGAACAAGAGATCAGAGGTTCAAGGTTACAACAAGCACAAGACTTGTTCCAGAACCAAATGGTTGGTAAAGTTTTTTCTATGGACTACGTTCTTAAAAACGTATTGAGAATGACAGACTTAGAAATCGAAAGACAAAGAGAACAGATTAAACAAGAAATTGATCAAGGCATCATCAAAGATCCATACAATGATGAAGCCCAAAATTATTAAGGAGAAATTATGAGTGAACAAGTAAGTAAGATGATCGATGCTTTAGATAAAGACGATAATTTAGAAGCAGAGATTCAATTTAAATCTGCATTGACAGATAAAGTTGGTGATGTTTTGGATACGAAAAGAAAAGACCTTGCAAAAACTTTTGTTGCAAGTTCGGACGAAGTAGAAACACCAGCAGAACAACCTGCTGAAACATCAGGAGATGAGAATGTCGATAGCGTTCAGCCAACTGAACAACCAGATACTGGAGCGTAAAGACGACTATAAGAAGATAAACTCTTATAGACGACTACCTCCACGATTGAAAAAAGAAGTTGACAAAGTGATGTCCTTCGCACAAGATCGTAGAGGTAACGTAGATGTACCTAAGTTGATGGCAAAAATCGATAAGTCTCCTGCAAAGAGACAACTAGAAAAAATTGTAGACGATATACTGTCACAATAGGAGAGAATAGATGAAGTTAGAACTTAAAGGAAGTAACATAGATAACGCCTCTAACAATAACATTGGTAAGGCAACATTAGTGAGAGTACATTGTACATCAGCTGCAACTTTGACGATAAAAGAAGCATCAGCTGGCGCTACAGTAGGGACTGTTTACATACCTGCTGGGGGTACTGAGTACATCATTAAAGAAGCATTACAAGAGATTACATGTGCGACTTCAAAAAGTACAGCCATTGCGTACAATAGCTAGTGCTGAAGCGTAGAAAAGTTATAAATAGTTACTAGGTATTACAAATGAAACTTATCAGAGAAGAAGTATCAGACGCAGAATATATCGTTGAAGAAGCCAACGGTAAAAAGAATTACAAGATACGTGGTGTTTTCATGCAAGCTGACATGAAGAACAGAAACGGACGTATCTATCCTATGGAAACTCTTACTAAAGAGGTCAATCGTTATAACAAAGAGTTTGTCGAGCAAAAAAGAGCTTTTGGCGAACTTGGACATCCTGACGGACCAACTGTCAACTTAGAACGTGTTTCTCATATGATCACCGATTTAAAACCTGAAGGTAAAAACTTTATAGGTGAAGCTAAAATTATGGACACCCCTTATGGAAAAATTGTGAAAAACTTAATAGATGAGGGTGCAAAATTAGGAGTTTCTTCCAGAGGCATGGGGTCGCTGGAGAATAAAGGCGGTAGTAACTACGTAGGTAGAGACTTTTACTTAGCAACTGCAGCCGACATAGTTGCAGATCCATCTGCGCCAGATGCCTTTGTACAAGGTATCATGGAAGGCAAAGAATGGGTTTGGGATAATGGTGTTATACGAGAAGTCGATATACACGAAATGAAAAAGACAATTGAGAGAGCGAAACGAATTGAACTCGCAGAGAAAAACGCTAGCGTATTCAAAAAGTTCCTTTCAAAATTGTAATATTATAAATATTATATTATATTAATTCGAATTAATAAGGAGAGAGTTAAATGTCAGAAGTAGAAAAAAAGCTTGAAGATTTAGAAGCGATTGCAACTGAAGAAGTTGTTGCAGAAGCCGCTGCTAATGAACCTGCTAAAAAGGCAGTTGCTCCAGAACCATCACACATAGCGAAAACATCTAAAGAAGTAACAGACACAGGTCCAGCTGTAGTAAAATCAGATGCACCTAAGAAAGATTACGCAAAAGATGTTAACCCTACGAAGGATTCTGTTAATGCGAAAGCTGACAAAGGTGATTCTGCTCCTGTTTCTCAAGGTTCTTCAAGTATTAAACCACCGAAAGAATCTATTGCCGCTGGCGACCAAGTCGAACATGATGGCGAGGAACTCGCAGAAAAATCTAAAGACGCTGAAGCAGAGAAGACTGCTGAAGACAAGCACAAAGATAAAATTAAAGAGATTAACGTCAAAGAAGATGTTGATGCTTTAATCAATGGCCAAGACGATCTATCCGATGAATTTAAAGCAAAAGCTGCTACTATCTTCGAAGCTGCTATCAAATCAAAAGTTGGTGCAGAAATCGAAAGATTAGAAGAAGAATATGCTAAGAATTTAGAAGAAGCCAAAGAAACTGCTAAATCTGAATTAACAGAAAAAGTAGATTCTTACCTTAACTACGTAGTTGAGGAATGGATGAAAGAAAACGAACTTGCTATTGAAAAAGGT